>ERZ1370068.205-contig-10184_pt1 | contig 48352 bp, 62 predicted proteins | sample MGYA00561227_ERZ1370068 | MGnify/ENA primary metagenome ERZ1370068 (study PRJEB38410, sample SAMEA6850437) | metagenome | study: Metagenomic assessment of the ecological functions of the soil: analysis of the soil microbiota associated with the... | reverse complement strand
GTACTTCCCGTTCGTTACGTATTGCTTCAAAGTGCGCGCGACCTTCTTCGTCGTCGGGTGGGTGGGCGATCGGTATCCCCGCCTGATCGAAGCGGTGCTGGCGGCAGGCCACGAAGTCGGCTCGCATGGCCATCACCACGCGCGTGCCTACGATCTCGGTCCTGACGCCTTCCGGCACGATCTTCGCGCGAGCGTCCGCGCACTGACGGCCGCGGGCGCCGCCCGCGTGACGATGTTCCGCGCGCCGGAATGGTCGATCAACGACCGATCGCTCTGGGCGCTGGAGATCCTGCGTCGAAGAGGGGATCAGCGTGGATGCCAGCATGGCGCCGGTCAGGCTCGTCGGCGCGGTCACGTATCCGCGCCATCCTCATCTGCGCCAGACTGTGGCGGGACCGATCACCGAAGTGCCGCCGCTCGTCGTCGATCGGTTCGGCCAAACGATGCCGATCGGCTGGGGATGGGGCCTTCGGATGAGCTCGCCGCGGCGTGTCGCTTCGCGCGATCGAGGCGGTGAACCACGCCGGCGTGCCCGCGGTGCTGATGGTCCATCCATGGGAGCTCGATCCCGGACCCGCCGCGAGTGCGCTCTGCCGGCGAGACTGCAGTTCGCGCACTACTTCCGGCTCAGCGGCTTCCGTGAGCGGCTGCGCGACGTGCTGCGCGCGGTCCCGTTCGGCGGCATCGGGCGACATGGCCGGAGCGCTGGTTCCATAGTGGTCATCCGGCTGATCCGCGGCACCCTTGGTCTCTTCCTTTTTCTGGTTCTTGGCGCAGTCGCAACGGCGTTGCAGGCCCCGACAACCCTGCCGACGCGAATGGCGATCGAGGACGACCCGCCCGGTGAAGCCGTGCGGGTCATGGATCAGCGGCCGCAGTGCCCGGACTCGCGATCGGGTTCGCCGCGCGCGTGACCTTTCAGGGCGCCCCGGGCGACCCGGCGCTTGCCGCGCGGCTAGCCGTCTTCGCCAGGCGTCAGGCGCCGGTGTGGCTGTCGCTGCCCGTTCCCCGCCGCGCAGGAGGATGTCGAGGCCCTGGCGGGTTGCGCTCCATGGCCTGCTGGAACAGCACGGCTCTGCCCTCACGATTCTCGAGCTGGCCGTCGATCGTCAGCCGGCGCGACTCGCGCGCTTCGTCGCGCAGGTGGCTGCGACCGAGGTTCGCGCTGAGCCACGAAGCGGTCCGGATCGCCCTGGGCGGGCCGGCTATGGAGCGATCGCGGTCGCCGCGGAAGAGATCTACTCGGCGAGATGGCGCCGTACGTCGACCTGCTCGCCATTTCCGAGGGAGGTGAGCCTGTTGCTGCGTGGCTGCGCCAGATCGATCCGCTTCGCCCGCATCGTGCTGACGGCGCGGAACGCGGCCGCCGGCGATCCGGCCGGCGTTGTGGACGGCGTGCTGCGCGATCTCGGCACCGAGGTGGTCAGTGCACGCGTGGCGCGCGCCTGACTTCGGCGAATCGCCGCTTACAGTGCGCTGTCGGTCGCTGACCGACCTGTTGACGCACGACATCGCGATTCTCGATGACGCGGCGGTGGGCCTCGAGTTGCACCTCGGATCGCGGGACGTGACCCGGTCGCTGCCGCACCGTGTCCTGTTCGACGACCGAACGTTCTCCACCTTCCTGGTGTATTGGGGCTCCGGGGGCGACCTCGAGATCGTCGATCGCTCCTGCCGGTCGACGGCGTGCCCGGTGTCCGCGATCCGCTGACGGGCAGCCGCGAGCGGCGCCAGTGGCTACAGCGCGCGATCAGGCAGACCGCGACGCGCGTGCGTGCCACGGTGCCGCTGACCGGGCGCCCGATGATCGTGGATTTCAACGAAGGCGCGGCCGACGATGGCGCGAACGCAGCGGCGTGACCGCCGAGCGCCAGCTGACGATCGGCGAGATCATCGCGCGGCATCAGCAGCAGCAGCGCGCGCAGGACGCGCTCGGTGCAGCAACTACATCGCCCACGCGCGCATGCAGCAGCACTTCCGGCCGACGGTCACCGATCCCGGCTACGACGTGCGTCACCGAGAACCGCTACTTCGTCGCCGGCGACGGCGTGGAGTGGGAAGAGCTGTCGTTCTCGGTCAACGGCATCGAAGTGGGGCGCCGATCGCCCGCCGTTTCCGCTCCTGCAGCCGGAGAAGGTGCTGTCGCTGCCGCTGCAGCTGCGCTTCGACGAGGGCTACCGCTACCGCCTGACCGGCACCGAGCGCGGTCGACGAGCTCGACTGCTACGTCGTGCGAGTTCGAGCCGGTCCGCAGGACAGCGCGCTCTATCGCGGCACCGTCTGGATCGACCGGAAGACGTTCGCGCGGCGTGCGCGTGCAGGCGGTCCAGAGCGGGCTCGTCGGCGCCGGTCGTGTCCGAACGAGGAGACGCAGCGCTACGCGCCGGTCGCTCGTCGGCAACCGGCCGGTCTTCCTGTTCAGCGGCCTGATCGGCGCGGCAGATCGTGCTCATCGCCGGCCGCAACCTGCTGGTCGAGAAGAGGTCGCGTTCACCGACTTCCACGTCAACGACCCGGACTTCGAGCGCGAGCGCGGCGTCGGCCCGCGAGAGCGATCGCGTGATGTACCGCGAGACCGATCGCGGGCTGCGCTACTACGTCAAGGAAGGCGGCGCGCGGGTCGTCAGCGACCGCGCCACGCGATCATGCGAAGGCGATGGCGATGGGCGTCACGCTCGATCCGTCGTACGCGCTTTCCGCTGCCGATCTTCGGCATCGACTACCTCGAATTTCGAGTTCGGCTCGCCCGAACCACGCAGCTCGCGCATGCTGTTTGCCGGCGTGCTCGGCGGCGGGCAACATCCAGCGGTCGAAGATCGGCACGACGCGTCTCGACGCGAGCGTCGACTTCTTCGCGATCGCCGTCGCCGTCGAGCGACCGCGTCTACGACGCCGGACGAGCGAAGCGGCAGGCGAGCGCGTGCTGACCTGGCCGCTGTCGACCGGTTTCAATCTCGGATGGCAGGCGACGCCGTTTCAGAAGGCGACGCTGCAGTACCAGGTTCCGCTTCGACGGCTACGTGAAGGACCGCACGACGGCGGAGGACTTCGTCGTGCCGTCGAGCACGCGTGACGCAGCGGCATCGGCGGCGCGTGGGAGTACCGGCGCGGCGGCTACAGCCTGCTGCTCAACGGCGCGTGGTTCGGCCGCGCCACGTGGCAGCCATGGGGCTTCCGCAGCCGGCGGCGAGCTCGGCGACCACGACGTCGCCCGGACCTACGCGAAATACCAGCGCGGGCTGTCGCGCGACTTCTATCTCGACGCGTTCCAGAAGATTCACCTGAACGGCGCGTGGTTCGGCGGCCGCGATCTCGATCGTTTCGCGAAATATCAGTTCGGGCTGTTCGACGACACGCGGATTCACGGCGTGCCGGCGTCCGGCGTCCGCTACGGCGAGCTGGCGATGGCGCGCGGCTCGTATTCGCTCAACATCTTCGAGCAGTACCGCCTCGATCTGTTCCTCGATCAGGCCTGGGGCCGCGACGATCCGGGCCGCGGCGCCGTGGCAGCCGATTGTCCGGCTTCGGCGTCGCGGTCAACGTGCGCGCGCCGTGGAATACGATTCTCCGCGCCGATCTCGGCAAGAGCCTGCTGCCGGCGCGCTACGGCACGCTCGGCTCGACGACGCTCCAGATCCTGTTCCTGAAGCCGCTCGCGATGACGCCGATGCTTCGCGCCGACCTCCACGTCCACACGTGCCACTCGAAGGTCAGCGGCACGATGCCGTTTCTCGGCAGCCGCGACTGCTACTCGACGCCGGCCGACGTCTATCGCGTGGCGAAGGCGCGCGGCATGGACCTGGTCGCGCTTCACCGACCACGATTCGATCGACGGCGCGCTCGAGCTGCTCGACGCGCGTCCCGGACGCGCACGACGTCATCGTCGGCGAGGAAGTCTCGTGCCGGCTGCCCGGACGGCGACATCGCAGGTGCACCTCGGCGTCTACGGGATGACCGAGGCGCTGCATCGCGACGTGCAGCCGCTGCGCGGCAACGTCGTTCGACGTCACCGCGCGCCTGCGCGAGGCCGACGTGTTCTTCGCGCTGAACCACCTGCTGCATTTCTATCGCGGCGCAGATTCCGTTCGACGCGTACCTGCGGCTGCTCGACGAGGTGCCGGCGCTCGAGGTCGCGCAACGGGCACGATGCTGGCGGCGCACAACCGCGCTGGTCGAGCAGCTGGCCGCGGCGGTGGCCGCGCCGGCGCGGTGTCGCGGCTCGCGATGGTGGCCGGCAGCGACGCGCACACGCTGCGGCGTGTCGGCACGACGTGGACCGACGGCGCCGGGCCGCGACTCGCGACGAGTTCCTGTCGAGCCTGCGCCAGGGCCTCGGGCGTCCCGGCGGTCGCGCACGGCACGGCCGCCAGCGCGTCGCCGGCGACGCCTACGGCGTGATCGGCCGGCTATCGTCGCGCTCGCTGGCGGGTCTCGGGCCGCGGGATCATCCGCGCGCTGGCGGCGCGCGGCCTGCCTGGCGTTCGCCGGCGCGTCGCTGCCGTTGCAGTTCCTGCCGCTGGTCGATCGCGTGGCCGGGCAAGCGCGCGAGCGGCGCAAGGTCGACGCAGGCTGCGCGGCGCAGACCTGCGCCGCGCGGACCGGCGCAGCCGCGGTCGCGATCGGCACGATGCGAGGCGCGGCGCGTGAGCACGCGGGTCGCGATCACCGGCATCGGGCTGGTCACCGGCGCTGGCGCGACGCGCGAGGAGAGCTGGCGCCGCATGCTCGCCGGCGAGTGCGGCATCCGCCCGACGACGGTGTTCGACACCGAGGGCTATCGCAGCCGCGTCGCGCGCGGAGGTCGACATGGACGCGATCGACGCGCGGCGCCGACGCCGCTCGAGCGCCGCCGCCGGTCGCGCAGCGATCGGATCGGCGCTGCACGCGCGCCGCCGAGGCGCGTGCACGACGCCGGCCTGCTCGACAGGCGCTGTCGATCGCTCGCGCGTCGGCGTCTTCCTCGGCGCCGGCACCGCCGACCTGCTGCGCAACGAGGAGTTCTATCGGACCTGGATCACGGCGGGCCTCGACCGCGCGCGGCCGTCGGACGCCTGGAATCATTTTCTCGAGCACGCCGGTCGACGTCGATCGCCGAGCGCTTCGGCTTCGAAGGGCCGCGCGCCTGCGTCGTCGCGGCCTGCTCGTCGAGCACGATCGCGATCGGCCGCGCGGTCGAAGCGATCCGCGCCGGCCGCGCCGACGCGGCGCTGGCCGGCGGCACCGATGCGCTGTCGCGGCTGACGTTCAGCGGGTTCAACCTGCTGCGGCTGATGGATCCGGCGCCGTGCCGGCCGTTCGATCGCAGCCGCGCCGGCATGAACATCGGCGAAGGCGCCGGCATGCTCGTGCTCGAGGATCTCGATCGCGCGCGCGCCGGCGCGGCGCGACGATCTACGCCGAGCTCGCGGGCCACGGCCTCGCGTGCGAGGCGTTTCATCCGACCGCGCCGCGAGCCGGAGGGCCGCGCCGGTCGCCGCCGTCGTCAGCCGCGGCGCTGCGCGACGCGGGCATCAACGCCGACGAGGTCGATCACATCAACGCGCACGGCACCGCCACGCCGCAGAACGACGCGCGCGGAGGCGCGCGGCTTCCGGCGCGTGTTCGGCGAGCGCGGCCGGCGGCATTCCGGTGACCTCGATCAAGTCGATGATCGGCCACTGCCTGGGCGCGGCCGGGCGCGGTCGAGGCCGCCGTCGCTGGCGCTGACGATCGCGCGCGGCGTGATTCCGCCGACGATCCATCACGCGAGACCGACGCCGGACTGCGCGGTCGACGTCGTGGCGAACGAGGCGCGCGAGCAGCCGCGTGCGGTGCGCGGTGTCGACGTCGCTCGGCTTCGGCGGCAACGACTCCGCGTCGTGTTCCGCGCGTGTCGAGCGGCTGAAGTCTCGAATCGCCGTAGAGCGGACCTTCAGGTCGCGCAACGTTCGCGTGGCGGCCTGAACCAGCCTCCGATCAGGCTGGGCGGTCCGCCGCAGCTAGCGAGGCGACCGCTGACTGCTACAGGCAAAGATGCGAGTGCAGCGGCAGACGTCAGGCAGTCCGCGCTCTTCGCCGCTCGACAGCGTCGGTGCAACGCGCCAGGTCAGGTAGCTCGTTCGACGCGCGATCGCCTGCCACGCGCGCGCGAACTGCTTCGAGCAGCGCGAAGTTCGCGCGCGAGCCGCTGCCGTAGCGTCGTCGTCCATCGATCGGCGTCGCCGAGCTCGGCCTGCAGCCGGCGCAGGCAGCGCGAGCGTCGACGACGCTGGTGGACGGCGCGCGCGTAGTCGCGCCGGCGTCGACGCCGGTCCCACGCCCTGCAGGAACTGCTGCATGCGCGCGTGCAGCACGAAGAAGCGGCGCATCAGCGGGTCGATCGACGCGATGAACTCCGGCTGGCGCAGCCGCCGCTGGAAGAACAGCAGCGCCGTGATCGCCCAGTAGCAGGCGTTGTCCCAGGCGACCTTCGCGGTCATCACCTGGGCGTTGCCCATGATCGAGTACTGCCCGTCGTACAGCCGTGATGAACGCGTCGAACAGCCGAAGGTAGGTCGTGTTGAACGCCTCGGCCGCGCGCGCGATCGTCCTCGCCGCGCGGCTCGCGGACGATCAGGTCGGTGACGTAGTCGTTGCCGCATGGCGATGAAGTCCGAGCCGGGCGAGTAGAACGGGTCGGTGAACACGCCGGCTTCGCCGACGCAGCGCCCACCGGTCGGGCGAGAAGACGCGCGCGCAGCCGTGCGCGAAGTGCTGCAGCGCGAGGAAGTCCTCGAGCTGCCGGCGCGTGCGCTTCGCACCACCTCGGCGCACTGCGGCTCGAACTCGCGCAGCCAGTCCAGCGCGCGCTCGAACCGGTTGATGCGATGGAACGGGTGCATGTCGCCGTCGGCGACGATGCCGACGCTCGTGCTGCCGGAGCCGAGCGGAATCAGCCAGACCCAGTAGCCGGCGCCCATCAGGTGGTTGGTGCTCAGCCAGCGCTGCCCGGACGGGACGCGCGCCTGCCACGCCGGGTCGCCCGACCAGTCGTCGACTCGCACGCGCGAGCTGACGCGCAACCAGCAGGCGTTGGCGCCGTGCGTGCTCGGGCGACGGAGTCCGAGCTGCCGCTTCAAGCAATCCGCGCGTCCGCTGGCGTCGACGACCCACCAGCGCGCCGTGATCTCGTGCCGCCATCCGGGTCCCGACAACGACACGCGATGAGGGCGCTTGCTCTCGAGCGCAATCGATCGACGCGATGGCCATCGAGCACCGTGACCCAGCTCCGACGTTGGTGCGAAGCGCACGTATTCTCAGGCCGACCGCGATCGGCTGAAACGACGGCACCGGCGGAAGTCGGATGGACCGAGCTCGACCGCGTCGTGTTGATCGTCGCGCCTGTTCCGGCATGCGTGAAGAAAGTAGCCGAGCCGAAGGCTTCCAGCTGCTCGCGCGAAGGTGCGGTTCGAGCTCGAGTCGCTTCTGGAAGTAGTGGGCGCCGATTTCGACGCTTGATTCGCCGACCTTGAAGGCCGCCTCGGGCACCGGATGCGGAGCGCTTTTCGACGACCGAGGATGCGCAACTCCGGTGCTTCCTGGCGAGCTGCCGCGGAGGCAGCCGCCGCAGGCCGCCTCAGGATCGCGACGTCGTAGTGAGTTGTGGACCCGCAGGCGCGGTCGTCGGACCGGCGTCAATCCGACCGGTGATCTTGCCGCCCGCCGCACGCTACTGGCCCCGCGCAGTACCGCATAGCCCGGGCGGCTTCGGGATCGCGCCGGTCGCCAGCCCACGCCTGGGCCTTGGGCACTCTGGCCGGACGCCGGCGCGTCCGCGATGAGGCGATCGAAATAGCCGCGCGCCTTCTCGGCGTTGCCGAGCCGGCTGTAGCCTTCGGCGCAGGCCGAAGAGCAGTTCGCCCTTCGGATGATCGCCAGAGCGTGCTGAATGTCGCCGACTGCAGCGCGAGGGATCGTGCTCGTAGTCGCCGACGGCCTTCTCGAGCAGCGGCCGTCCCATGTCGGGCGGCATGTTGCGCGTCGCCTCGCAGCAGAAGCGCGCCACGCGGAATGCGGACGCCGACGTTGTCCGGCTCGAGCGCCACGGCCTGTCTCATCTCCTCAATGCCGCGCTGCCACAATTCGCCGCCGGTCTTCATGTCGCCCTTCTGAAACGCCTGGCCGGCGGTGAACGCCAGTCCCGACGCCGTGCCACACCAGCGCTTCGGCGTGATTCGGGTTGTCGGCGAGCACGCTGCTCGCAGGCGTCCATGCCGCCTGTCAGCCGCGCCTGGTCGCCGGCGAACGCCCGCGAAGAAATCGGTCGCGCGACCACGAGTCGAACCGCGGGCTGGCCGATGCCGCGGCGCGGTCTGCGGCGCGGCGAGAAACAGCGAAGCGATGAACGTGATAATGACAGATCATGTGGAACTGCCTTAGATTGTTGACCTTAGTCGGCCGCGGCGCTCGAGCGCCGTGACATTTGGCGACGAAAGGTCGAAAAACATTGCTGAACCGCGCGTGATAGATTCGAAACATCATGAAACGGCTTCTCATTCCGTCCTGCTTCTCGTCGCGATCGCGATCCCGGCGGCCTTTGCGCAGAACCGCATGACCTATTCCGTGGTGTCGCCCGACAACGGCCACGTCGCGCTCGGGCTCGCGATCCGCAAGCTGAACGTCTCGGGCACGTTCATGCAGGCGCCGGCGCATCCCGACGACGAGACCAACGCGCTGTTCGCGCTGTTCACGCACGGCATGGGGCTGCGCTCGGTCGACGTGCAGAACAACCGCGGCGAAGGCGGGCAGAACGAGATCGGTCCCGAGCTGTTCCGCGACATCGGCGTGCTGCGCACGTCCGGAGCTGCTGTCGCGCGCACCGCATCGACGGCGCGGAGCAGCATTTCACGCGCGCCATCGACTACGGCTACTCGTTCGATCCCGAGGAAGTGATCAACAAGTGGGGCCGCGACGCGATCATCGGCGACTACGTGCGGCTGATCCGCACGCTGCGTCCCGACGTCCTCGTGACGATGAACATCCAGGGACGCGGCGGCGACCGCGCGCACGAGGCGACGACCGTGCTCGCGCGCGAGGCCTATCGCGCGGCCGGCAATCCGGCGATGTATCCCGGAGCAGACTGCGCGAAGGCCTGCGGCCGTGGCAGCCGACGCAAGCTGTAGCTTCAGCGCCGGCGGCGGCGGCGATCGGCGCCGGCGGACGCGGGCGGCCGGTGGCGGTGCGAGCCCGCCGGGCCTGCGGCGCCGGCGCCGCACGGCGCAGCCGGCCGCCACGCGTCACGCGCGTGAACACCGGCGATGTACGACGAGCTGCTCGGCCGCACCTACGCCGAGATCGGCGCCGACGCGCACAGCAATCACAAGTGCCAGGGCACGTCGGGTCTGCCGGCGCTCCCCGGGTTCGCGGCGGACGCGGCGGCGGTGGCGGCGGCGGACGTATGCAGCTGCGTGGATTCGACGCATTCCCGGTCAGATGCAGAAGGACGAGGCGTCGCTGCTTCGACGGCGTCGACGTCACGCTCGCCGGCGTCGCGCAGTTCGCCGGCGCGAATCCGCCCGACGGCGCTGACGACCGGCCTCGGCCGCCGTCGTCGATCAGGCGCAGCGCGCGAAGAAGGCGTTCGACGCCGGCGACGACGCCGGCGACCGCGGCGCCGATCGAAGCGGGTCTGATCGGCGCTGCGCGCGCTGCGCGCGCAGCTGGCGTCGATGCGCCTGACGCGACGCGGCGCGCTACGAGATCGACTTCCGTCTGGCGATCAAGGAGCGCGATTACCAGGACGCCGTGCTCGCCGCGCACGGCCTGACCTTCGACGCGGTGGCCGACGACGGGCTCGTCGATCGGCGGCGCAGCCGGTGTCGCTGTCGCTGCGTCGCGCGTGAACCGCGGCGCGACCGACGTCAGCGTCAGCGACGTCGACGATCGCCGGCTCGATTCGCACGGCGCCGCCGTCGTGCGCGCCGGGCGCCGTCAAGCGCGACGCCGTCTTCACCTGCAGCGCCGAAGCGCACGGTGCCGAAGGACGCGAAGCTGACGACGCCGTATTTCACCGACGACTACTGGAAGAACCCGTCGAAGCCGGCGATCAACAACTTCGAGCCGGGCGTGCCGTTCGGCGTGCCGTTCGCGCCGACGCCGTTCCGCGTCACCTTCCACGTGCAGGCCGGCAGCGCCGACGTCACGAAGGAGCTGCCGATCCAGTATCGCTACGTGAAGGACATCTACAACGGCGACAAGCGCATGGAGCTGAACGTCGTGCCGGCGTTCTCCGTGAGGGTGACGCCGCCGCTCGCGGTGATTCCGGCGCGCGGCCGCGCCGGCGCGGCCGCCGCCGGTGCGAGCGCGAGATTCATGTCGCGGTGACCAACGGCACGAAGGGCGCGGCGCGAGGTCGACGTGTGCGCTGGAGCTGCCGGCCGGCTGGAGCGTCGACGCCGCCGAGCGCTGCCGATCGCGTTCGCGCACGAGGACGAAGTCGCTGTCGGCGCGCTTCCAGGTGACTCGCGCCGGCGCAGGTGAAAGCCGGCGACTACACCGCCGCGCGCCGTCGTGACGTCTGACCGGCCGCCGAGCGCGTCGACGCTTCGGCCGCGGCTACCAGGACATCGAGTATCCGCACATCCAGCGCCGGCAGATCATCAAGCCGGCGGAGACGACGCTGAAGATCGTCGACGTGAAAGATCGCGCCGGACCTCAGCGTCGGCTACGTCAACGGCGTCGGCGATCAGGTGCCGCCGGCGATCGAGCAGCTCGGCGCGAAGCTGACGTTCATCGATCAGGACGAGCTCGCCTGGGGCGATCTGCTCGAAGTGACGACGTCATCGTCACCGGCGTGCGCGCCTACGAGCGCCGCGCCGATCTGCGCGCCTACAACCGGCGGCTGCTCGACTACGCCGAGCAGCGGCGGCACGGTGATCGTGCAGCATAACAAGTTCGAGTTCAACCAGTCGCAGTACGGGCCGTATCCGGCGCGTCGGTCAGCGGCAACCGCGTGTCGGACGAGAACGTGCCGGTGAAGATGCTGGTGCCGGAGCATCCGGTGTTCACACTGCCCGAACAAGATCGGCGCCGGCGACGTGGGCCAACTGGGTGCAGGAGCGCGGGCTGTATTTCCTCGGCGAGAAGGATCCGAAGTTTACGTCGATCTCGTGTCGATGACCGATTCGTTCCAGGACAACCCGGGCGAGAAGCTCGGCTCGCTCGTCGAAGCGAGGGTCGGCAAGGGCCGCTGGATCTACCTCGGTCTCGGGCTGTGGCGTCAGCTTGCCGGCGGGAACCGACGGCGCGTATCAGCTGCTGGCGAATCTGCTGAGCCTGGGGAAAGCGTCCGCCCAATAATAACGTCATGGAGATGGATCTCTTCCCGGTCGTCCTGGTCGTCGATGACGATCGGGGCCAGGTCGCGCTGGTGACGTCGTTCCTGCAGAAGGCCGGGTTCCGCGTCGTGAGCGCGCAATCGGCCGAGGACGCGCTTGCCGCGCTCGAACGGGCCGGCGAGGCGAGCCAGATGATCTCGCTGCGTCGTGACCGATCTGGACATGCCGAGGCATGTCGGGTCGGACGTTTGCGGCCGGGCTGATGGCGCAGCGTCCGATCTCAAGGTGCTCTACGTGACCGGCGACGCCGGCGTCCTGTTCCGGCGACGGGACGCGAGCTCGGGCGAACGAGGCGTTCCTCGAAAAGCCGGTGTCGGCCCAGGCACTTCGAGAGGCCGTCAATCTCCCTGCCGCGGCCGCCGCGGCTGGCCGAATAGTCCCGACGCTCCGACGATCACTGCGTCGCGTAGGCGACGTTCTTCTTGCCCATCAGCCACTGATCCATCCAGCCGACGATGTGCTGGAGGCGCTCGACGCGGTGCCACGGCTCGCCTGAGCGCGACAGCTCGTGCGTCTCGCGCGGGAAGCGGACCATCACCGTCGGAATCTTCCGGTACTTCAGCGCGCGGAACATCATCTCGCCGCCGTCGGACGGCGGCGTGCGGTAGTCGGCGTCGCCGTTGACCAGCATCAGCGGCGTCGTCACGTTCGCGACGTGGGTGATCGGCGAGCGCGCCGCGAAGTCCTGCGGATCCTCCCACGGCGCCTTGCGGAACCAGGTCGGCTGGAACAGCGTGAAGTCGGCGGTGAACCAGAAGCCGCACCAGTCGGCGATGTCGCGCTGCGAGACGGCGCGCCTTGAAGCGCTGCGTCTGCGTGATCGTCCAGTTGGTCAGCAGACCGCCGCCGCTGCCGCCGGTGACGCCGAGCCGGTTCGCGTCGACGTAGCCCTTCTTGAGCATCTCGTCGACGCCGGCCATCAGGTCCTTGTAGTCGTCGCCGGGGTAGTGGTACTGGATGATGTTGCCGAAGTCCTGGCCGTAGCGACGTGCTGCCGCGCGGGTTCGTGAACAGCACGACGTAGCCCTTCGCCGCCATCCACTGGAACTCGTGCGTGTAGACGTTGCCGTACGCGCTGTGCGGTCCGCCGTGGATCTCGAGGATCAGCGGGTACTTCTTCGACGGATCGAAGTCCGGCGGCTTCAGGATCCAGCCCTGGATGTTCTTGCCGTCGAAGCTCTTATGCCAGATCTCTTCCGGCTCGCTCTGCTGGATGTCCTTGAAGAGGTCGGCGTTCACGTGCGTGAGCTGACGCTCGGCGCGGACTCGCTTGCGCAGGGCCGCACGCCGTCGACTCCACGAGGTCGCAGATGTCGCCGATGTTGGTCTGCGTCGACAGCGTGGCGGCGACTTGTCGTCGCATCCGGCGTCGCGCTGTACGCGCCGACGTCGTGCGCGCCGTCGGTGATCGGGTCGATGGCGCCGGTGGCGATCGTCACGCGCTTGAGGTTCGAGCTGCCCTTCTCCGCGGAGACGACGAGCAGCGACGCGCCGTCTGTCGACCAGACGATCGGCCTGCGCCCGCCGCCGCGCGGCGGCGCCTGGTCCCCGCCGATGCCGCCGCCGATGTCGTAGTCATACGTCGCCGTCAGGTTTTTGACGTCGACCGAGGGTCAGACCCAGGTCTGACCCTGAGCCCGATTTTGCTCGGGGATTTGAGGCTTAGGTCAGACCCGGGTCTGACCCTGACCTGTATACGCGGTATCCACGACGAACAGATCGGGCTGGCTGTAGGAGCGGATCGGCTTGCCGCGCAGCGTCGCCGACGAACGCGATCCGCTTGCCGTCAGGCGACACCGAGATGTTGCCGATGCCGCCTTCGATCGCGGCGACCTTCGCGATCGCGCCGCCGCCGGCCGGCACCGCGTAGAGCTCGTCGCCCAGCTCGTCGACGTACGGCTCCGCCACACGCGTCGACGTGAAATAGATCGTCGCGCCGTCGGGTGACCACTGCATGCCGCCTTCGCTGAACTCGCCGTCGGTGATCTGCTGTCGGCCGGACTCGGCCGTTGCTCGCCGCCGGAGGCGACTACGGATGCCGGCGACTAGTCTGACCCCGGGACCGCGACGGTGAAGATGTGCGTGTGGTGATCGTTGTCGACGTAGCCAGGATTGCCGTTCGCGCGATAGACCGCGCGCGTGACGACCTCGACGTCGCTCTTGTGCTCCGCCGCCGGCTTGGCTTCGTCCGACTTCTTCGCGTCGGCCGCGCTCGTCGCGCTGGTGAAGGCGATGTGCGTGCCGTCGGGCGACCAGACCGGATTGCCGGCGCCGCTGCGCGACCTCGGTGATCGCCCGCGCCTCGCCGCCGTCCATCTGACAGCAGATAGATCTGCGGCGGCTGCGCCTTGCCGTCCTTCTCGACCGCGCGCACGAACGCGAGCCGCTTGCCGTCCGGCGACCAGCGCGGCGTCGTGTCGCGGATGCCCGACGTCAGCCGTCGCGGCGCCGCGCCGCCCGCGCGACGCGCGAACGGCGAAGACCGATGTCTCATACCGGTTCTCCTTCTCGTTCACCGTCACGCGGACGAACGCGACCGTCGCGCCCGTCGGGCGAGATCTGCGGATCCGCAATCCACGTGAACTTGAACAGATCCTTCTCGGTGATGAATCGCTTCCCCTGCGCGCCCGGGAACGCGATCGAGAGGAGCGACAGCGAACGTGAGGACATGGACCTTCTTCATAGGCCGCGATATTATCAATGAATATGTCCGTGCGAGACGTCATCATCATCGGCGCCGGTCCTTCGGGCCTGTCGGCCGCGATCGCCGCCAAACGGCGCGATCTCGACTACCAGGTGCTCGAGCAGGGCGTGCTGGTCAACTCGATCTACCACTTCCCGCCGCAGATGGTGTTCTTCACCACGCCCGAGCTGCTCGAAATCGGCGGCTTGCCGTTCGTGTCGCCGTTCGACAAACCGACGCGCGCCGAGGCGCTCGAGTACTACCGCAAGGTCGTCGACGTGCTACGATCCTCGCAGATCGTCGTACCGAGGAACAGGTGCTCGTCCGGTGGAACGTGCGAAGGCCGGTAGACGCGGGCGGCGGCGGACGCGCGTCTTCGCCGTCGAGACGCAGTCGGCCAGCGGCGTCCGCCGCGCCGCGCTACGCGCGCCACGTCGTCATGGCGATCGGCTACTACGATCATCCGGTGACTGCTTGGCGTCCCGGGCGAGGATCTGCCGCACGTGCACCACTACTACGGCGAGCCGCATCCGCACTACCGCCAGCGCGTCGTCATCGTCGGCGGCGGCAACTCGGCCGCCGAGTCGGCGCTCGAGATGTTCCGCGCCGGCGCGCACGTCACCATCGTCCACCGCGCGCCGACGTTGAAGTCCGACGATCAAATACTGGGTGCGGCCCGACATCGAGAACCGGATCAAGGAAGGATCGATCGCCGCGCATTTCAGCGCCGTGGTCCGGAAATCCGCGCCGGCGTCGATCGTGATTGCGCCGGCCAACGCGGCGTCGCCGCCACCGCCGCCGCCTGACGTCGCCGTTCCCGGCTGACGGGTCGGAGGATTTCACCGCGCCGCTGCGGCCCGGCCCGCGGGGCGAGCTGCGAGATTCCGGCCGATGTGGTCTACCTGCTGACCGGCTATCGCGCCGACGCGGCGTTGCTCAAACACGCCGGCGTGACGCTCAACGATCGCGACGCGCCGGTCCACGATCCCGAGACGTTCGAGACAAATGTGTCGGGATTGTTCGTCGCCGGCGGCGCGATCGCCGGCGTCGATACCGGCACCATCTTCATCGAGAACGGCCGTTTCCACGGCGAAGAAAGATCATCGAGAAGGCCATTTGCCCGAGGCGGATGTAGCGCGTGTTCCGCAGCGGCAATTCAATTTATTGGGGCTTGCAAACGTAGACATCTATCCGCATGCAATTCCAATGTTCGATTACAGTTCGGCGGCCTTGCAAACGTAGACATCTATCGCGTGACGATTCCGTAAAAAGCATCCGTTGCCGTCCGCAACCGGGCACTAGAATACGCGCCAGTCCGTTCCCCGGGAGGCCGTTGATGCGTCGCCAAGCTGGCTGCGATCGGTGTGCTGGGTTCTCGTGCGTCGCGCTCAACGGAGCGCCCGCGCCACCGCCGGCGCACATCGACGTCACGGTGCACGAAGGCACGTCGATGTCGGTCGCCGTCTCGCCCGGACGGCCGCACGCTCGCCGTCGACTTGCAGGGCAGCATCTGGACGCTGCCGGCATCCGGCGGCGCCGCCACCGCATCACCGACATCTTCAACGACGCGCGCCAGCCGGCATTTTCTCCCGACGGCAAATGGATCGCCTTCTTCGCGTATCGCGACGGCGGCTACGACCTGTGGGCGATCGCGCCCGACGGATCGAACCAGCACAAGCTGACGTGGGGCGCGTTCGACGATCGCGAGCCGGCCTGGTCGCACGACGGCACCCGCGTCGCGTTCTCGTCCGACCGCGGCAACCCGCTCGGCAGCGACTACAACATCTGGACGCTGGACATGCGGAGCGGCGAGTTCCGCCAGCTCACGAAGAACCCGGCCGACGACTACATGCCGACCTGGTCGCCCGACGACAAGGAGATCGCGTTCGCCTCGACGCGCGAGGATGGGCAGTCGGTGTGGGCGGTCAACGCTCGCCGACGGCACCGAGCGCAAGGTCGGCGAGCGCGGCCGGCCGCGTCGACGCGCCCTCGTGGGGCGCCGGCGGACAGATCGTGTATCACGTGACGACCGGCGGCGGGCGCGGCGCCAGCGGCGGCGGTCCGGAGTCGTCGCGCTACGAGATCGGCGGCAAGACCGATCACCGGCAGCGAGAACGTGTTCGCGTTCCGCGCCGCATGGGCGACAGCGCGCAAGAGTTTCTACTACGTGTCGGACGGCAAGATCCGCAAGCGCAGCGCCGACGGCGGCGCGCCGCAGACGGTCGAGTTCAGCGCGACGATGCAGGTGACGCGTGCGGCGGCGAGCTACACGCGCCGCAGGCGTGACTTCACGTCGACGGTGCCGCGCCAGGTCCTGGGCGTCGTGCCCCGATGATCTCGCCCGACGGCAAACAGATCGCCTTCGCCGCCGCTCGGCGACATCTACGTGATGCCGGTCGGCGGCAAGCCCGTGAACCTCACGAAGGACGCAGGCGCTCGACACCGAGCCGGCCTGGTCGCCTGACGGCATCGCAGCTCGCCTACTCGTCCGACAAGGACAGCGAGCATCTGCAGCTCTGGGTCCGCGACATGAAGTCCGGCCGCAGCCGCCGCCTCACCGACCTGACGACGCAGCCGCAGGGCGCGGCGTGGTCGCCCGACGGCACGCCGCATCGCCTTCTTCAACGTCGACGGCATGTGGCGGGTCGCGCAGATGTCGGTCATCGACGTGGCGACCGGCAAGGTCACCAAGGTGCACGACACGCTGCCGCAGCCTGGCGCGCCCGCCTGGTCGCCCGACGGCAAGCGGCCTCGCGATCGCCGGCATCGCGCCGATGACCAGGCGCTTCCGCGAAGGCACCAACCAGATCCTGACGATGTCGTCGACGCAGCTGAACGACGACAAGTGGTTCTGCGCCGCAGCCGATGATGTCGATCGACTCGCGCGGCGGCTGCGGGCCGGCGTGGTCGCCCGACGGCACCAAGATGGCCGCGATCTACGAGGGCGTGCTCGCGGTCTGGCCGGTCTCGGCGGCCGGCGAGCCGCTCGGTCCGCCGCGACGGATCACCAACGAGAGCGCGCACGCGCCGAGCTGGAGCGGCGATTCGCGCCACATCCTCTATCAGTCGATGGACAAGCTGCGGATCGTCGACGTCGAGAACGGCGACATCCGCACGGTGCCACTCGATCTGAAGTACACGCCGGCGATCCCGACCACGCGGCTGCTCGTGCACGCCGGCACGCTCGTCGACATGAAGAGCGCACGCCGCGCACCAACGTCGACATCGTCATCGAGGGCAACAAGATCACGAGCGTCGTGCCGCACGCCGACGCGAACCACACCGGGCCACGTCGTCGACGCGTCGAACCTGACGGTGATGCCGGGGCTGATCGAGTTCCACTCGCATCTCGCAGCCGGACTTCGGCGAATCGGCCGGCCGCGCCTGGCTGGCGTTCGGCATCACGACCGTCCGCAGTCCCGGCAACACGCCGTACGAGCCGGTGGAGGAGCGCGAGGCGAGCGAGGCCAACGTCAGAATCGGGCCGCGCGTCTACGGCACCGGCAACCTGATGGAATGGCAGCGCGTGTACTACAAGATGGGCATCGCCATCTCGAGCAACGCGCACTTCGAGATGGAGCTGCAGCGCGCCAAGGTGCTGCAGCACGACCTGCTCAAGAGCTACGTGCGGCTGCCGGACCTGCAGCAGAAGCGGATGGTCGAGTTCGCGCACAGCATCGGCATCCCGGTCGCGACGCACGAGATTTTCCGGCCTCCTTCGTCGGCGTCGACAACACCGAGCACACCTCCGCCACCAGCCGCCGCGGCTACTCGCCGAAGATGGCGACGCTGCAGCGCAGCTACGAGGACGTCATCCAGCTGTTCGGCAAGAGCGGCCGCTACCTGACGCCGACGATGTTCGGCGCCGGCCGGCAGCTGTTCGAGATGGATCCGGACGCTGAAGAACGATCCGCGCTTCAAGCTCTATCCCGAATGGATGCAGCAGCAGGTCGCGCAGATGGCGAATCTGCGCGACGCCGAACCAGGGCGTCGATCCCGACCGGCAACGGCAAGATGGTGCATGGACGTGATGCGCGCCGGCGCGGTGATCGTCGCCGGCACCGACACGCCGAACGCGATCAACCTGCACGGCGAGCTCGCCGCCTACGTGGCCGCCGGCATGACGCCCTATGAAGCGCTGAAAGCGGCGACCGTGAACCCGGCGCAGGCGCTCGCGCTCGACGCCGGCACGATTGAAGCCGGCAAGCTGGCCGATCTCGTCATCGTCGACGGCGATCCGCTGGCCAACGTCGCCAACGCGCACAAGGTGCGGCGCGTGATCGCGAACGGCCGCGTCTACGAGATGGAGCAGTTGATCAAGTCCGGATCCGTCGCCGAAGCCGTCGACTCAAGCAGCTCGTTAACCTCGAAGGAGGGTGGCCCTGTGAGTAGGTTGCGCATCGTGGTCCTCGTCGCTCTTGTCGTCGCTCGTCGGCTCCGCTGCGTTCGCGCAGCAGGCCTCCATCGTCGGTGCCGCGATGGACGAATCAAAGCCGTGCTGCCCGGGCGTCAACGTCACCGCCACCGATCAGGCCGCAGGCCGCCAGATCGTGGGCGTGACCAACGAAAAGGTGAATACCGGCTGCAGAACATGCCGCCGGGCAAATACGCCGTGCAGGCCGAGCTCTCCGGGTTCTCGACGGTCGATGTTCAAGGACGTCGAGCTGCTGGTCGGACAGAACGCGACGATCCCGTTCACGCCTCGAAGCTCGCCTCGGTGACCGAGACGCTGACCGTCGTCGGCGAGACGCCGCTGGTCGACACCACCTCCTCGCAGGTGGCCGGCAACGTCGATCGGCGGCAGATGGAACAGCTGCCGCTCCAGGGACGCAACTGGATGGAGCTGTCCAAGCTGGTCAAGGGCGTGACCGCCAACGACGTCGGCAACAGCATCGGCACCGGCGCGATGGACGATCTGTGGCAGCTCAACCTCGACGGCCAGCAGATCACGCAGAAGGTGGCCGGCTCCGGGCTTCGGTCAGCCGAAGTTCAGCCGCGAGTCGATCGCCGAGTTCCAGATCGTCACCAACATGTTCGACATCACGCAGGGGCGATCGGCCGGCATGGAAATCCAGGCGATTTCCAAGTCGGGCACGAACAACTTCACCGGCAGCACCTACGGCTACTTCCGCAGCGACTCGTTCAACTCCGCGGATCTGGTGGCCAAGAAAGTGCTGCCGTACTCGAACCAGCAGGTCGGCGCGACGCTGGGCGGGCCGATCGTGAAGGACAAGGTCCATTTCTTCGGGTCGTATGAGTACGAGCGCGAGCCGGGCACGATCTTCTCGAACCCCTCGTCGCTGCCGACCGAGAGCTTCAGCATTCCGTACCAGAACGGGCAGCGCAGCTTCCTGGTGCGCGTCGACGATCAGCTGTCGCTGAACAACCGGCTCTCGGTTCGCGGATCGCGCTGGGGCTGGGAGAACCCCGAGGTCCTCGCGGCCGGCGGCCATCCGTCGGCGGCGTCGGATCAGACCAAGGACGCGACCAACGTCCTCGGCACCTGGTCGCGCGTGATGCAGGGCGGCAACCGGATCCTCGAGATCAAGGGCGGCTACAACGGCTTCCACTGGACCAACGCGCCGCAGGACGCGATGATGGGCACGCCCGAGTACCGCGTGCCGGGCCTGACCTTCGGCGCACCGCTACAACTACCCGCAGACGCTGAACCAGAACAACTGGACCGGCCGCGCCGACTTCAGCATCCACAAGGAGAAACACGATCTCAAGATCGGCGCCGAGTACATCCACGTGCACAACGGCGGCCCGTGGTTCATCCAGCGCGCCGGGTTCTTCACGTTCAACAGCGCGCCGGCCAACCTGGCGACCGTGCTGCCGCCGGGGCAGGAACTGAACCCGGGCGCGTGGAACCTGGCGCCGCTCAACCCGCTCGCGCGCGACTACCAGGTGAACTTCGCGCGGAACGAGAGCGACTGGACGATCGACGTCCCGCGCCCGACCTACGCGATCTGGATGGGCGACAACTGGCGCGTGCGTTCGGACCTGACGATCAATCTCGGCATCCGCTGGGACGCCGATCCCAAACCAGGCGTCGCCGCCCAACATCGTCACCAACAACATCATCATCAACAGCGGGATTCCGGCCAGCTACAACCACCAGCTCGCCGGGACGAACGACTACGGCTACAAGACCGACATCCGCGACTGGAAGAACATCGCGCCGCGCGGCGGCTTCACCTACAACGTGGGCGGGCAGAACGATCTCGTGATCCGCGGCGGGACCGGGCTCTACTTCGCCTCGCCGGTGTCGAACGTGACGTTCAGCCCGCAGTTCTACAGCCACCTGGTCGCGGCGACGTTCGCGTCAACAACGGCCGCTCGGACTTCATCACCAACCCGACCAACGGCGTCACCGCAGACAAGGTCTTCTCCGGCGCCGTGCCGCTGCCCGCGCAGACGGTCCGCACCATCGCGCCCGACTTCAAGTCGCCCTACACGTGGCAGAGCAGCATCGGCTTCCAGAAGCAGATCAACGCCGTGACCGGCTTCGACGTGGACCTGACGCACTGGGACGAATACCGCGACACGCGGACGATCGACGCGAACCTGCAATACAACCCGGCCACCGGGTACAACGCCGCGAACGGCGCGGCGCCGATCCGGCCGAACCCGGCCTACGGCGGCGTGTTCCAGTTCACCTCGGACGGCAAGCGCGATCAGACCGCGATCGCGTCCGAGCCTCACGCGCCGTCTGAAGAACAAGGTCCAGGCCGGCGTCACCTGGACGCTGATGCTCGAGATGAAGGACAACGGCACGATCGGCTACGGCACGCAGCCGGCGAACAACCCGTTCGACTACCTCGACGGCGAGTGGGCGACGTCGCAGGATTTCCAGCGCAACACGATCCGCATGTGGGGACTGATGCAGCTGCCGTGGGGCATCAACACGAGCGTCACCTACTTCTACGGCTCGGGCAACCGGTTCCCCGACAGCATCGCGACCGCGCCGTTCGGCAAGCCGGGCACGAACCGCCTGAACCTGTCGGCCACCGGCGGCGCGTCGCCGGCGATCACCATCCCGGCGTCGGTTCTGGATCGGTGGGACGGTCCGGCGGTCATCAACTCGGGTGACGTCATCCCGCGCAACGCGCTCTCAGGGTCTGCCGCTCCACAAGGTGGACCTGCACCTCACCAAAGACATCAAGCTCGGCGGCACGGCCAAGGTGCAGCTCGTGGCGGAAGTGTTCAACCTCTTCAACCACGGGAACTTCGGCAGCTACAACACGTCGTTGAGCCCGACCGCGTGCGGCGACGACCGCGCTGTTCGGCACGCCGAACCAGAACACCGGCACGGCGCACGTGTCGCGTCAGGCGCAGCTCGGGTTCAAGGTGCAGTTCTAGTAAGAGGCAGGATAGGGCGGGAGGGGCAGGATAGGCGGGAAGGGCGGGATAGGCGCAGGGGGAGCTCCTGCCTCATCCGCCGTCTCTGCCGGTCCTGCCTGCGTCCCCGACCCGTCCCGCCTTATCCCGCCTGTCCTCGCCGCTTCCCGCCCGTCCTGCCCCTCCTGCCCTCGTTTCGTGTGATAGCGTCGGTCCTTCTCGTGGGAGTCTCGATGCGCCCGTCGTAGTTTCGTTCTCGCCGTCGTCGCTGTCCTGACGTGCGCTCGTCGCCGCGCCGGGCGCGCAATCGCCCGACTCGCTACTCGTCGCTCAAGTTCCGGTACATCGGTCCGGTGGGCAACCGGACGATTGCCGTAGCCGGCGTTCCGGGCGACGCCGAACGTCTACTACGTCGGCGCGGCCTCGGGCGGGATCTTCAAGACCACCGACGGCGGCGCCCACTGGCAGGCGATCTTCGACGACAAGCCCGTGTCGTCGATCGGATCTCTGGCCGTCGCGCGCGTCCGATCCCAACGTGGTCTGGGCGGGGACGGGCGAAGCGTTCATTCGCAGCAACATCTCGATCGGCAACGGCATCTACCGCTCGACCGATGCCGGCCGGACCTGGGACGCACCGCGGGCTCGATCAGACCGGCCGCATCGGCCGCGTGCGTGATCGACCCGCGCGAATCCCGATGTCGTGTTCGCCTGCGCGCTCGGCCACGCCTACGGTCCGCAGCAGGAGCGCGGCGTCTACCGCACCGCCGACGGCGGCAAGACCTGGCAGCGCACGCTGTTCGTCGACGAGAACACCGGCTGCTCGGACATCGCCATCGATCGCGCACAACCCGCGCATCCTCTTTGCCGGCATGTGGCAGCTCGAGATTCACACCTGGGGACGCACCAGCGGCGGACCCGGCAGCGGCCTGTTCCGGTCGGTCGACGGCGGCGTCACCTGGAAGCGGCTCGACGGCCACGGCCTGCCGAAGCCGCCGGTCGGCAAGATCTCGGCGCAGGTCGCGCGCAGCAATTCCAGCCGCGTCTACGCGCTGATCGAAACCGGCGACGGCCTGCCGGCGACCGACGGCACGCCGACGCAGAGCGGATCGCTCTGGCGCAGCGACGACGGCGGCGACAACTGGGAGCTGGTCAGCTCCGATCGGCGGCTGCGCGGCCGCACGCACTACTACACGCGCTTCGCGCATCGAGCCCGACAACGAAAACGAGGCGTATTTCTGTCGGCCGAGTTCACCAAGACGCTCGACGGCGGCAAGACCAGCATCGATCTGTCGGGCCGCCTCGCGCCGATCGGCGACAACCACGACATGTGGATCGATCCGACCAACGGCGATCGCTTCGTCGTCGCCCACGACGACGGCCTGAGCTTGTCGGTCAACCGCGGCAAGAGCTGGCACCAGATTCAGCTGCCGGTCGCGCAGATGTATCACGTCGCGGTCGACAATCAGATTCCATACAACGTATACGGCAATCGGCAGGACGGACCGTCGACGCGCGGTCCGAGCAACAGCCGCCTCGCCAAGCAGTCCGACGAGGAGAGTCGCCGGACCGATTCCGCGCGGCATGTGGCATTCGGTCGCCGGCGGCGAGAGCGGCTGGGCGATTCCCGATCCGGTCGACAACAACATCGTCTGGGCGAGCGGCACCGGGTTCGGCAGCGTCGGCGGCACGGTCGAGCGCTTCGACGAGCGCACGCGTCAGGCGCGCGAGGTCGAAATCTGGCCGGAGTCGACCATCGGCACCGCCGGCCGGCGACGTGAACTTACCGCTTCAACTGGACCTTCCGGTCGGCGATCTCGCCGCACGATCACAACACCGTCTACGCCGGATCGCAGCACGTGCACCGCACGACCGACGGCGGTCAGACCTGGCAGGTGATCAGCCCCGATCTGACGCTCAACGATCGGAGCCGGCAGCAGCGCTCAGGCGGACTTGACGCCGGACAACGTCGGCGTCGAGTACGCCGGCGTCGTGTTCGCGATCGCGGAGTCGCCCCGCGAGAAGGGCGTGATCTGGGCCGGCACCAACGACGGACAGCTGCAGGTTACGCGCGACGGCGGCGGCCACTGGACCAACGTCACGGCCAACATTCCGGGCCTGCCGCCCTGGGGAACCGTGAGCAACGTCGAGCCGTCGCGTTTCGACGAACGGCACCGCGCTACGTCACCTTCGATCTGCACCAGGTCGAACAACCGCGATCCGTTCGTCTACAAGACCACCGACTACGGCGGCACCTGGCGATCGGTGGCCGGCGACATCCCGAAGAGCGTTCACAGCTACGCGCACTGTGTCCGCGAGGATCCGGTCAAGCGCGGCCTGCTCTACCTGGGCACCGAGAACGCGCTCTACTTCTCGCCAGACGACGGGCAACACTGGCTGCCGCTGCAGTCGGGCTGCCGCACGCGCCTGTCCACTGGCTGACCGATCCAGGAACACTTCAACGATCTCGTCGTCGCGACCTACGGCCGCGGCTTCTGGATCCTCGACGACGTCACGCCGCTGCGCACGCTGACGCCCGACGGCGCTGAACGAGAGCCGCGCATCTCTTCCCGCCGCGGCCGACGTATCGCTTCCGCACCATCACCGAACCGATGACGATGCCCGACGACGCGACGGAGGGGCGCAACGCAGCCGCATGGCGCGGCGATCGACTTTCTCGCTGAAGGCGGCGCCGGCCGACGAGGCGCCGCGCCGCGATCGAAGATGGTGATCAGCGACGCCGGCGGGCAAGGTCGTGCGAACGCTCGAGCGTCGGCAAGGACGCGCACCGCCGGTCGTCAACCGCGTCTGGTGGGATCTGCGGACGGACCGACGACGACGATCGTGCTCGCGAACGCAGTCCGCGCCATGCCGCGGACTATCGCGTCGGAGCCGGACGGCACTCGCAAGTTCCTGACCGGCGGCCCGCTCTCGGTGCTGGTGCCGCCAGGCACCTATTCGGTGAAGCTGGTCGCCGCGCGGTGTCGAGCGAACTCGGAGCCGCTCGCGGTGCGCAAGGGATCCCAACACGACCGGAACCGAGGCGGACGTCGCCGCGCAGACGAAGGTGATGCTCCAGATCCGCGACAACGTCAACGTCGCCGCCAGGGCGATCAACGACGCCGAGCTGGTGCGTGTCGCAGCTGATCGCCTTGCGGACCGTGATTGGCGATGGCGAGGCGCAGAAAGCGGTGACTGAAGGCCGCCGGCGATCTCGAGGCGAAGATCGCCGACGTCGAGTCGCGTCTGTTCAACATGACGTCCACCGGCCGCGGACAGGACATGCTGCGCACGCCGAGCCAGATGGTGGAGAAGCTGAGCCACCTCGCCGACGTCGTCTCCTACGCCGACTTCGCGCCGACCGATTCGCAGAACGAGGTCAACGGCGCGCTGACGCAGCAGCTCGCGCGCGATCAGGAGCAGATCGCCGGAATCCGCTGGCCGAGGGACGGCGGTGTTCAGCGCGTGCTCGGAGCACAAGCTGGCGCGATCGTCGTGCCGCCAGGTAGACGCGTCGTCGTGGAACGAGTGAGCGCACCCGTCGGAATGCAACCACGGAGACACGGAGACACGAGCTGACGCGCGTCATCAGCCGGCAGCCGGCCGACTGTCCACTCGACGACGCGAACGCAAGCGTGCAGGCCTGGCGCTTTGCGTTCCGCCGGTTTCGTGGCGGGCCGCCGCATCGCGCGGCGTGCGATGCGGAGCGGCGTGGCCCGCAGCGTGCCTCGTTCCTGTGCTTGGGCAATCCCGGGTGTGCGTCGCAGCGTGACAGATCGCGAGCGCGATCCGATTGGAGATTTCATGCGAGTCGTGCAGACGCTCCGGTCGTCATCGCCGTCAGGCCGTCGATCATCAGGCCGCTCACCGGCGCAAGAGGCCCGCGGACGCCGTCATCGCCATCGTCAGGCCGCGCGTCTGATCGACGGGCGCGGGCGGTGCGCCGATCGCTCCCGCGATGGTGCGCGTCGACGGCGCGAGCGGATCGCCGCGGTCGGCGCCAACGCTCGCCGTGCCCGCCGGCGCACGCGTCGATCGACCTGGGCCCGGCGACGCTGCTGCCCGGGCCTGATCGACCTGCACACGCACCTGACCGGCCAGCGCAGCGTGCATCTGGGAGTGACGTGCTCACCAAGACCACGCCCGGCCACGACGCGCTGTGGGGCGCGCGCAACGCGCGCGGTCACGCTGCGCGCGGGCTTCACGACCGTGCGCGACATGGGGCCGACCTGGCCGTTCGTCGACGTCGATCTGCGCGACGCCATCGACGCAGGCGCGGTGCCAGGTCCGCGCATGATGGTGGCCGGCAACTACGTGCTCCGTCGACGGGCGGCGCCGGCGACGCGCGGCAGTTCTCGATCTACGTCGACGTGCCGCTGGTGCAGAATCTCGCCGACGGCTCCTGACGAAATCGTCAAGGCCGTCCGCACCAACTTCAAGAACGGCGCCGACTTCATCAAGATCCTCGCGACCGGCGCTGTGCTCTCGAAAGGGCATCTCGCCCGGCGCGCAGCAATACTCGGATGCCGGAGATCCAGGCCGGCCGTCGACCGAGGCCGTCGCGCTGGGGCGGCAGGTGGCGTCGCACGCGCACGGCGCCGAGCGGCATCATCGGCCGTCGATCAGGGCCGGCGTGCGGACCGTCGATCACGGCTCGTTCCTCAACGACGAGGCGATCGCGCTGCTGAAGGCCTCGAACCGCCGCGTGTTCTACGTGCCCGACGCTGCTACACACGGCCGTCGCGATCGAAGAACGAGGGGGCGGCCGAACCGCATTCCCGGCCTCGGAGCGCGAGCGGAATCGCGCAGATTCGGGAAACCGAATACGGCGGATTCAAGCGCGCTCTGGCGCGCGGGCATCCCGATTGGCTTCGCCACCGACGCGATGGTGATCGAACACGGCGACGAACGCGAAGGAGTGCGAGGTGCGCGCACCAGCTCGGCGAGCCGCCGATGGCGTGCATCGTCGCCGCCACGAGCCTGAACGCGGAGATCGTGGGCTGGAGCGACCGCGTCGGCAGCGTCGAGCCCGGAAAGTTCGCTGACCTGCCGCGGTGCCCGGCGACCCGCTGCAGGACATCACGCAGCTGCAGAAGGTCGGCTTCGTGATGAAGGGCGGCCAGGTCGTTCGCGATGAGCTGGTCAAACGTTGATGAAGCGACGTATGACCCTATTTCGGTGGTGTCCGGCTTCAGCCGGACCGACGACGTCGCCGATGGTGTCCGGCTTCAGCCGGACCGACGATGTCGTTGGTGACGCCAGTCTTGTTAACATTTCAGGTTTTAATGCAGAGCTTCACTCATCGGCGTCGGCCTGCTTCGTTCGGTGTCGCCTTGACCTCCTGCGGCGGCGCATCGACCATGCTGACGCGTCGCCGGCGCCGTTGACGCAACCCGCCCTTTCGGTCACCGCACGCGAAGACGGTCCAAATCGACTACTATACCCGTCCAGATGGGTTCACGTCAGTCGATCAACGCTCAAACCGGTGCCACATATGTGCGTGGCCCACACCAATTCTGCTCACAGTTCCAGTTAGTTCTCCTGTCCGCAGAGATCACTACCGCGGGCGACACTGGGTACGGTGCGCGTTTCGGTATCGGCGAACGAATCGAGATGAGCAGCGCGACCGCCACCGGCACTCGAATACCGCCAGGGTCTCATACAGCCATAAGTGACCGGGCCAGACTTCAGGCGGCAACGCCCGAAAATGTCGTTTTAACCATCAAACCCCATGGCTCGAACGCACGCACTGGTATGCCGCAACATCAAACGGGCAACTCGCTGCCCGGCGATCGATGCCAGACTTTCGCCGTCAAGGAGGCCGCGTTAATGAGTTCAATCTGAAATGCAGCTAATGATCACCATCTTGAATGCTTTGGTAGAGAGGGTAACTTTTTGACGGCATCGTTGCCGACTACCTCGTCAGCGCAAGTCATGTTCACGCCGTTCGACCGGCCAATAAAAGGTCTGGCCGCCATTCGCTCACTCTTTGAGGCGATCTTTACAGAGTTTGAAAGCCCGGAACGACGTTTTCCTTCAAAAATCTGCGGAGCATTGATGTGGGACTACGCCTGGCCTTCGGGCGCGGCCGAGACGGCAGACAATGCTAATAGCGGTAGCCGATACCTCGTCAGCGCAAAACGGCCAAATACCCTCCATCGTTCGGCAAGATTCAGCCCGAAACGTCTCTGTTCAGTGAGCGTTCATCGTGTGAGCTCACGCCGCCAGCATCGATCAGATCGCCAAATCCCTCGAAACGGGTTGGTAACTAACGCCGGTCCTGCTCAGAGTCCGGTCCCGTGCTGGCGCGGTCGGCGCCGGCCAGCTTCTCCGAACGGGTGCTCCGGTTTCGAAGACGCGGGTGTGGCACGCATCGGCGGCGCCGCGGTCTCGTTCTGGTGCTCATGACGGCTGGAAGCTGGCGTGGGCCAAGACTCAACCGCTCTGGCGGCATGCGACGAGCAGCGACAGCCTGGGCTGAGATCCGGCACAGGCGCGACCCAGCGCAGTCTCGTCGCGCAAGTCCTGACCCACTCTGCGGTCAACCATGAGCGCCGCGAGTTTGTTCTGGCGAGCCACAGATACCCACCGAACGGCTGCCATCAATCCCCGCCGTCGAGTTCGCGCGTCCCGTGCTGACGCCGAAGAACCGTCGGACACATCTCGGCCTGCAGGCGATGCTGGCTGGTCGGACGGGGCCTGAACGCGTCGACAACGTCGTCTCGGTGATGCTGCACCAGAGGTGCGGCGGCACGGTGCGAGGCTACCTGGCGTAAAATGCCCTCGTGAAGGAAACGCGACTGGCGGCTGGGCCTCGCCCGGTACCGCCAAGGACGGCGGCAGAAGCTGGGGGACCGGGATCGGCAGCGGTTTTCGGGGCCTCCGCTCGGCTGCGGTTGCCGTGATCCTGACTGGTCACGCTGCCCGACGATCAGATCGCCAAATCCTCGGAAAATAGCTGGTAACTGCTTCCCGTTGAGCGTTGGAACCGTGACGGTCTGCATCGGCGATGGCGTCGAGGCAACCGAGTCGAACAGTTTGCGGTCCCTGATCGTTCGACGAAGTTTGAGGGTCACGGGCCTTGGTATCACGCCAGGCCTCAGACCTGCCGATTGCTACAACCGAAAGCGCTCTGATTGCACGCGCCCTTTGCCGTCCCATGCCTCGAAGAGATAGAGAGTGCCTTGCGCCAGGGAAAAGGTGGGCGCCTGGGGCACCTGGGCAGCAAACGCCTGATGGCCTGCCAGTGAACGACGACTGGTTCGGCCCAACCTGGAACTTCAGATTCCAACAGTTGTTCCAGCACTCGCTTCGATTCGACAGCGGCTTCACATCCCAGACGACGGTGCCGTCGGCGGTGTTCGTGATTCGAATCCTTGAGATGTCCGGAGCGATCCTGCCAAGCACGTCGATGTGAGCGATGACCTGACCATCGTGCGGTGCGTCGAAGTCGAGGGGGCGGCCCGCCAGTCACATACCAGAGTGCAACCTGACCCAATGGCACGGCGCGGGCCTAGTAGACCGACGAAAACAAGAAGCGCGATGCCGAGCCAGAGCAGCCCTTTTTTCCCGACCGCTGCAGTTCTCGACGCGAGGTTCACGACCGTGGACATGGCGGCCTCCCATCCCCGACATCGTCAATGCAGGTTGCCTGATTGCGGGCGCCCAAAACGACCACGCGACCGCCCGCAGCCAGCCGTCCACAACCGCTGCCGTTCGCGCGATAGTCAACTCACTGTGAAGCTATTCGAAAAGGGGCGTAGAGTGTGGAGCGGGTGGTCCAATGAACTTCGGAGTTAAGCGCGTCCGACCGTTCCATCGCGCTGGGTTGCCGCGATTTCCGTGGCGCTGAGTGGCTTATGCGGCGTTACCCAGGTCTTGTCTTGACCTGCGGCTGGGCTTTGAGAGCGCACCAATACGGCGCTCTTTCGCCATGCTCGAGTGTTCCTTTACATTGGGCCGTCCCGCTGGCGATGTTGTGGCGCCTGCCGCAACGCGTGCCCCTCACCTCTGCGGAGAAGCGCATTTTGGCTTCGGGGAATTGACAGGCACAGAGGCGTGGTCGGCGATGTCAGGTAAGTGTCATCGCCCCGACCTCAGCGCGACGCGCCCGAACGAGAGTCGAGGACGCTGCCGCGAGACGCGCGATTCGAAACCACGCTTAACCTCTGCGGACAACCGAATCGACCTCACGCCGCGCCTGTCACGAACGCCAAGTCCCTCGGAAAACTGGTCGGCAATTACTCGCCGGGTTCCGGTTCACGAATCGCAGCACCAGAACCGACAAGGCTGGCAACGGCGCATACGCTCGGAAAGATGCGCAGGGACAGTTCACAGACTGGACGCCATGCGGGCTGGTTTCTGAGTTCAGTCCATGTCGGCTGAGCGACGGAACCCCGTGCGGAGCTCCAGAGCGAACTTCCTCGGTAAATTGTCTTTACTTGGCCGTCGTCGATATGGGTTGTCGAAACCCGAACGAGATATAAACGAACGCTTCCGACGGGACGCCACGGATACGCGCCGGCCCGAAACGTCCATTTTTGCGAACCGCGTCAAGCGCAGGGCTATCGAACACCGCGCCTGGGTGCAGTGACGAACGCTGCGACTGACCAGCCGTGCTGATACGACATTCCAGCAGCACAGCGCCGTCAAACACTGCCGTGATCAGGAAGATTGGCGTCTCCGTGGTAATCGGAAACGGAATCTCCTCAGATGGCGCGGCTACATCCCGCGGGACGGCACCAAGCGTCGAGCGTATTTATCGTCGGCGGTCGAAACCACGCCGCGATGAGCACCTTCGATCTTACGGCTTGAGGACTGACTACGGGAGCCTCACCCGGCTCTGCGCGCAGGCGTTGGGTAGCAGGCGAGAAGTGCCAACGGCATGCGGTGCGAACGACATCAGCGGTGAACGGCGGTGTCTCGCGCAGCGGCCTGACATCCTCAGCGACGCCTTGCGCCGTGATCGTGGCCTCGACCGATGCACTGACCGCCGCTCAGTGCTTGAATGGCTGTGGGCGGTATAGAGCCGCTTTGATACTGTGGAGGGCAGGAAACTGCCTCGAGGATGACGCCTCAAGAGCAGAAGGCGGCCATGCTCGCGACCCTGGGCACAGTACTTCAGCATGCTCGTATTCTCTACAACTGCCGAGCCGGAAGTCGCTGAATCAAAAGGCGGCTCGCTGCGCCTGTGGTCTGGCTCGATGGCGCGTGTGTTTCGCCGAGCTACCCCGGGCCCACCCGCGCGGATTGTGCGCGGTCGACGAGTCAGCTCGTCAAACGTTAGCCACGCCCCCGCGCGGACGCCCGCGCGTCATTTCTGCTCGGCGATGATTTCCGAAGCTCCACGGACAGAACGTTGCCCAGACCCCAAGTCCCGCCGTTTCGTTTCAACGTCGCTCGGACACCCGGCGTCGCAGAGCTCGATCGCTGCCTCAGGAAATCGGACGCACGCTGGATCGGAGTGCGCCAGCTCCACGGAGCGCCGGAAGCCGCCGTCCCCTCTGCGCTCAGCGAGCCGGCCACGATTCGCCGGTGCCCGGCGAACCGGCCGGCGCGCCTGCGCGATCGTCTCGCTGTCTCGCAGCAGAATCCCGAAACACCTCTCGCCATCCGGCGCGCGACGACGCGAGCCCCGACAGGCGCGGATTTGAAGCATGGCTTCCGGGCGACTCGCGCGCGTCAGGAGACCCGCGCTGGATGATTGAGAGCAACCCCGGCGAGCAGGAGCACCGACGCGATGCTTCGTCCTCAACGACCTCGCCTTCACCACATCGCGCTTCCAGCGAACCCAAATCTACCGCGCGTGCTCGCCGTCAAGACCATCGCGTCGAGACACTCTCGAGAGCCCCCGCGACTCCCCGTCCGGACTCACGCTTCGGGCAATCGGAATGACAGTTCTGGCACGTGGATCGCCACCGGCGAACGTCGGCGATGCGCTTCTCCTGGCAGGATTGCACGATTTATTCTGCGAGCTCTCTTGTCCTCGCTCGAGCCACTCGATACAGTCCGGCGCAATGAGGTGTCGCAGGCGCAGCTGAGTCCAGTCGCCGTCGCTCACCGCTTTCGACCGCGATGATGGCACGTCGGCCTCACGGTGGTGCAGCGCCCAGCCTGCGGCCGGATCCTGATCGGCTCTGCGAGCCGGATCAGTTCGCGGCCGCGCCGGTCGTCGCCGGCGAAGTGCTCGTCGCGTTCCGCCGGTCTCCCGATCTCGCGCGCCTTCGCGCCGAGATCGACGCGGACGACCGACGCAGCCGATCGGCGCGGGACGCCTCTGGCGTGCGCGCTCGCGCAGCCGGAACGTCTCATCGCTCATCGCCCACCTCTCGGCCCGCAGCGACGTGCTGTACGCCGAGCCCAACTACATCGTGCATGCGCGACGACGCGACCGGACGATCCGCGATTCCCGGAACTGTGGGGGCTGCGGAACATCGGGCAGATCATCAGCGGCGTCGCCCGGCACGCCGGGCGCCGACATCCAGCGCGGTCGCCGGCGTGGGATGCGCGCCCTGGGATCGCGCAACACCGTGGTCGGCGTCGTCGACACCGGCATCGACTACACGCATCCCGACCTGGCCGGCGAACGTCTGGTCGGCCCCGGCGAGCTTCAGCGTGACGATTGGCGGGCAGACGATCACCTGTGCCGCCGGCACGCACGGATTCAACGCGATCACTCAGAACGTGCGATCCATTCGACGATCACTTCCACGGCACGCACGTCGCGGGCACGATTGGCGCCGTTGGCAACAACGGCGTCGGGCGTCGCCGGCGTCAACTGGTTCGCCAGCATCATGGGCCTCAAGTTCCTGTCGGCAAGCGGATCGGGATCGCTGGCCGACGCGATCAACGCGATCGAATTCGCGATCCAGGCGAAAGCCGCCTTCCCGCGCGGGCGGGGCGAACGTCCGCGTGCTCTCGAACAGCTGGGCCGGCGCGGGATTCTCACAGGCGCTGCTCGACGAGATCACTCGAGCGAACCAGAGCGAGATGCTGTTCGTGGCCGCGGCGGGAAACAGCGCGACGAACAACGATGCACGTTCCCACCTACCCGGCGAGCTATGCGGCTGCCGAACGTCGTCGCGGTGGCGGCCACCAACAACCAGGACGCGCTCGCCAGCTTCTCGAACTACGGCGCCAACTCGGTCCATCTCGGCGCGCCCGGCGTCCAGGTGTTGTCCACGCTGCCCGGCGCGCACCTACGGCTATTTGAGCGGGACGTCGATGGCGACGCCGCACGTGTCCGGCGCGGCCGCGCTGCTGCTCTCGCGCTGCACGGCCGATACAGCCGCCGTCAAGTCGATGTTGCTGAACAGCGTCGATCAGATTCCGGCGCTGTCGGGCACTGACCATCACCGGCGGCCGCCTGAACGTCGGCCGCGCGATCGAGGCCTGCGGACCTGCGGGTAACACCGTCGCCGATCGTGACGCTGACCGACCCGCCCGACGACACGACCTACTCGGCGCCCGCGAGTATCATCCTCCGCGCGACGGCGCTCGATGCGCAGGGCGCCGTCGCCAGGTGGCGTTCTACGCCGGCACCGCGCTCATCGGGATCGACGACGGCGCCGCCATTCGAGCTCACGTGGACCAACGCGCGCGGTCGGCAACCATGCGCTGACGGCCGTCGCCACCGACAACGACGGCGCCACCAGCACGTCGGCCGCGGTCAACATTCACGTCCTGCCCGGCGTCGCTGCCGTTCGGCGGCGACAGCGGCACCGATTCCTGGCATCGTCGAAGCGCGAGAACTTCAACGAAGGCGGTGAAGGCGTCGGCTATCACGATCTGACCGCCGGCAATACCGGCGGACAGTATCGCCAGACCGATGTCGACATCGTCAGCTGACCTCGGACGCGGGCGGCGGGTATCTCGCTCGGCTACGTCGATCGCCGGAGAGTGGCTCGCGTATCCGGTCTCGGCGACGGTCGACCGCCGACTACACGCTCGATGCGCGGGTGGCGTCGGCCGGACCAGGTGGCGCGTTCCATGTGGAAGTCGATGGCATCGACGTGACCGGCCCCATGATGGTGCCGAACACCGGCGGCTGGCAAACCTGGCAAACGATCAGCCGTCCGGGAATCCCGTTGACGGCCGGACCGCACGTGCTGCGGGTCGTCTTCGACACGCAACGGACCGACCGGATAGTTCGGCAACCTGAACTACCTGCGCTGGACGACGCCCGGCATCAACGCCCCGCCGTCGGTGCGGCTGACCTCGCCGGCCGACGGCGCGAACTACCACGGCGCCGGCATCGGTCGCTCTCAGCGCCACCGCCGAGCGATCTCGACGGCAGCGTCACGCAGGTGGCGTTCTACGCCGGGTCTGCGCTTCTCGGCACCGACACGACAGCGCCGTTCACCTTCTCGTGGACCAACGTGCCGGTGGGCGAACTACAGTCTGACCGCCGTCGCGACCGACGATGCCGGCGCGAAGCACGACGTCGGAGGCGGTGACGGTTCACGTCGTGGTGCCGCCGAGCTCGACGCCATTCGGCGGCACTGCAGCGCTCATCCCGGTCGTGATCGAAGCGGAAAACTTCGACGAAGGGGGCGAGGGCATCGCCTACCACGATCTGACGACGGGCAATGCCGGCGGCCAGTATCGGCAGACGGATGTCGACATCGCGACGACGTCGGATGCCGGCGGCGGCTACGCGCTCGGCTATGTCGCGGCGGGCGAGTGGCTGAAATACTCGGTGTCGGTGGCGGCGGCCGGCAGCTACACGCTCGAAGCGCGCGTCGCGTCGGCCGGACGCGGCGGCAACGTTCCATGTCGAGGTCGACGGCGTCGACGCGACCGGTCCGCTCGTGGTGCCCGAACGACCGGCGGCTGGCAAACGCTGGCAAACGATCAGCCCCGGCACGAATCGCGCTGACCGCTGGACCGCACGTGCTGCGGGTCGTCATCGACACGAACGGCGTCATCCGGATGGTGGGGCAACCTGAACTACCTGCGCTGGACGGTCCCCGGCGCGCCGCCGCCGAGCTCGACGCCCTTCGGCGGCACCGCAGCGGCCATTCCGGGCCTGATCGAAGCGGAAAACTTCGACGAAGGAGGCGAGGGCGTCGCCTACCACGATCTGACGTCGGGCAATGCCGGTGGCCAGTATCGGCAGACCGATGTCGACATCGCGACGACGTCGGACGTCGGCGGCGGCTTACGCGCTCGGGTTATGTCAGCAGCCGGCGAGTGGCTGAAATACTCCGTGTTCGGTGGCGGCGGCCGGCAGCTACACGCTCGAAGCGCGCGTGGCTTCGGCCGGGACCAGGCGGCGCGTTCCACGTCGAAGTCGACGGCGTCGACGTGACCGGTCCGCTGGCGGTGCCGAACACCGGCGGATGGCAAACCTGGCAGACGATCAGCACGCGGAGGAATCTCGCTGACGCGCCGGACCGCACGTGCTGCGGCTCGTCATCGACACGAACGGGTCGACAGGGTGGTGGGGCAACCTGAACTATTGCGCGCTGGAGGACGGTCACGCTCCCCACACCCTGAACGCCGAGATCATGGGCTGGGAGCGACCGCTGTGGGCCAGCGTCGGAGCGGAAGTTTGCCGAGCTCACGGCGGTGCCGGGCGATCCGCTGCGATGCGGAATCGTTTCGCAACCGGCCTCAGACGCGTCCTTTCTGTGGTAAAAACGCGAAATCGCCAAGTCTTCCGATCCCAAGGCTCGGAACGCTTCGGGACGCCGACGACTTCGGCCCATTCAGCGATCCGATCGACGATCTCGCGACGCCCCAGTCGTTGGGGCGCTTGAAGAGCTTCCTGACGGATGGCCGAAGCGTCGCGATATGTCTTCCTGGACCAATAACCCCTTCAAGCCGTCGCGAACAACGTTCCGGTGTTCCCACACGGCCAGATCGGCACACACTGGAAGCGGTAAAGAGCGCTTTCGAATCGAAGCGTGGGCGAACCGCTCTCTAGACTTGTCGGCCTGCGCTTAATTGCGTCATTTATCAGCCACTCAGCACCAACCCGCCCTGCGTCTCCCTCCTCAAACACAAATTCGGTGAACTTAAGCCTCTTCGCTTCCGATCCAGCGAATCGACTCGATTGATCACTGCGAATGCCGCAACCGAATACGGCGCAGTGACACTCTTTCAAACGGTATTCCTCATTGACGGCGTTCCAATCAGCCGTGAGCACAGTGGTGGCAAAGCTGATACGCGTGTGTTTGTTAATCACTTTCACAAGATCGCGTAGGACCGACGTCTGAAGATCGGGGCGTGGTCTTTGAATCGCTCAAATCCAAGTGTCCCATTGATAAAAGACGTCATGTGAAATGGCACGGCGATACCGTGGGCCTTCAGCGCCTCCGCCCATCGGCCAGAAAGCGATTCCATGCCCCCACATCACCAATGAATCCGCCGACGGTGATGGTTCGAAGGTCTGCCTCGTGTCCGGAGGCGTCGCAATAAGACGTTACCACGCCGGCCATTTCATATGCACGACGGACGAATACTGGAGATGCAGTGCCCGCGCGAGATGGGCAATTCTAGAAATATCAGTTGCGGACACCGTTCACGAAGCATTCCTACACTTGATGCCCGTCTCCGGGCACGGTCACGATGCCGTAGCGGTAACACCCTGACCATCCAGTCCAACATCATAGAGGGTTGGTTGAGTATATTGTCGCCACCGCTAAAGCCCGCACACTACCGTAGTGACGGCGCGATGCACGGCCGCATCCGTGTGCAGCGCCAGTCGCGGGTGGCCGCGAACCAGGCGCCCGCTCCGGCGCGCAGGCGATTTAGCGGAGATGCGAGAGCGTTTCGCCGAGCACCGGAGTGGGCTGTTCGCGGACGGGCCCCGGGGCTTTGATCCGCCATGGATTGTTCGGCGCATAGTGTCGGCTAGTGTTCGGTCTTCGTCGGCGCCGCGGCCGGCTGCGGGTTCTTCCCCGCGAAGTTGGTAGATGATCGTCGCCGCGGCCTTTTCCGCGCCCGCCATCGCCGTAGACCTTGCCGGCGCCTTCGATGACGTAATACTCGTTGGCGGCGTGCGCGTTGCCGCCGTGGCCGGCGCCGCCGATGCCGATCGGCATCGACACCGGCGCCACGCGCATGCCCGACTTCCTGGTTCGAGAACAGATACGCCGGCCAGTAGCCGCCCGAGGATCGACGAGTAGTCGCGCCGGCTTGCCGTGCGGGATGTCGAAGATCTCGTAGCGTCGTGTTCATCGCCCGGCGCGATGTCGGTGTCGATGCGACATCTTCGACCACGGCACGTCGCCGATCGATCTTCAGCTCGACGTCCTTGTAGCCGTTGCGATCGAGCTGCTCGCGGATCCGCTTCACGATCTCGAGACCGTTCATCTTCGGCACGTAGCGGATGTTGTGCTTCGACGTGATCTTGTTGGGCAGAATCGCGCCGGCGCCGCCGGCGTACATGTTGCCGCCCCAGATGCCGTCGAGGTTGAACGAGATGCCGTAGCGCTGCATCTTCAGCATCGTGAACGGATCGTCGGAGATGAAGCGCGCGACGCCGACGTTCTCGGCGGCCACCTTCATGTCGATCTTCTCGGCGTCCTTCTTGCAGCCGCGTCGGTCTCCTGCTTCGACAGCGGCTCCATGCCGTCGGTGAACCCTTTGACCAGCGGCGTGTTGCCGTCGTCGGAGACCAGCGACGGCGAGCATCTTCATGTGACGCCACGCCGGGCTGTCGACGCCGCGCTTGTTCGACCCGTGGATGTCGGACTGCACCGGCCCGCGGCCCCACGACTTGCCGCTCGTGGTCAGCTCGAAGTAGACGCAGCCTTCCGATCCGCCGCCGACGCCGGCGCCGCCGCTCGGCGCCTGATCGCCGCCTTCGCCGATCAGCGCGTCGACGTTCGCGAAGAGGTCCGGATGATCCTTGACGAACTTGCGCAGGCCGATGTCCATCCGCTCTTCGTCGCCCTCGGCGACGAACACGAGGTTCACCGGCAGCGTGCCGGTGACCGCCTTGATCGACATCAGCGCGTTCCAGTAGCGCGAGCTCCGGCCCCTTCGAGTTGGTACGCGCCGCGGCCGATCAGCACCTTCTTGTAGGGCGGCTGCTCGACGATGCGCGCCTCGAACGGCGGCGACGTCCACGCATCGGGCTGCGTGATCGGCATCGTGTCGTACTGCCAGTAGATGGCGATCGTGCGCGGCGCGCCGTAGTCGCACTTCGCGTAGACGACCGGATTGCCCGGCGCGCCCCACTCGGTGATGCCGACGTCGTAGACCCGCGCCGTCTGGCAGCCGAGCTGCTCGAAGAAGCCCTTGACCATCTCGGCCGACTCGGGAATCCCTCGCCGCTGTTCGAGATGCTCGGGCTGGCGAATCCACTTCTGCAGGTTCTCGACGTGCTCGTCGATGTGCTCGTCGATGTAGCCGTAGACCTTCTTCAGTTCGTCGGACACCTTCGCTCAGATCCGGCTTGATGTCTGCGTCGCCGGCCGGACGGATGCCGAGTTTGGGTTTCGGCGCCGGCGCCGCCGCCGGCGCCTGCTTCTGGGCCGAGCCTTCCGAACAGCCCGCAGCGAACAAGCGCGACTCCGGCCGACAGCACGATCCATCGCATCACTGGCCACTCCTTTGTTTGTCGAAATCCGCAGACGCATGTCAGTAGCGCCAGCTCTTCGTGTCCGCTCCACCCGGCGCGGTTTTCTGCCAGTGCGCGGCGAGCGCCGGAATGAAGCGGTTGCTGTAGGTGAGGCGCGAAATCGCGTTGATGTGTTCGTGGTCGCCGCTCCAGCAGTGCTCGTCGCGCATGCCGTAGTCGACCGTCGCGTCCGCCGGCGGATTGCGGGCCGACTTCAGGAACTCCTCGGCGCAGATAGCACCGCGTCGTTCAGGAAGACGTTGTCCGACAGGCCGACATTGAGCGTGATTTTCCCGCGCAGCTTCGGTCCGAGCGTCGCCCAGTCGCGCGTCATGATGTGCACGAGATCGTAGTGATCGCGCCAATAGCGCAGCCACCCTGGGGATCGATCACGCCGGTGGCCTTGTCCCAGATTCGCTGAGGATATCCGTCGGCGCCGACCGGCGAATACACGGCCTCCCAGATGTCCCACTGACCGCCTGATCGCGACCTGGTGCCGAGAACCAGTTCTCTCGCGTTCATCTGCTCGATGGTCGCCAGCGTCTGGCCGAGATAGTCGCGGTAGCCGGGCCTCGGCGTCCGTTCGCCAGGGCCTTCGATCGCGTACGCGTTTCGATCCTCGTAGATGTTGATGTTCGTGAACCGCCGGAAATCAATCGGGTCCGGGCAATTGGCGTAGCGTGCCGTTGTATCTCGTCCGGGTAGAACACCTGCGCGGCGAGCGCTTCCCAGCCGCCGGTCGAACCGCCGTACAGCCCGCGCGCCCACGGGCCGAGTCCTCGGAAACGTCTTCTCGATGTACGGAAGGAGCTCATGGTGATCGCGTCGCCATACGGCCCGAGGTTCTCGGAATTCACCGCGTACGAATCGTCGTAGGTACGGGTTGGCGTGCTGGATGTTCACCATGATCACGCGCGGGAATCCGCCGCCGGTCCACTGCTTGTACAGCTCGTATCCGCATTGCTGAAGCACGCTCTCGTAGCCGTAGCTCGTGCAGAGATCGCCTTCGTGTCCGTTCGGACAATACCGGGCGAGCCCGCCGCAGATCGGCCGCCGGCAGCAGGGATCGGGTGGCGTCTCGCGCCACGGGAACACCTCGCGCTGAAAATGGCCGTGGAAGATCGCGAGCGGAAAGCGCGCGCTCGGGTGGCTGTCCCATCCTTCCGGCAGGACGAGGATCGCGCCGAGAAACATTGGACGGCCCCAGAATTTCGTCAGGCGCTCGCTCTGGATTCTGACGTGCTTGATGTACTTCGTGTCAGCCAATCTCGGGCAGCGCCGTGCGATCTTCTTGTCCAGCGATACGCGGACCAGGGTCTCGCTTGCCGGATCGATGCGCATCCGCACCGGGTGCGCTGTACAGTTGCCCGGCGCCAGCGACCACTGCTGGCCCTCGCCGCGATCGGGAGGAGCTTGACGATGTGGCCATCGGAGCGCGTGAAGCGTTTCGTAGACGTGCAGGAGCCCCTGCACCCAATACTCGCCAGCCGGCACCTGCGCGAGGCTGACGATCGAGTGCCCGTGCACGTGTGCTGTCGAAGACCGACTCCTGGCCTGGACGCAGTCCCTCGACGTCGACACCGAACACCTGCTGGGTTCGATCGTCTGTCGCCGATCTGGAAACGCGGCTCCTGGCTGCCGTCGGTAGACACGAGCAGCAGCATGCGCCCGTCGAGCGGCGTGGACGCCACCGATTCCGGGAAGGAAATCGCGACGCGCAGACGCGCCGGCGCGCCCGGCCGGCCGACACGCGGCGATGGCCGCCATTCCTCCGGCCACCGCGAGCGCCATCACGATGCGCATCATCGCTCCGTCCTCATTTGCGGAGACCGGCCGATTCTTGCACACTCGGGCGCCGAACGGTCGGCCGGCGACATATTCCGTCGCCGGGCGGAAGACAGGCCGCTACACTTCGCTGAAAGGGCAGGTGCATGGTGAAGCGCGCATCCGCGATCGTTGTCGTCGTTGCCGTGCTGGTGTGCGGCGCCCGGGCGGCCGGGGCGGCCGCTGGAGCCGGAGGCTGCGAATCAATCGGCGGCCACGAGCGTCGAGGCGCTCGAGCGTGCGATCGAGCAGGAACTCTCGAGCCGCGGTGGCGTCGGCGCGACCGTGGCGGTCGTTCAGGACGGACGCCCGCTGCTCGCGAAGGGCTTCGGCCGGCGATCGGCGGACTCGCCGGCCCGAGTCGACGAGAGCACGCTGTTCGGCATGTGGGTCGGTCACCAAGCAGTTCACGGCGGCCGCCGCGCTGCTCCTCGCCGAGCAGGGCAAGCTGTCGGTGAACGACAAAGTCGCCAGCAATGCTATCCGGGCCTGACGCGCGAACGACATCACCCTCCTCGACCTGATGAACCACGTGTCGGGCCATCCCGACTACTACCCGCTGGACTTCGTCGATCGCCGCATGCTGAAGCCGATCGATCCCGACGAGCTCATTCGGCGGTATGCCGGCGCGCCGCTCGACTTCGAGCCCGGCACTCGCTGGTCGTACTCGAATACCGGCTTCGTCCTGCTGGGACGAATTCTCGAGAAGGCGGGCGGACAGCCGCTGGGTTCCTTCATGCGCGAGAAGATCTTCCGGGCCGCTCGGCATGACCCACGCGATCTACGACCCGAAGGCAGACGACCGTCGCGTGGCACCGGGCTTCACCTCGTTCGCCTTGACGAAGCTCACGCGCGCGGCTCCGAGAGGGCGATGGGTGGGTCGGCGCCGCGCGCGCCATCTACTCCACGGCAGCCGACATCGTTCGCTGGGACGTGGCGCTGATGGATGGTCGCGTTCTGAAACCGGCGTCGTGGGAGTCGATGACCCGGCCGCGGATGCTCGCCAACGGGCGATCGAGCAACTACGGATGCGGATTGTCGGTCGCGACGCCGCAGCGGTCTGACGCACTTTCACCCACGGCGGCGCGGTGAGCGGGTTCATCGCCAGGAACACGTTCGTGCCGAAGACGCGATCTGGCCGTCGTCGTGGTCATCAACAACGAGGACGGTCCGCTGGCCAACGCGCTCGTCGAGCGCGCGCTGCGAACGGTGATGCCGGCGCAGGCGGCGACGGTGGGGGTGACGACCGGGCCCTCAGCCGCCCGGGAAGATCGCGGCGAAGTGCCCGCGCGTCGCCGGTCCGGAGCCAGGTTCGATGGCCGCCAGGCTGTTCGCGTCGCTGCAGTCCGGCACCCTCGACCGTTCGGGCTGGGCGACGGATGCTCCGGCCTACGTCACGCAGGGCCTGGGCGCGTGCCGCATGAGGCGCTGAAGCCCCCTGGGTCAGCCAAACGACGTTACGGTGCGGTCGGTCGGCGAGCGCGGCGGTATGGAGGTGAGCTCGGTCCGCCTCACGTTCGGGACGGGAGCGCTGGACGCTGATGCGCGCAGCCGGGACGGCAAAGTGCAGGAGTATCTGTTATTCCGCCCGTGAGACGCGCGAACGCCGACACGTCATGTCCGCAATCGGTCACCTCGGCAGGCTGATCCAAAGGCGCGCACAACTCATAAAAAGATCGGAATCTTTTTCAATTTCGACACATTTGTCTCTACAAGTCTACGCGGAGGTCCGCTGGTATGGCGCCGTCCACCCGGTGGTCTTCCACCGTTGCGGGGGGTGACATGAGATCGAGAGCGCCGGGGTTCATCGTGTTCGCGTTCGTCAAGCTTGCTTGCGGCCACAGCATCCGCGCAGAATACGCCGCGGCCGATTGACCGGTTTGGTCACGCGACGCACAGGGTGCGATTCTGCCCGGTGTCACCGGTAACGGCCACGTCGCCGGCGTTGATCGGAGGGCAGAGTACGGTCACGCAGCCGGACGGCAAGTTCCTCTTCCCGGCACTGCCGACTGGTCAGTACAAGCTCCTGTTCGAGCTCTCCGGATTCCAGAAGCTGACGCGCGAGAACATCAACGTCGCGCTCGGCCAGACGATTTCGGTCGACGCGCAGCTACCGCTCGGCGTCGCTGACCGAGAGCGTCACCGTGACCGGCGCGTCGCCGGTCGATCGACGTGACGACGACCAAGGTCGGCACCAGCCTCAAGGGCGACGCGCTGATCGGCGTGCCGAACTCCACCGACGTGTGGGGCGCGCTGTCGGAGGCGCCCGGGCGTCCGCATGCAGGGCTTCGACGTCGGCGGCAGCCACAAGAGCCAGCAGTCCGGCTACGAGAGCTTCGGCGTGCAGAACCAGGCGCGCGTCGATCTCCGACGGCGTCGATCACACGGAAGGCGTCGGCGGCACCGGGTTCTACGAGGACTACTTCGCCAACGAAGAAGTGTCGGTCAGCGCGCTCGGCAGCGACGTCGAGATGAACTCGCCCGGCGCCGCGATCGTGACGACGATCAAGAGCGGCGGCAACACGTTCAAGGGTCTCGAGCACGTCACGCTACGAGCCGGGCAGCTTCGTCGGCAGCAACGCCGCGACGAACGACATTTCGGCGCGCGGGTATGCGCTGCCCGCCCAACGGCGACGGGCGTCCAGCAGTGCGACAACCCGAACCTGCTGTTCTGGGAAGGCCACGCCGATCTCGGCGGGCCGATCATGAACGCGACAAGGTGTGGTTCTACGGCGCCTACAACCACTTCAAGATCGACAAGCAGGTGTCCGGCGTCGTCGCAGAGCGTCGCGACCGACCTCGGCGATCTTCAACAACTACACGGCCAAAGGCGACGGCGAAGATCAGCACAGAACAACACGCTCATCGGCTACATCCAGCGCGGGCGCAAGCAGAAGCCGTTCCGCAACCTGTCGACGCTCGTGCCGGCCGAGTCGATCCTTGCGCAGGACAGCTGGTCGAAGATGTGCAAGGGCGAGTGGCAGTCGGTGCTGAGCGACCGCGCGTTCCTCAACGTCAACGTCGGCACGATTCACGCTCGACTGGCCGATGGTGCCGCGCGGTCGATCCGCGCGGCGCCGCGCGCGAACATTCCGCGATCTACCGTGACCGCCAGTCGCAGACCGGTGCCGGCTGGAACGCGTTCACGACGTTCCGATCGAAGCCGCAGGTCAAGGCGCAGATGACCTACTACCTGCCCGGCAAGGCCGGCAGCCACGACTTCAAGTTCGGCTTCGAGGACATCTACGACTCGTATCAGCTTCGGCATCAACGGCAGTCCGGCCCGTACCGCCTGCTCGTATGCCGCGGCCAACGGCGCCGCGCCGGATCGCATCCGCTTCATCGACACCGGCATGCCGGGCGACTACAACGCACGGCTGGACGGCCGGCGCCAACATCGATCAGCACTACAGCGGCTACGCGCAGGATCGCTGGGCGCTCGAACAACCGCGCTGACGCTGACCGCCGGCTTGCGGTATCGACTATCAGGACGTCGGAGTACAACGACGGCACCCGCAAGCCTGAGATCAGCGACTCGACGACCGGCGTGGCAGGCCGGCGACGGCGGCCGGATCTTCCCGGCGCTCGTCGACGGTGGCTGGCGCATCGTTGCTGTCAAGCAGCAACAACGCTGGCTGCGTCCGCGTGCGGCATCAGCTACGGCGCTCACCCGCGACGGCACAGAACGGTGCTGAAGGCGTTCTACGGCCGCTACTACAACAACCTCGCGCGACGGCTTCTCCGTCGGCGAACCCTGGCCGGCACCAGCGCTACGTCGAGTACAACTTCAACGACCTGAACCGCAACGGCAGATACGACGGCGTCGTCGGAGCTGGGCACGTGCGGACGCGCCTCGGCGGCGCCGACGCGCCCGTGGACGCCGAGGCATTAAGACGCCGCACACCGACGAGATCAGCGCGCACGATTGAGCGCCAGTTCTGGCAGGAGTCGTCGATCCGCGCCACCTACGTCCGCGAAGATGCAGAACGATTTCGTGCCGTTCTACTTCACGCCGATCGTGACGGCGTGGCGTCGGCAACCTGACGGTGCCGAAGACCGCGATCGTCGAACGGCGTCACCTACAACCTCCTCGACGTGCCGAACTCGCTCGCGAACGCGACCGACACGACCGTACACGAACTGCCCGGACAGCACCTTCAACTACGACACCATCGAAGTGGCGTTCCACAAGCGGTTCGGCAGCGAAGTTGTTCTTCCAGGCGAGCGGCGACCTATCAGTGGCGCGACGAGCTGCGTTCGGCCGACATGCCGACATCGGCGTCGACCAGCCCGCTGAGCACCGATCCGATCGGCGTCTTCCCGCAGCTGTCGGTCAGCGCTGAACGGCGCCGAACCGGCAGAAGTCGACGATGTACCACGCGCAGCTGTCGGGCCACTACTCGTTCAGCCTACGACATCGGGCATCGGCCGTGAACTACCGGTTCCAGAGCGGCTTCCGTACGCGCTCGTCGTTCCGGACGGCACCGTCGATCTGAACGTCTGCAACTTCAACTGCGCGTTCTTCGCGACGAACATCGATCAGAACCGGTCGGAGAGCCGTCAACCTGATGAACTTCCGGATCGACAAGGCGTTCCGCCTCGGCGGCGCGCGGAAGGCGACGGCTGATGCTGGACATCTACAACCTGCTGAACGCCGACCCGGTCACCAACTTCAACCTGTCGGTCGACCGCTCCGAGCACCGTCATCGCGGTGCTCGACCCGCGGGTCTTCCAGATGGGATTCCCGCTTCGGGTTCACGAGGAAGTACGACCTGAAGGTCGTCCCCGCAATTCGTTTGCAGGCGACAACCGGACGTAGGGCCGGGCCTTCAGGCCCGGCCCTTTCTGTGCGCATGTGCGGGCCTTCAGGCCTGCTCACACCACCGGACTCAGCCGCCTCCGCGCTTCGCGCTACGGCGAGCACTCGCCGAAGCGAAGGCGGGAAGGTCCGCGCCTACTTCAAATTCCAGGACGCGCTAGTGTCCTGAGTTAGAAAAGTTCGCATACAAAATCGCTTGATGCTTTCGAGGATGTGGTCAGCTGTTTTGGTCCATACGAAAGGTTTCGGATCACGATTGGTGAGGGTTCGACGATAGCTGCGGACGGCGTTTTCCAACTCAACGGTGCTGTGATGGGTGCCGCGTGCGATCTGACGCTCAGTGGGAGTCTTGTGATGCACTGCAATTGTCCATCTTACCGTTTCAAATTAGGCTTGGGAGATGCTGAGTCTCCCTCCCAACCTCGCCCAGCAGGTGACGATCGCCCTGGTCGAGGACATCGGCAGTGGCGATGTCACTGCCGAGCTGGTGCCCGCCGATCAACGTGTGACCGGGAAAGGTCATTTCCCGGGAGCCCGCCATCCTCTGCGGCCGCCCCTGGGTCACCGAGGTCTTCCGTCAGCTGGATCCATCGGTCCAGCTGACATGGACCGCCGATGACGGGGACCGGGTCGCCGCAAATCAAACTCTCTTCGAGATTGCCGGCCTTGCCCGACCGGTGCTCACCGGCGAGCGGGCCGCCCTCAATTTCCTGCAGCTCCTGTCCGGCACCGCCACCGCCACACGCCGCTACGTGGAGGCCATCGCGGGAACCGCCAGTGCAATTCTCGATACCCGCAAAACACTGCCCGGATTGCGGACCGCCCAGAAATACGCGGTCCTAGTGCGGCGGCGCCCAGAACCTCCGGATCGGCCTGTTCGATCAAGTCCTGATCAAGGAAAACCACATCGCGGCGGCCGGCTCCCTCACCGAAGCAATCCGGAGCAGCGCGCCGCGCGGCAGGCTCGAAGAAAGTCGAAGTGGAAGTCGAAACGCTGCAGGAGTTCTCGGAGGCCCTACAGGCGGCACCGGACATCATCATGCTGGACGAATTCAGCCTGAGCGACATGAGAGCCGCCGTAGAGCTGAACAGTGCCAGCGACCACAGTGTCAAAATCGAAGCATCAGGACGCGTAACGCTGGAGACAGTCCGCGCCATCGCGGAAACCGGCGTCGACTACATCTCTATAGGCAGCATCACGAAACACGTCCGGGCGGTGGACTTGTCAATGCGCCTGGAGTTTGTAGCCCGCTAGTGTCCTGTAGTCAGAGATCTCGTTCACAATATCGCGCCACGCTGGCGAGAATCTGGTCTGCGGTCTTCGTCCAGATGAAGGGCGTCGGCGCTTCGTTCGTGATGCTCACGTAGCCACGGATCGCGCGCTCAAGCTCGCGGAGGTGCTTCGTGCGCGCCGCGCTTGATCTGTTTCTGCGTGGCGGCCGCAAACCACCGCTCGACCACATTCAGCCAGGACGCTGGTCGGTAGGAAGTGGATGTAGAAGCGAGGCCGCGCCGCCAGCCAGCGCTGAATCCCAGTACGTGCGGGTCTTGTGCGTGCCGTAGTTGTCAAGACCAGGTGGACGTCGAGATGCGACAGGAGGACCGCCGCGTCGATCGTATTCAGAAACCGGAGCACTCCCCGGCTGCGGTGACGGCGATGGCACTCGCTCGATGCCACGCCCTGTCGCCACGTCGAGCGCCGCAAAGAGTGAGGCTGGGTCGTGCCGTGGCGGCGTGATAGTCATGCGTGCGGCGCTCCGGCGGCCCGACCTGCATGCTGGCGCGGTCGTCCGGCGCCGCCGCCCAGCTCTCGAGCAGCGTCTGTTCCTCGGTCGTCAGTTCCAGTGGGACGAGTGGGCGACCCAATCGCATCGGCGTGTCCTCCTTGTAGCCGGAGTACGATTGGTCACGGATAGTTGTTGCACGAATCTCTGACTCAGGACACTAGCGGCGCGACAGTTTTCGAGATTGGCGCGCGCATCCGCAGCGTCCAACCGCCACGCCAGCGCCGGGCGCCATCCCTCCTCCGCACGATTCGCATTTCCCAGGCGCGCGCGCCGCAGGGATGCCTCGTCCTGTGACCAAATGAATCCGTCCCGCTGATAAAGATCCTGTCAGGATTTCGAGAGCAGGTTCTTGACGGAAAAACGAACACATTCGTGTCTCACAGCTTCCGGCAATGGTTCGCCAGTATGGCGCCGCTTCATATCAGCGGCTCTTTCACACGTCGGGGGGGGATCATATACATGGGAGCGAGAGCAGGACACGGATCTTGTCTGCGATCGGGAACGTGCTCGGACTGTGTTCGATGTGCCGGCATTCGCGCAAGTGACGCCTGGATCGCCTCACGGGAGCGGTGACCGACGCCCAGGGCGCCGTTCTTCCTGGCAAGTCACGGCGACGGGCCACCCGCCGTCGCCCCCTGATCGGCGCACAGACAACGGTGACGCAGGCCGATGGAAAGTTCCTTCTTCCCAGGCGCTCGCGAGCGGCACGGCTACAGCGCGTCAGTTCGAGCTCTCCGGGTTCCGAACCTTGACCCGCGAGAATATCTCCGTCGGCGTCGGCCAGACGATTTCGATCGACGGCCAACCGACGCTCGCGATCGCTCACCGGTGGCGAACGTCACCGGCGCTCTCTCCGATTGTCGATGTGACGTCCACTGGGGTCGGCACCGATTTGAAGGGCGCTGGCTGATCGCCACGCCGACCTCCAGCGACGTGGGGCCGCGCTGTCGGAGGCGCCCGGTGTGCGGATGCAGGGTTCGACGGCGGCAGCCACAAGAGCCAGCAGTCGGGCTACGAAGTGCTTCGGCGTGCAGAACCAGGCGCAGCGTCGTCTCCGACGGCGTCGATCACACCGAGGGCGTCGGCGGGCACCGGCTTCTACGAGGACTACTACGCGAACGAGGAAGTCTCGGTCGGCGCGCTCGGCAGCGACGTCGGGGATGAACTCCGCCCGGCGCCGTCGATCGCCACCACGATCAAGAGCGGCGGCAACCACGTTCAAGGGACTCGAGAACCTCGCCATGCGAGCCGGGCAGCTTCACGTCGGCACCAATGGTTCGCCGGACAGACGATGCAGTCGGCGCGCGGTCTACACCTGCCCGAGCAACAGCCTCGGCGTTGCTGCAGTGCGACAGCCCGAACCTGCTGTTCTGGGAAGGGCACGTCGACCTGGGCGGCCCGATCGCCGGCTGACAAGGTCTACCGGTTCTACGGCGCGTACGACCACTTCGAGATCGACAAAGCCGGTGGCCGGGCGTCGCGCAGAGCGGTCGCCACCGACCTCGGCGAGTCTTCGACAACCACACGGCCCAAAGGTGACCGGCGAAGCCTCGGCGCAGAACAACACGTTCATCGGCTACTACCAGCGCGGCCAGAAGGAGAAGCCGTTCCGCAACCTGTCGTCGCTGAACCTGCCCGAGTCCGTGCTCTCTCGCGCAGAACAAAGGTAAGCCAGTGGATACGGCCACGACCAGCAGCGGGTGGCCGAGTTCCTGGGCGAGCTGGTCGGCGCGCCAGCCCCCGGCGGCCGCGACGGCAGCGTTGCGCTCGCGCTGCGCGGCAGGACTCCCAGCTGATGAGCGAGCAGATGCGCAAGGCGTGGATCGACTTCCTTTCGACGCCGAGACCGCCGTGCATCCGGTCCTGATCCTGCCCGAGGATCTGCAATGGGGCGTTTCGGGACCATCCGGTACCATCGACAACACAGCTGCGCCGGATCGCAACGATCGGCCAGCAATACGTAACTGAACGAAGTAC
>ERZ1370068.10428-contig-9128_pt1 | contig 48353 bp, 66 predicted proteins | sample MGYA00561227_ERZ1370068 | MGnify/ENA primary metagenome ERZ1370068 (study PRJEB38410, sample SAMEA6850437) | metagenome | study: Metagenomic assessment of the ecological functions of the soil: analysis of the soil microbiota associated with the... | reverse complement strand
TACGTATTGCTGTGGAGGCCTACCGCGTCGATGCATCGATGTCCGAGCGGCGGGCCGGGCAGCAGCGACTCTTCAAGGCGATCGAACCGAACGGCGGAGAGACGTGGACCGAGATCGCCTGCTCGGCTGCGCCAGCCGTTGCCGACGACGGTGCATCGGGAGAGATCGGCGTCGCCGGTGTCGGGCGCGGACTCCGGAGCCGCGCGTTTACGCGATCGTCGAGAGCCGAGAACGGAGGCCTCTTCAGCTCCGACGACGCGGGGCAACACGTGGAAGCTGGTGAACGACGGCCGGAACATCCGGCAGCGCGCGTTCTACTACACGCACGTGGCCGCCGACCCGCACAACAAGGACGTCGGTCTACGTCTTGAACGTCGGCACGTTCCGACTCGACCGACGGCGGCAAGACGCATGGTCGCGTTCGCGGGCGGCGATTCGCACGACTTGCTGGATCGATCCCGACGACCCGAAGCACGCCATGCCACGCGAACGACCAGCGGCCGGCGCGTGTCGTTCAACGCGACCACGCCGCAGCGGACGTGGACCGCGCGCGACTATCCGACAGGGCAGTTCTACCACGTGGTCGGCGACCAGGCACGTGCCGTATCACGTCTGCGGCGCGCAGCAGGACAGCAGCACGATCTGCGTTGCCAAGCAGACACCGGCGCCGGCGGCGCTGGACGCGGCGGCGAGGCGCCGCCGGGCGCGCCGGCGACATACAGCGCGGGCGGCGCCGAGCCAGGCTACATCGCGCCCGATCCGAAGGACCCGTCGACGTCTTCTTCGCCGGCGGCAACAACGGCTCGTTTCTCGACGCGACTGAATCGCCGAACCGGCGAGCTCGCGGAAGTCGGCACCGTACCCGCGCATGTTCTCCGGCGAGCCCGTCGAGCGCGCTGGTCGAGCGCATGGCAGTGGACGTATCCCGATCATCTTTTCGCCACGTCGATCCAACGGTGCTCTACACGGCGTCGCAGCACGTCTGGAAGACGACCGAACGGCGGCGCAGACGTGGGATAGGATCAGCCGCGACCTCACGCGCCACGATCCGAAGACGATGGGCGAGTCCGGGCGGACCGATCACCACGACATGAACGGCCCGGAGGTCTACGGCACCGTCTTCGCGCATCGGCGCCGGGCAAGAAGGACGTCGAACGTCCATCTGGGCCGGATCGGACGACGGCGTCGATCCAGCGTGACGCGCGACGGCGGCAAGAACGTGGACGAACGTCACGCCGAAGGAGATGCCGGACCTCGGCCGCGTCAGCCATGATCGACGCGATCGGCGTTCGACGCCGGCACGCGCCTACGTCGCCGTCAAGCAGCCGCTTGCTCGGCGATCTCGCGCCCTACATCTTCCGCACGCACGACTTCGGCAAGACGTGGACGAAGATCGTGACCGGCATCCGGCCGACACGACTACGTTCACGCGGTCCGCGAGGATCCGCACGCGCCGCGGCCTGCTCTACGCGGGCACGCAGCACGGCGTCTACCAGTCGTACGACGACGGCGATCGTGTGGAGTCGCTGTCGCTGAACCTGCCGGACGCCAGATCTCGGACCTATCGTCGAGGCAAACCCGATCTGGCCGATCTCGACGCACGGCCGCGGGTTCTACATCCTCGACGACATCGCGACCGCTCCGCCAGTCCGGCGCGGATGTCGGCGCGTCTGGCTGACGTCTTCCTCTACAAAGCCTGCCGACGCGCGTCCGATCCACATCGGTGAGCGACGATCACGTATCTGCTGAAGAAGCCGGCGGAGAAGCTGACGATCGACATCCTCGATCGCGCGCGGACGCGGTCGGTGCGGACGTTCGCCGGAGGTGCTGCGCGACCGGACGCGCCGGCGGTCGCGGGCGCGGAAGCGATGCGGCCCCTGCACCTGCTGCCGAGGCGCCCGGCCGCCGCTGCCGCGGCCAAGGCCCTGCCGCGCAACGGCAGACCGCGGCCGGCCGACAGAGGAGGAACCCTGATGCACCTGCTGGCGGCGGTCGGCCGCGGTGGCGCGCCGGCCCCGCCCGATGGTCGGCAGGCTTGCAGCAGATTCACGTGGGATCTGCAGCGTGCGCCCGACGGCCAGCTTCCCGGGCATGGTTGCTGTGGGGCGGCAGCGTTGACCGGTCCTGCTCGCGCTCCCCAGGCACGCTACCAGGTCGCGCCTGACGGTCGATGGCCGGACGATGACGTAGCCGCTGCGCGGTGAAGCGGCATCCGCTCCACACTGCGACGTGAGCGGCGCGACCTGGAGCGCAAGCAGTTCGATCTCGCGATTCAGATTCGCGACAAGGCCGAGCGAAGCGAACAACGCCGTGATCCAGATCCGCAACGTATCAAGACGCAGGTGCAGGACCGGCTCGGCCAAGTCGTCCGGATCGCGCGCTGAAGACGGCGGGCGACAAGCTGACCGCACGACCTGAGCGCCGTCGAGGAAGAGATCTACCAGGTGAAGAATCAGAGCGGCCAGGATCCGCTCAACTTCCCCGATCAAGATCAACAACCGTCTCGCGTCGCTCCTGAGCGTCGTCAATCGCGGCGACGGCAAAGCCGATAGGCAATGCGGCGCCGATCTTCAAAGCGACCTGAGCGGCGAGTTGACGGCGCACCGAAACCGACAAGCTGCAGCGGGTTCTCAAGGCGTCAGAGCACTGCCGCACTTCAACGGGAGGGGGCGAGCGAGGCTGGCGTCGCGGTCGTGACTTTGCAGAAGCCGAAAAGACCGGATCCTCAGATCGATGCGGGCTTCCAGCGGGCCATCCCTCCCGATCGTCGTACTGCTGGTTGCGTCGGCTGGAGCCGGGCGCATGCGCACGCGGCTTCAGACGCGTCGAGGTCTCGCAGGCGACGGTCGGTTCCGCGCCGCGATGCAGCCTGAGAGCTCGTCGTGCACTTTCACCGCGTGTGGACAGCGAGCCCTCGTCTGTCGGCGTCGAGGTGTTCGGGCCGCCATGCACGCCGCGCCTTCCTTCTGGATGACGGCCGCTGGCGCTGCGGTGGTCAAGGGATCGATCTCGATCAGGAAGCCGGCGTCACCGCGTCAACGATCGAAGCGCGCCTCCCGTCGGGAACGCTGCGGGTACGACGAGGACGATTTGTCGTCAAGCCGAAGATAATCTTTCCTACGCGGACGCTCCAGGTTTCGCCGGACTTCGTCAATCCGCCAGGTCGGAGCGCCTGCTGCATCAGGCGCGACACAGCGCATTCCTGCGCGAGATCTTCGCGGCCTCTCCGCCGAAACGCCTCTGGACGCGGCGGCGTTCGTTCACCGCCGATTGCCCGATCCGGCGAACGGCCGAGTTCGAAGCGCTTCGAAGCATCTTCAACGGAGAGCGGCGGAACCCGCATGGAGCGCGCGGACTTCAAGCGAGGCACTCCACTGGCCGGCCCGTCAAAGCGCCAACCGGAGGCCGCAGCTGGTCGGAGCCCGCGAACTGTTCTTCACAGGGAACGTCGTCATCATCGATCACGGGCTCGGGGATGCTCCCGCTGCCCTCGCACATCTCCTCGCGGATCGACGTGAAAGGAGGAGATGAAGTGCAAGGTGGCGAGGCGGTCGGGCTCGTCGGTTGCAACGGGCCGCGTCACCCGGACCGCATCGCGCTTCACTGGGCGCTGACGATTCGGGAGCGAGAATCGACCCTGTCCCTAATAACATATCAAGATAACGCTGGAAAGTCCGATCAACCCCCACGATCTCACTTGTGTTCACATGTGGCGCGGGCTTCAGCTCGCTGCGCGGGGCCTGAAGGCCCCGCCCTTACATCGATTCTTTCCTACTGATGATCCCGCCGCCGCCATCGTCGGCTGAGCACGAACGACGGCGACGCAGTGGCGGCGCCCGCTGCTGAGGCCGACTGCTCCTCCAGGCCTGCACGCAACCCGTGACCATCACAATAATTCGCGTCGCTTCGCAGGCGCGGCGCCAGACTGCGTCCCGACTGCGCCGCGGCGCCGGCACTTCCGAGTGCGACTGCGAGTGCGCCTGCAAAGAAGACCTGTCTCGTCACAGCGGATTTCTTACAGTTGGAATGGCAGAGGCCTTTATGGCGCTGATCTACGTTTTCAGCGGAAGTTTCGCGGCAAAGGTATTCGCCATCGCGTTGCAGCGTCCGTTCACGGCCCATCCAAACCCTCCGCTTGCCCGTAGATGGATGGGAAACGGAGATGAACAATCTCACAACGGCACGCCTGGTCAGCGCGTGGTTTCGCTGGCCTTTCTCCTGGCGGGGGCGTCAGGCTTCTGGCGCACGACATGTGGATCGAACCGACTCATACCGGCCCGATCTGGGACGGATCATGGGCTGCGGCTCCGCGTCGGTCAGGACTTTCGGGATCTCCCACGAGTCTCGTCCCTGATTGAAAAGTTTGTCGTCACGGACGGCGACGGAAGACGGTCGTCGGCGGGACGGCGCGGATCCGGCGGGGCTGTTGTTTCCTGTCGAAGCCCGGCCTCGCTGGTCGGCTATCAGAGCAAGCCAAGCCCGGTCGTCCCACCCCGCAGAAGTCTTCAATCCAGTGCAGCCTGTCGGAGGAAGGGCTGATCTGATCGCTGCTCTGCGTTCGAAGAGGAGGGCAAGGTGAGCGAGCCGAGGCACGTGAGCAGTTCGTTCGGTGCGCCAAGACGCTTGTTCTGGCGGGACCGGCACTGACTCGCAAGGCGATCGCGTGCTCGGCTTCCCCTGAGCTGGCGGAGCGCAATCCGTATGTGGTGAAGAGTCGGCGAGAGCCTGCCGCTCCGCGCGTCATCTATCGCGGTCAGCCGATCGCTGACGTCCTCGTCATCGGTGGATCGACCAACGCGATCCCATGACGAAGGTAGTGGTATCGGCCCGGTCGGACAAGGCGGCCGCGTCCAGCTGCGGCTTCCCGCAAGCGGCGGCGCCTGGTTGATCAAGGCCGTTGCGCATGATCCCTGCCGCGGGCGCCACCGATCACGAGTGGGACAGCTTCTGGGCCTCGCTGACCTTCGAGCTGCCCGCCCCGACGCCGCCGCGCGACCCGATGGCATGAGCGGGCGATGAAGCCTGCGCGCCGCTCCCGGCGGGCCCAGCGGTTCGCCATCGCGCTTCCGCTGCTGGCGCTCGCGACGATTAGCCACCGTGACCGTCCGCGCTCACGAGATCAGGACGACGCCGGGTCGCGCCGTGACGTTTCCCTCCGGACGGCACCTTACCGCATCGAGAGTCGTTACGGATGCCATGTCCCTCCTCGAAAAGCTCGGGACCGTCACGCGCGGCGGCCTCGATCGGGAGCGTCGGACCCGGCGCAGACGTCCCGGGGATCGTCTCAGGGCCGACCTCGATTCCCTGTCGCGCCGGATCGGCGTGACGTTCGACGGCGAGCGCGTGCAGCCCGCCATCTCCGTGGACGTTGCACCGTCGACAGATCTCGGGGGCGTGCCTGGCGCCACTCTCTCGTTCCTGACCGGCGATCGGCCGCAGAAGGCGACCGTCTTTCACCTGGAAGTTCGGCTGGACGTTCGCCTCATACGCCCTCAAGGTCGAGGGTCGCGATGGAGTGTTTCAGCCCGCGACGCAGTGGCTGGACGGAGGCGACGCGAAGCGCGCCCGCATTCGCTCGACGGCCCTGCCGCCTGCTGGCGACCCGGCCTCCAGCTCGCGGCCCGATGCGTGGCGCTCCGGCTTCACGCACATCCCGCCCCAAGGGGCTCTGATCACGTCCTGTTCGTCCTCGGCGTGTTTCTCCTCGGCCGCCGGATCAGACCCATCCTGATGCAGGTGAGCGCATTCACTCATCGCGCACTCCATCACACTGGGGCTCAGCATGTATGGACTCGTCTCCGGTCTCTCCGTCCATCGTCGAGCCACTTATCGCGCTCTCGATCGCCTACATCGCGATCGAGAACCTGATGCTCGCGAAGTTCCGTCCCTGGCGCGTCGCGCTGGTCTTCGCGTTCGGCCTGCTGCACGGGCTCGGGTTCGCCGGAGCGCTCAGGAAGTCGGTCTGCCGCGATCCGAGTTCGTCACCGCGCTGATCCGGGTTCAACGCCGGTGTGGAGCTCGGGCAGCTTCGCCGTCATCACCGCTGCCTTCCTCGCGGTCGGCTACTGGTATGGCGATCGCATCTGGTGCGTCGTCGGATCGTCCTCCTGCCTCGGCGTGCATTGCGTGCCTGGGCGTCTTCTGGACGGTGCAGAGGCTGCACCTCGGATAGGAGGGATCTGGCTGCCAGCGGTGTTTGAGAGTCGCCACGGGAGGAATCGAGGTGGGGAGGAACCATCCAGCTCAGCCTCTTATGGGTCTTGAATGGAGGATCCTCACCTCTCCTCCCTGTGAAGTTGTCGACGTCCAGGCTGGCCTGGCGCATCACTCTCCCGTTCCCCAAATCACTCCCGCGACTGCGCCCGAGCTCGCTCGCTTCCTCCCACACCACGTGCGGCGCGGCGAGGATGATGCCCTGCGCAATGCGGTCGCCAGTCTTGATCTGCACCGGGCGCCGCGGTGAAGTTGGACGACGGCGATCTTCACTTCGTCCTCAGGACCGCAGTAGTCAGGGATCGACGACCGCCGACACCGTTGGCGACCATCAGTCCTCGTTTCAGAGGAGTGCTGCTGCGCGCGAAGATTCCGAGGAAGAATCCCTGCGGCACCTCGATCACCAGTCCCGTCGGCACGAGCCGGACGGTGCCGGGTTCGACAGTGACGCTCCGCCGCCGCCGCCAGATCGAAGCCCGCCGCGCCGGCGCTCGTAGGCGGGCAGCCGGACTTCCGGGATCAAGTTTGCGAATTCGGATGTTCATGGATGGTTTGATCGAGCTTCTCCGAGCGACTCCGTCATTTCAGCCGGTAGAGGCGTCGCCGTTTCGGCCAATGGCGATCCGTTCCAGGAATGGGCTCGCCGACACTTTCTGCATCACCGTGCCCGGCGTCCTGATAGAACCGCAGCGGATGCACCATGGCGTGCGCGACGCCAGCGCCAGCCGCATTTCACCGGTGCGGCGGAAGTCGCTCTGGAAAGAACCAGAACGAGGCCGCATGCGTGCGGCACGACCCGGGCACGTAGCCACTGTAGCCGTTCGCCAGGCGGCCGCCAGTGAGCCGTAGACGCCAGGACGCGCCGCGGCGCCCTCGAACACCGGCCTGCGGCGGGTAGAAAGGCGCTTCCGGCGAGTAACGCAGACGCGCCCTGGCACCTCGGCGAGGATTGAGTAGATGCCGAGTTCCTTCTGAACCGCGCGTAAGGGGACGGCGCACGCAGAGATTCGAGCCATTCGCGGCAGCGACGAGCACGATGCCCACGAGGCGCCGCGCGATGCGCGGGCAGCCCGCTTCAGCGAGGCCGGCGGCGGCCGAGGCCAGCAAGGCCACGGCCGTTTCGAGGAGGAACGAGGCTGCCGAATCGCGCCGCCGCACTGCAGGCCCTGCATCGGGGGAAACACCTGGAACAACCACCCGTGAGACCGGCGTGCGCGTGCCGAGCGACTAGGACGAATCCGGCGGCCGCGATTGCCGCCAACATCAGCACGCGTCGTGATGTGGACGGGTGACGTCTCCGCCGGTTCTCGACGACGAAGCGACCGCCAGAGCGCGAGACCCGGCGAGCGCCAGCACGATGACACCGGGAAAAAGGAGTCCACGGTCGCGGAAGAACCCTCCGCTCACGTGGAGAAATGGATCCGTCCCCGCCGAGGCGCTGAGATAACCTTCAGCGTTGCCGAGTATTCCGCGACGTTGGCGAGCGAGCGTACCATGCCCTGGTCGCAGGCGACGCGGTGATAGGGGATGTAAACGGGAAGCGAGACGACGGTCGCCAGCGCGCGGCGGAGAGCGCAAACGCGGAAAGGACGCGCGCGGGACGGCGGACTCAGTCGGCGGCGCGGGCGACGAGGACGACCGCGATCGATGACGCTCCCGAACACAAGCAGGTATCCGGATGTATAGGCCATCGCCGACATCCAGACGGCGAAGCCAGATCGTATCTCGCACGAGGGTTCGCGTGATGATCCAGTCCGCCGCGAGGAGCGCCAGGGGCAGACCCCAGGTGGTGATGCCCTGGATGTGCGAGGCGCGTCAGCGTATGCGTATTGAACGCAAACATCGACCCGGCCAGCAGGCCGGCCGCTCGATTGCGGTCCAGGACGACGATGAGCGCCGCCGCGGCCCACGCGCTGAGCGCGAACCCCGCGATGAGCACGACGTTGAATACCAGGACAGGCGAAGCGCCGAGCCGCCTGCGGCGGCGCCCATCAGGGCGAGTACTATCGGCGGCTCCGGAAAAGGCGAGGCGTGTCGGGCGCGGGGTAGAAAATGTTGGCATTGAACAGCCGGGCCGGAGACCGCGGCAGCTGGTGGGCGACCCACGCCATGAGTCCATTCGTTGAGTTGCGCATCGCCGTTGTCGTTTCTGCGACAAAGATTCCTGGGGCCGATGCACGGGGCCAGGTATGCGCGATGGCGAGCAGCACACAGAAGAGCTGGCGTGAGCCACCAGCGTGTGCGAGGCGAGGTCATGTAGAAGCCTGACTATGCTATGCGCGTCCGCAGTCGGGACGGACCGCTGCGTGTGGCACACTCTCGCGACCAAGCTGACCCTCAACGCGACAACGTCCTGGTCATCGAGAACTACGCGAACCAGCTCGTCATGCTGAACGACATCAAACGGAAGAAGTGGCGGCAAGCTGGTCTAAGATGGGCCGCGTTGGACTGCGTCCTCCTCGGCCTGTTTCTCGCTTTCCATCCCGTTCGTCCTGCCCATCGCGGGGTGGGTGTCGGCGCGACGGACACGACGACGGCGTGGCCGCGCTGGAGAGCGTGGTCCTACGGCGGGCGGAGGAGATCAGACACGTCTGGTCTTCCGCCTGCAAGTCGTCGAGCGGCGCTGCGGCGATAGGCCGACGACCCGTCGAGCCAGGCGGCCGCCAGCGGCCGTCGCAGAGTGAGCCCGCTCTCGCAGAACCGCTGATTACACGCTGCCGCTCCGTCCGGGCCATCACCGAGGTGAGCCGGCAACTGCGCGGCCTCTGACGGCTCCACCGCCGCATCGTCGAACCCATTCCTTCGGTTCCTACACCTGCGCTTTACGCCGCCGGCCGCCGAAACGCTGCCGGAAGAAGCGGCGCCGGTGGAACAGCCCGCCCGAGGCCGAACCGGAACCAGTTCCGGCGCTGAACGCGCGTCGCCGCTGTCGGAAGCGTTCCGCCCCCGGAAGCCACCGTTTGCCGCCCCGGCGCCCGCGCCATCCTTCGACTGGGAGAGCCTGATCGGCGTCAAGCTGTTTGCCGGGATTGCCGGTATCAGCGCTCGTGCTCGCGGCAGTCTTCTTCCTGCGCTACTCCATCGATCAGGGATGGCTCCAGCCTCCCGTCCGCGTGGCTATCTGGTGTTCTCGTGTCCGTCCGTGCCTCCCTCGTGCTCTAGTGAGTTGAAGGCCGCGCGCGATGCCCCGCGACTGCCAACGCCCTGGACGGCGCCGCGATCGCGATTCTGTTCGCCACGTTCTTCGCCGCGCACACGCTGTGGAATCTCATCCCCGCGCGCCGCGACGTTCGTCCTTCTCGCGATTGCGACAGCGCTCGCGGTGCTGCTGTCGATCCGGCGCGAGTCGCTCTTCATCGCGGTGCTCGGGCTGCTGGGCGGCTTCGCGACGCCGGCGCTGGTGTCCACCGGGGAGAATCGTCCCGATCCGCTCTTCGCGCACTGTTTGCTCCTCAATGTTGGGTCTCGCGTGGGTGGCGTATCGGAAGGTCTGGCCCGTGCTGACGTGGCTGACGCTCGGCCTCACCACGCTGCTACCAGTTCGTCATGGGTCGCCCGTTTCCTCGAGGAGAGCAGCCTCTCGATCGCGATGGGCATCTTTCTCGTCTTTCCGCTGGCAGCGGCCGTCGGATTGACGATAGCCGGCCCGCGAGGTGACGCGAAGGGCGACCGAACGGCGCTGAAGCTTCGAGCGGACGGCGATGCTGTCTGCCGGCGTTCCGCTGATCTTCGCGGGCTATCTCGCCTCCGTCCCCGCATGCAGCGCCCACGCGGCGTTGCTCCTCGGGTTCCTGCTGATCGTCGATGCGGGGCTTCTGGCGATCTCCATCGCGCGAGGCGAGGCGCTTCTTCCACGCGGTCGGCGGTCTGACGGCGCTGGTCGTGCTCGCCGTGTGGCTGGCGACGTCGTCGTATGTGCCGGGCGAGGGCTGGACCGCGGGGCTCGTCTGCACTGCAGGATTCGTGGTGCTGTATCTCGGAGCGCTTCCGCTGGCGCGTTGGTTCGGGCGACCGTTCTCGAGCGGCCCGGTGCGACTGGGTCTTGCCGCCTCGCACTCGTGCTGTTCGTCTTCCCGGTCCTGGCCGCCATCGAGGCCGGCGTTCACGCGCCAGTGCCGCTCTTCGGGACCCTGCTGGCGCTCGTAGGGCTCTACGGCCTGGCGGGCGGCAGTGGAGTCGGCCGGCACGCTGTATTACGTCGCGGCCTCTTTTTGCGATTGCAGCGCAAGCGGTCTGGTCGGCCCTCTACCTCACCGAGGCCCGGCTGCGGGTCGCCGTGGCGCTCTACACGATCTTCGGGATCGTCTCCATGGCGGCGCCTGTGCTCGCGCGACGGGCTGGCAGACAGTTCCTGCCCGTCTGGGGCAGCGGGGTCGTCCTGCTGACCAGCCTGATCCTGCTGGCGTTCGTGTCGCTTGGGCCCGTCAGCTCCGCGCGGCGTTATGGGCGCTGGCGCTGCTGCTGGCAATCATGAACGCGGGGCTCTTCATCGAGAGCGCGTCCGGAGGGTTGCCGAGGATCTCCCAGATCGGGTCGCTCTTGTCGTGGGGTCTCCTCGCTTGTGGTGGCCACGCGCCGCCGGAAGCGTGGGAGTCCTGCCTTCGCTCATCGTGATGTCCGGGCTCACGCTCATCACCCTCGCCGGGCACGCGTGGGCAGGCCGCCGCGCACGCTGGCGACGACGCCCCGGCAGCGTCGGCCGCGCAGTTCTCCAGGGGCCTGTATCTGGCGCTCATGGGCCATCTGTTCCTCCTCCTGATTGCTGGCAACCGTGAATGGTCCCTTCCACCATGGCCGATCTTCGGCGCACTGGCCGTATGACGCTCGGCACCAGCGCGGCGTCGCTCGTGACGCGAACAGCGTCGCTGCACGCGGTCAGGCGTCATCGGAGCGGCGTTGGTCGTCTCCGCGCGGGCCGGCGCGGCGGGATCGCCCGCAGTGGGGTTTGACGATCGTGCTGGCGTCGGCAGCCGTGAGCGCGTGTTGCGCTCGGATGGATCCCGCTCGGGGGCCGGACTGCCGCCGTTGCCGCGGTCACGGTTCTGTTCATCGGCGAGCTGGCCGTCCTGAGCGGCACCGGCGCCGGCTGCCCCGGCACCGTTTCTCGCTGCAGCTGCTGATTCATGTGTTCGATCTGGCGGCGATTCTCTTCCTGACCGCGCGGTATCGCTGGCGCTTCGTGGCGCTGGCGGCCGTAGTCCCCGCGTGGATGGCCGTCGTGCAATGGCAGTCGCCTCTCCGACCGAGAGTGGCGCTTGCTCCTGGTCCTCGCGGCGGCGTTGTGCGCCGTTTTCACTCGCATGCCCCGGTGATCCTCGGAACGCGAGCGCGGAACGACACGCGATCCGTGCTCGCCGGCCGTGTTCGCGAGTGCGATGTTCTTTTCGGCGGTCGTCACGCGCTCCGAAGCGGGTGGGCTGGGATGGGCCGTTGGCGTCGTGCCGGTTGGGGTCGCCGCGGTGCTGGCCTTGCTGCTCAGGGCCCTGCTTCGGCTCGAGCCGGCGGGCGAGCGTGACGATGGGCCGGCTTGCTCTCGTGGCGCGGCGCCGCCCTGCGCGTTCGTCACGGTTGCCATTCCTCTCAGCTCCACCATCAGTGGATCACCATCGGATGGGCGCTCGAAGGCGCCGCAATGGCCTGGCTCTATCGCCGAATTCCGCACCCGCGGACTCTTCTGCAGTTCGACAGCGTTGCTGCTGGCGGTATTCGTGAGGGCTCGCAGCCAATCCGGAGGATCCTGATCTACCGAGCCCGCGGTGATCGCCGCGCATCCTGAACTGGTGCTACTACACGTATCTCGTCTGCGCGGCGGCGATGTTCGTCACGCAGCCTGGTGGATGTCCGACACATCGGACCGGCTCGTTCGCCGGCCTGCCCCGTGTTCTCCGCGCTGCTCCCTGCCGGCGGGTGATCCTGCTCTTCCTGCTGCTGAACATCGAGATCGCCGATTTCTACTCACGGGTCCTACAATCGTGTTCAGGTTCGGCGCGACGGTCTCGCAGGATCTGACGCTACTGATTGGCTGGCTGGCCTTCGGTCTGCTGCTCTGGCCGCAGGCATCTACACCAAAGAGTGGGTCCGCCCGGATCACGGCGGTCACCCTCATCGCCGTCGACGACGCTGAAGTGCTTCCTGTTCGATCTGAAGTCGCTGGAGGACTGTCATCGCGTCGCCTCGCTCATCGGGCCTGGCGCTGTCGCTCGTGCTGGTCTCGATGGCGTTGAAGAGATTACGTGCTCTCGAAGCCAAAGGACCCTGCATGAAGCGACGATCCCTCGTCGTGCTGGCGCTGACGATGACGTTCGGAGGACTCGCGGCGGCGCAGGAGCCGCGTTTCACGTTCGAGCGGTCGGCACAGACGCAGGCGAGCGGCCGACCGGCGCCGGCTCGCCGTGGACGTCACGCTCCTTTCCGCGGGATCACCATTTCAGGTGATCCAGCGCGGCGAGACCGGATGGTCGCCGAAGGCGGCCTGAACGACCTCCGCCTGTTCGACGCGTCCGGCCGGCCGGTGCCATACCTCCTCGTGCAGCCGCGTCAGGAGCCCGGCTGGCGACGGCCCGGATCATGCCCTCGCTCTGTGCGGCGACCAAGACCACGAGCGGCTTCGAGGTGGACTTCAGGACACGCCAGCACGATCGATCGCGTGCGAGTGGCCGGCATTTCCGGGCCCTTCCTCAAACGGCTGACCTCGAGGGCAGCGGCGACCGCGCGCATTGGACGCTGCTCCAGGGCGAAGGGACACTCTTCAATCTGCCGGACGAGCGGATCTCGAACGAGGATCTGTCCGCTCAACCCGGCGCGTACTCGATGCGTCCGTGTTCTGTGGAACGACGCGAACAGCGGCCGCGTTCCCCTGCCGGCGCGCGTCTTCGCGCGCGCGGCGAGTGGCCTGCCGCCGATCTCCGAGACCTCCGCCGACGTTCCGTTCGAGCGACGACCGAGCGAGCCGGGCCGCAGCCGTTATCGTGTTCAGTTGCCAGGCGCGCGTCTGCCGATCGTCGCGCTGGGTCCTCGACGTTGCCCCCGGCCACGTGTTTCGTGCCGCGTCCGTGTCTCGAGTCCCGCTTCGCCGGCACCGAGGCTGCGCCTGTCGCTCTCGGCAGCGGCACGCTCGTGCGCGTGCTTCGATGCGGACGCGTCTGCCGAGTCCCTGCGCGTCACGATTGCGCCGCCCGCGGAAGCGGAGCTCGATCTGATCGTAGAGGACGGAAACAATCCGCCGCTCGATCTGCGGAAGGCGTCCGTCGTCTTTGCAGAGCTCCCCTGGATCTATTTCGAGGCCTCCTCTCCAGCCATCGTGGCGCGATACGGCGATCCGGCCGCCGCGGCGCCGACGCATGCGATCTCGAGGCCGCGCGGGCGTCAATCGATCTCTCGCGCACACCTGAGGGTCGATGGGACGCTGCGCGCCCGCTGGCCGGCGGCGAGCGCTCGGAGCGGTCCCGCCCCAGCGATCAGCGCTGGTGCGACACTCGAAGGAGAGTTTCGGCTATTCGAGGACGATTGCCGCCGCGGACCATCCCGGGCTGGCGGCGCTCCCGCTCGATGCCGCAGCTCTGGGTCACAGCCAGGGGCCCACATCGCGCTTCGCCGACGTTCGGATCGCGGACGGAGCGAACAAGCAGGTCCCGTATCTGCTCGAGCGACGCGGCGAGCCGCTTGCCGTCGACCTGACGCTCGCCCCGGCCTCGTCTCCAGATGCCGCCGCTTCCGCCGGCGAACGGGGGCAGTCGGTCGGTGTATCGCATTGCGCTTCCCGAACGCCGCCTGCCGGCGGGGTCGCTGAGTGTCGAGACCAGCGCCCGTGTGTTCCAACGCTCGGTGCAGGTTGGCGTCGTTCGCCCGGCGGATCGGAACAGGCGGGAAGCCGCGTTCGACGCTCTGACGTCCACGACGTGGAGGCACACCGACGAGCAGGCGGTGTCGCTCCAGCGCTCGCGCTCCAGCTCGGTCCGATGGATGCCGACCGAGTTGTGGCTCGTCGTCGACGAAGGAGACAACGCGCCGCTACCACTCAGCCGCGCGCGACTGCTGCTGCCGTCCTATCGACTGCGATTCTTGCGCCGCAGGTGGGGCCTGCGGCTTCTCTACGGCCGTGAGGACCTTCAGCCGCCGCGCTACGATCTGTCGCTGCTCGCGCCGAAACTCATGGGCGCCCGCGACCGAGGTGAAAGCAGGTCCAGAATCGTCGCGTGCCGACGCCGCGCCGTTCATTTCGCCGCGCTGGTTCTGGGCGCTGCTGGGTGTGGCCGTGATCGTCCTGCTCGGGCTGATCGTGAGGCTCGCGAAGCGAGCCTGAGACTCTGAGAAGACCATCATATCGCAGGAGTGCGAGCGGAGGAGGGGACGGAACTGTCTTCATCGGTCTCACCGGCTCGGCATCTCCTTTGGCTGCTTACACCGCGCGCCGCGCTGCGCTGCCGCCGGAGCGCTTCGACCGGCGATATCTCCGCCTACTCCCGGAGCGCAGCGATCGGATCGATGGAGGCGGCGCGACGTGCAGGAACGTAGCCTGCGGCGAGCGCGGCGATCGCGAGGGTCGCGGCGACTCCCATGATCGTGCGGCTGTCGCTCGATGCGGACCCGACGAGCCCCGCTTCGATCAATCGCGCGAGGACGAGCGACAAACCGGCGCCGATCAGGACCCCGATCGCCGTCAGCCGCCCGGACTGCGTCTACCGTCAGGCGCAGGATCTCCGCCGGCGTCGCGCCCAGCGCGATCCTGATGCCGATTTCGTGCGTCCCGCTGCGTCACGAAATGCGCCATGACGCTGTAGGTGCCGATGATCGCGAGCAGCAGCGCGCAGGCCGCCGAATACCGCCATCACCCCCGCGATGGATCGCAGGCCGACAGTCCGATCCCTCAACGCCTCGCGCATCGTCATCACGTCGAACACCGGTTGTGCGGGGTCGACGGCGCGGACGGCGGCACGCGCCTGCGACGCCAGGAGCGCCGGATCGCCTCCGGTTCGAATCCAGCAGCTCGAGGTTGCTCGTCGGGCTCTGCGCGTAGGGCACATACACGACCGCGCGGCTGCGCTCCAGGAACCAGTCCTGGATGACGTCACCGGAGACGCCAATCACGGTCAGCCAGGGACTGGAACCCACGCGCAGTCGTTGTCCGATCGGGTCGAGGCCGGACCAATGCCCGGCGGGCGAGCGACTGGCTGACGATCGCGACCGGCTGGGAATCGTGCCGATCGGCGGACGTAAAGCCGCGCCCGCGCGCGATGGGAATGCGCAGGGCGTCGAACAGGTCGGGCGTCGCCGCGCGGAAACCTGCCTCGGGAGGTTGCGCCGGATCGCCAACCGGTCTGGCCTTCGATCTCGATCGGGCGCGCGACGTTTCCCACGTGCGAGGGGCGAATGTTGATCGCCGACGCGAACTCGACACCCGGAATGGCGCGCAGGCGATCGACGACCGCCTCGGTGAAGTTGCGTTTCGTGGTCTCGTCGGCATAGCGGGCGGCCGGCAGCACGGCGTCCATCGACAGGACACCCTCAGGGTCGTAGCCCTGGGGACCATTGAGAAAGCGATAGGCTCCCGTTGGCGCCGAGAGCCGACGCGACGAGGAGCGGCAGCGCCAGCGCGATCTCCGCGACCACGAGCGCGCGGCGAAGCCGGTGGCGACCCTGGCCGGCGGTCGCCGAGCGCCCACACTTCCTTGAGCGCGTCGAGCAGTCCAGGCCGGGCAGCCTGAAGCGCTGGAATCAACCCGAAGATTGCAGAGGCGGCGATCGCCAGAACGCTCGTGGCGGCAAGCGCACGCATGTCGACAGCGATCGCGTTCCAGCCCGGGAGGAACCTGATGATGTTGGCGGGCATCGCGCCGCGAATGACGTCCAGCCCGAGCCACGCGGCGAGCATCGCACCCGGCACGGCGAGGAGGCCGAGCAGCGCGCTCTCGAGCAGCAGCTCGCGGACGATCCGCGCGCGTCCCGCTCCCATTGCCAGCCGAATCGCAATGTCACGATGCCGCTCCGCGCCCTGGGCGAGGAGCAGGCTCGCGACATTCGCGCAGGCGATCAGCAGCACGAAGGCTGCCGATGCCTGCCAGGCGAGGCACCGGCCCGCAGTCCCTCGTCCAGCATGCCCTGCGGAAGCGTCATCACGCGAACCGCCACGATCGCTTGTTCGCCTCCGGATACCGTTGTCGCAGGCGTTGTCCGACGACGGACATCTCGGCGCGGGCATCGGCGAGACGTGAGCCGTCGCGAAGGCGGCCGATGACCGTCAGAAATTGGCGTGCGCGGTTCGCAGCCTGATCGGGCTTGAAGGCGAGCGGCGCCCATACTTCGGTGCCGTTTGGAAAGTCGAATCCGAAGGGCGCGATCCCGACGACTTCGTGCGGCTCGCCGTCAAGAGTGATCGTTCGACCGAGGATGTCTCGATCTCCACCAAATCGACGCTGCCACACGCCCCTGGCCCAGGACGACACGGCGATGCTGGCCCGGCACTTCCTCTTCCGGCAGGAATCCGCGCCCGAGTGCAGGCTGGACACCGAGCGCTCGAAAGAAGTCGGGTGAAACTTGGAAGCCCTGAACGCTCTCGGGTTCGTCGCGACCGATGACGCTGACGTCCCACCACTGCATCGCGACGAGGCTCTGAAGCGAGCCGGCCTGCGACCTCCAATCCAGGAAGTTCGCGGCCGACACCGACCCTCCTAGCGAAGTCCGTGGTGGGCGACGTTTCCGCTACGAGGACACACGCGGTCGACGCCAGGAAATGGAAACGGATGAACGACGAGGGCGTCTATCAGTGTGAAAATCGTCGCGTTCGCCCCTAGCCCCAGAGCGAGGCTCATCACGATGAGCGCCGTGACTCCGGGCCGCGCGAACGAGCGCGCGGAACGCATACCGAGCCTCCATGCCGATCGTCTGTATCACGGGATCTCCGGGCCGTAGAGGAGAGAGCCTGGTTTTCCTGTCGCTGTCCCCGCACGCGATTTGCAACGTCACGCACCGTAGCAGTTGCGCTCTGAGCGGTGAAGCGCGCCGACAGGCGAAGCGAGTTGATCCAGTAACAGAGTGCGGCACGCATCGGCGCCGTTTCCACGTCACGCAGGAACTCTTCGTGAAGATCGCCGAGCACACCTTCGCCGCGGGCGCCCCCGCCGATGACGGCCGCGAGCAGTCCCTCGGCCAGGCGCGGCGGACGAGACTCCGCGACTCATGACTCGAGCTGCCCTTCGAGGCCGCTCCACAAACGGAGCAGCGTCTGCCGCGACGCTCGTATTGCGGCCATGCCCGCTGCGGTGACGGTGAAATAGCGGCGTGAGCGGCCACCACGCTCGGCCATCGGCTCGCTCATCCGCGACCGCAGGCAGCGCTTCTGCTCGAGACGGTCGAGTGCGGTGTAGAGCGCTCCGCGCGCGACGCGGCGGCCGGTCCGCGCCTGGATTTCCTCCCGGAGCGGAACAGCGTAGGCGCGGTCCTGAAGGCGCAGGATCGCGAGAAGCACAATCGTCGCTCGAACTCTCCAAGGTAGTGGTCGGCCATCTGTTAGGCCTGCATTGTAGGCCAAATACGCCAGCCGACGGGAAAAGTTCAGCAGACCTGATACTGAAGGCGGGATCACGGCAAATGGCGACGCAAGGAGAGTCCACATGATCAGCCGGAAATCCGTCGCCGCCTGCGTGCTCTCGCTCAGTCGTCACTCCGTTCGTCACGGCGCAGGACGCCGTCCCACCGGCGCTCAGGCGATGGCGGACACCGAGCGGGACTTCGCGAGGACCGCAAAGACCAAGGGAATCCGCGATTCGTTCCTCGACTTCTTTGCCGAGGACTCGATCGCGTTCACCCGGATCCGACATCGGCGCGAGAGCGGCTGCTGAAGCAGACGCCGACCCCGTTCTCGGTCAACGAGCTGCTCTGGGAGCCGCGCACCGGCGATGTGGCCGCGAGCGGCGAGATCGGCTGGCTCACCGGTCCCAGCACGTTCATCGACCACTCGGCGCCTGACGCGACACCGCGATACGGCAACTATCTGTCCGTGTGGCGCAAGCAGCTGACGGGCGATGGCGCGTCTTCATCGACGTCGGAACCGGATTGCGAGCGGAGGCGACCTTCGCGCCAGGGTTCACCCGCATGCCGTTCGGCGCGCGCTACACCGGGAAGGACGGCAAGGCCGCAGGCGAAGAGAGCCTTCTCGAGGCGGATCGCGGCCTCAACGCGCGCCGCCGCGAAGGACGGCGCGGCGCGAGCCTACGCCGACCAGGTCGTGTCCGGGACCCGTCTGCATCGACCGGGTGGTCCGCCCGGCCATCGGCCCACAGGCCATTGCGAGCCTGGCTCGAGGCCAATGCGGGAGGACTGACGGCGACGTCCACGGCGGCGGAGTCTTCAGCCGCGGGCGACCTGGCTACAGCTATGGGAAGTGCGACCTGAAGACGCCGCGCGTCAGAGTCAGGCGCGCATATCCGCGTCTGGACGCGCGACGCCTCCGGTCGCTGGTTCGTGGTGGCGGATGTCGTGCAGCCGACCGCTCCGCGGCAGTAATTCGATCAAGAACTGCTAGACTTTCCTCATTCCTCCTTCCTGCTTCGTCCATCAGGAGATTGTCAGTGAAACATCGGCTGCCGTCCGTCGTCCGCCTCGCGCTTCCGGCTGCACCGCTCGCTGTCGCCCTGGGCCTGCTGCAGGTCTCGACCGCGGCACAGGACCGGCTGAAGACGATGCCCGGATACCAGCAATACCAGAAGATGATGCAGGCGATTCCGGGCGCAGTGAAGTTGGGATCGCTGGGCGTCACGTGGAGCCCTGACGGCAAGTCCTTCGAGTAAGCTCAACGACGGCAAACGCTATCGCTTCGACGTGGCGACTCGCACCGCGGACGGAGATCGGCATCGCCGAGGCACCAGCCGGACGGGGGGGGCAGGGCGAGCCGGGGCGCGGTGCCGCCGCGGCGCCCGAGCGCGGAAGGCAATTCGATTCGGCGCCATCGCCAGACGGCAAGCAGAAGGCGTTCTATCGCGACCGAAACCTCTGGGTGAGCGACGCCAGCGGCGGAAGCGAGAGTCGCTGTCACGACCGACGGGAGTGACGACGGATCGGATCAGATGCGGCACGGCCGAGCTGGGTCTACGGTGAAGAGCTCGGCCAGCGGACGGCCATGTGGTGGTCGCCCGACAGCCGCAGAATCGCCTACTACAGGTTCGACGAAAAGCAGGTGCTCGACTTACCACCTCCAGGTCGATCAGACGCAGATTCAGAGCAAGCGACGATCGAGGCGTATCCGAAGGCCGGCGCGCCGAATCCCGATCGTCGACCTGTTCGTCTACGACGTCGCGTCGAAGAAGACGCACAAAGGTCGACGTTCGCGACGGCAAGCCCTTCGACAACGACGTCGTCGGCCACTACGTCTATCGCATCGCGTGGTCGGCGGACGGCATCGGAGCTGCTCTTCAACCGGACGAACCGGCGGCAGAACATCCTCGGAATTCGCGGCCGCGAATCCCAGAGACCGGCGCGGACCGCGTGATCGTCCGCGAGGAATGGCCGACGGGCTGGATCGAGAACAACCCGTCGATGACGTTTCTCAAAGACAGCCGTCGCTTCATCTGGGAATCGCAGCGCAACGGCTGGAGCAACTTCTATCTCTACGATCTCGGCGGCAAGCTGATCGCGCCGCTGACCTCGCACACCAGCTTCGAAGTCGGCATCGCTCGTGAAGGTCGACGAGGCCGCAGGCGTGCATCTTCTACACCGCGCGCGACGGCGACAACTACATGAAGATGCAGCTGCACCGCGTCGGTCTGGACGGCAGCGAGCGACGTGCGGCTGACCGACCCCGCGTTCCACCACACCGTCGGCAGGCTGCATGGCGACGCAGGCGGCGGCGGCGGCCGCGGCGGATCCGGCGCGCCTGGCGGCGCTGCGGCATCTCGCCGGACAACGCGTAATCTTCGTCGACGTCTATCAGACTCACGACACGCCGCCCGCGACCCGGCTCGTCGATGCCAGCGGGAAGGTCGTCGCGGATCTTGCGAAGAGCGACCTCGACGAAGTTCGACGCAGCTCGGCTTCAAGAAAGCCGAGATGTTCACCTACACGGCCGCGGACGGCAAAACGACGTTGCACGGGCTGATTCAGTTTCCGTCGAATTTCGATCCGGCCAGAAAGTATCCGGCGCTCGTTCAGCGTGTACGGCGGGCCCGGCGTTCGCGAGCAACACCGCGCGCGAGACGTTCGTGACGCCGAACGCCACGGCGAGTACGGCTTTCTGATTCTGAACCTCGACATCGCGCGCGCGCGCCGGGTCAGGGCAAGCGGCTGCTGGACGACGTCTACCTGAAGCTCGGTCAGGTCGAAATGGACGACATGGCCGAAGGCGTGAAGGCGTTGTGGAGCCGGCCGTATGCTCGACAAGGTCGCGCGTCGGCATCTACGGCACGTCCTACGGCGGCTACTCAGCGGTGATGGCGACTCCTGCGGCATCCCGAGGTCTTCGCCGCCGCCTCGGCGTCGTCGCCGGTCACCGACGTGGGCGCACTACGACTCGATCTACACCGAGCGCTACATGTGGATCCCGCAGGAGAACAAGGAGGGCTACGACGCGGGCAGCGCGATGACGCTACGCGAAGGATCCTGAAGGGCCGGCTGCTGCTCTACTACGGCACCGCCGACAACAACGTCCACCCGTCGAACACGCTGCAGCTCATCAAGGCGCTGCAGGACGGCCGGCAAGAGCTTCGAGCGTCCAGGTCGGCCCCGACCGCGGCCACAGCGGCGTCAATCAGGAGCGGATGATGGAGTTCTTTATCGAGAACCTGGTCGTGCGACCGACGACGGCGTCAACCACGTACTGGACAGCACTCGCGGCGGAAAAAACGGGTTCGCGGTCGGTTGCTGCAACAGACGAGCACCAGGCACCCCCAAGGCACTCGTTCCGTAAGTGGCCATCTGCGAAGAATTCTCGGCCAGGGTTTGAGCATCGGCGCCCCGCGAACCCGACCGCCAAATGTGCAAGTGACGTCACCGCCGAGTCGCCGCGCCTATCTTGCGGTTTTGCCCCAGTCGTCTCGAACGGCCGTGCCTCCGCCTCGCCGGAGCTCGACTGGATCGATAATCACTTCCGTCGTGCAACCGAACACCAACAACCGGGTTCAGATAAAGACCCTCGTATTTTGGGGTATCCTTTCCGGCTCGTCAGGTGTCTCAAATGGACGGTGCGAATACCGCAACCAGCGGACGGTCGAGTGATCGAGCGGAAATCGAGGCACCTGAGGAGATATGTCTGAAGCGCCTCTTGTGCTGATCGTCGACGACGCTCCGGACAACCGGGAGGCCTACGCGGAGTAGCTGCGCTTCCGTGGTTTCAGAACCGTCGAGGCCGCAACAGGGACGGAGAGCACTCGAGATGGCGCGGGCGCACGTGACCCCGACGTCATCCTGCTGGACCTCAGGTTGCCTGATATCGATGGCCTCGGAGGTCAGCAGGTACGTTCGCGCCTCCGAGCCACTGCACCATTCTGGAAGATCATCGCGGTCTCGGCAGCCGTCTTCCCCTCGGACGTTGCCGACGCCCTGAACAGCGGATGCGATCTGTTCCTTCAGAAGCCGTGTCTTCCGGACGCGCTGGTCGCGAGATCGAGCGGCTGCTCGAACAGACTGTAACGTAACGCTGGGCGAATCTTCAGAGGCGGTCAGTTCACTGGACCCGGTCGCTGCGCTCCTCGGGGTGATCGTCACGTCGCGGATCTGACCGATACGTCCCATCGGACCAAGCTCGCGTCCGTTGACGCGCCACGCGAGTGCCCCGCATTGCCCGGCCCGAATCACGATCTCCCGCTTCGCGATGATTGTCTCCGGCACGCCTGGAGCAACGGTCTTGAACAGCGCGCGACGCCCATCGGCGTCCGCCGTGACCCACGACGGACTCGTCGCCGTCAGGACGATGGTGAGTGGCGCCGATGGGGCGGGAGCAGCGGCCTGTGTCGCGTGGCGGCGCTGACGGGGGGGACCACCGGTGCCGCGTCTGTCGTCTTCGCTGGCGGATGCCGGCGCCGACATGCTCGCCACGCCTGACGTTCCCACCACGTTCGCAGCACTCCGCCGCCGATTCAGCCTTCGCCGCCGGCCGGCCCGCCACGACAGCGACCGCGATCGCGGCGATAGCGCCCAGCGAGCGCGAGTGCGAGTCGCCACACAGCGCGGCGACCCTGTAGGCCGCGTGGAGGCGGCTGCTGTCGCTGGGCTTCTGGTTGCACGGCCGGCGACCGGAGCGAATTGCGCGAAATAGTCGCGCGTCGTCTGATCGCCGTCGAGCCCGATCTCGCGCGCGTATGCCTTGACGAACCCGCGTCCGAAGGGGCGCGGGGGAACCACGCGGACATCGTCTCGTTCGATTGCTGCAAGGATGCGCGGCTGCACGCGGGTGGTGTGTGCGACCGCATCGATGGAGAGGCCTCGCGCCTCCCGTGAAGCACGAAGCTGTGCGCCGATACTCATGCCGGCCTCCGCCTGGACCTTCGAGCATAGCACTGCCATCGGCGCCGTCAGACTGGCGACAGGCCTCGGCCTCGCCGGACCCTCCTGCCCCCGTCAGAAGCCTCTGTTGCAGGACGTCTCTGGCCGACAGCCAGAGCTGTCCGCTGAGGCTCTCGTCAGGCATCCGGCGTGCAGTCTTCCGCGAGACCGGCATTCTGCCGCCCATCCGGCTTACATTTCTGTGTTCGAGGTCGAGATTTGTCCTCCCGTGAACGCGCAGCCGTAGCCCCGGGCGAGCCTGTCGCCCATGCGGTCCGCTCGTTCGAGCCGCGGACGGCGTCTGACCCTGGTCTTCCCGCCGGTGCTCTGTGCGGCGCTCGCCTACCCTGAACGCGTTGCACAACCCGTTCGTCTGGGATGACTTCCATACGGTCGCGGACAATCGCTCGCTCGACACGCTGTGGAACCTGCGCGCCATCGTGCTGCAGGACGTGTCCCGGCCGCTCGTCAATCTGTCGTTCGCGATCGATCCGCGCCATCTGGGGAACGGCGCCCATTCGGCTTCCATCTCACGAGCCTCCTGCTGCACCTGTTGAACGTCGTGCTGCTCTTTGCGCTCGTCGAGGGACTCGCCGATGACTCAGTGGCCGCCTCGGCGCACGCGATCGTCGATCGCAGAGGACGTCGATCGGAGGCATCCGGCAGGTCTGCGCGGCGACGTCGTTGCCGCGGCCGCAGCCTGGATGTTTGCCGTCCATCCGATGATGACGGAAGCCGTCGGGTAAATCAGCGGGCGCGCCGACGTCCTGAGCACGACGTTCCTGCTGGCTGCATTCCTGGCGATTCGACGCTGGTCGCTCGACGGCAGCCGACGGTGGCTCCTCGCCGGAGTTGCCGCGTGGGTTTGCGCTCTGACTTCGAAGGAGACGGCCCTTGTGTTTCCGTTCCTTCTGGCTGGCTATCCGCGTGTGCATGGGAGCGACCATGCCCGTGGCCCGCCGTCAGCGGCTCACCAGGGTCGCGCTGACACTGGCGACGGCGATGGCTGTTCTCGGGGCCCTCAGGCTGGCCGTCCTGGTCGCGGTCGAGAATCCGACGAACGCGCGGGTTCGCACTAGGAACTCGTTCTCGTGAATCTGGACGTCGTGCGGCGCTACTTCGTGCTGCTCGTGACGCCGGGCGGCCAGTCGGTCTTTCATGCGGTGGAATCCATCTCGAGCCTCTGGCAGTGGCGAGCCGCCGCCGGCGTTGCTTTCACCGCGGGTCTGTTCGGGCTCGTCTGGATCTCGATGAGACGGGCGCCTCTGGCGGGGCTTGGAATTCTGTGGTTCCTGTTCGCGCTGGCTCCCGCCGCCTCTCCTCGTGCTCCTCGACCTCGGCCATCCGATGGCGGAGCACAGGACCTATTTCGCCAACGCCGGCCTCTTCGCAGCCGGCGGCTACGCCGTCGCATGGCTCCTTTCGCGCCCGCGACTCGTCTTTCCTCAGGCAACGGCGGCTGGTGACGGCCATGCTCGTTCTGGCGCCCGTTACGCTTGCCGGACAGACCGTCGTCCGCAATGCCATGTGGGCCGACCCGCGGTTGTTGTGGCTCCAGGCGGCCAGACGCGCTCCCGACATCTGGCTGCCGCACCTGCTGCTGGGTGAGGCGCTTCGCGCCAGAGGTATGCGCGAGGAGGCCGCCGTCGCGTTTCGCAATGCGGTGCGCCTGCAGGCCCGACAACGCTGACGCCTATCTGAAACTTGGCCGTGTGCCTCGCCGAACTGAATCGCCTGGATGAGGCCGAGGCAGTTTTTTCGGATCTGACTCGCGCCGTACCCGCTTCGCCGATCGGTCCGAGGGTCTCGGCTCGATCGCCCTGCTGACCGGACGGCGCGAAGAGGCGCGCGCCCCACTTCAACGACGCACTTCCGGATCGATCCGGCCGACATCGCCGCGCGTCAATCGCTCGCGCTTCTGGGCGAGCAGGAATCCCATCCCGCCGAAGCAGCACGACTCTGCCGGGAGATTCAGAAAATCGCTCCGGGCACGGCTGGTGTTGCCGAGTGCATTGCCCGGAACGGCGGTTCGTAAGCTCGCCCGTCCGCCATCGCCAGGGCGGCCTCCACAACTCCACGGGCCACAGGAAGCGTGACCAATCCGCGCCAGATTGCGCTCGGTGTAGGATGTGCGTGCGGTGAGTCATGTGGGGGAGGTTCAGTGTCGGAACGTCGAGCAAACCCGCGGGTCAGAGGGCCGTTCGAGGGTTTCTGGGACGGCGCCGGGCCGTCAGGACGGCCGCATCGTCGACCTCAGCGTCAGCGGATGCTTCATCGAGTCGATCGCTTTGCCGAGAATTGGCCAGACCGTCACGGTCTCAATCGCGCGATCAGCGGTGGGCAGATCAACCTGCCGGCTGAAGTGGTCTATGCCGAAACGACGCACGGGTTCGCCGTGCGCTTCGTCGACACGCCGGTAGAGGTCGCGAACGTGCTGAGGAAGGAGATCGGCCAACAAGCTGCCCCGGTGACGGAGCCCCAGGATGCCCAGACTCCTCGACCCATCCCTCCGAGACACGATCGACGATCGAGACGACATCCAGGATCTGTTTCCCGCCACGGTTACCGTCACCCGCACATCGCAATCGGACTTCAAGTCACGCCAGCTGATTGTCTGGATCGACGGGCGAGCGGGTGGCGACCCTGCTCTGGGGCGAGTTCGATCACCACCGAACTGCAACCAGGCCGTCATCGTGTGCGCGTCAGCAATACGCTCGTGTGGAAGACGCTCGAGTTCGATCTCGCGCCGGGTGAGCAGGTGTTTTTCGAGGCGATCAATCGAACGGGGCCCGGAACGTTTCTGATGCTCGTCGATATTCGGTGCCGGGCCCCTGTACTTGACGCTTCAGCGGATGGAGTGAGTCACGAAGCCAGGCGTGCTATCTCTCCGCTGCCCGGCGACATCGCGACGATGTCCGCAGGCTTCGCGGTGAAGTTGTAAACGCAGTTCTTCAGCGCGTCGCTGGCTCACGAACCCCTTTCTTGAACTGATACTGCACCATCTCGGCGAAGGCGCGATGCCAGGCGTCCAGTGATCGTGTGTGATTCGGTGAGACCGCCGTCATCACGCCGGTGCGATGCCTGCCGCCCTGGCAGTGGATTCGTTACATTGGCTGATTCGCCGGGTCGTTGACCAGCGAGAGGAACTTCCTGGACGGCGGCCTGTCCCCGGCGCGGCTGATGTCGTCAGCGCAATGCGGACCGAACTTCATCCCGGCCGATTCCACCGACTGCGCTTCCGTCTCGCTGCTCGTCCGGAAGGTCGATGACCGTCTTTATCCCGATAGCGGCCAGATCCTGATAGCTCGCGCCCCTGGGTTGGGCGCCACGAAAGTATCCGTCGTTGATCTGACCGAAGTTCTCGATCGAAATGCGCGACGGGGCGTCCGGACTTTTCGGCGAATGCGCTATACGGTGCAGCGATTGAGAGCGCGAGAATGAAAGCAGCCGCGTGAAACCTCGTGCGGATTGAGTGCATGGTCACCCCTTTTCAAGGTTGAGCCGGACCTTGTCGTTGGTGTCAGTCCTATAGAGGCAATTGCGGTGCCACCAGCAGACCCAACCGTTCCCTCGTAAAGCTCGTAAGAGTGGACGAAATCTGACGTGAGCGTGGTCTGCCGCAGAGCTTTCGGAATGCTCGGTTCTGCGGACGCCCTGTCCGCGGAACGTGACTGAACCACATGTATTCAAGCTCTTGCTCGTGCCTGCTGAGCGGCAGAGGTTGTAGGCCGCGTCTGTGCGTTCTGTTCAATTCGACCACCTCCGGCGTTAACTGCTCCGTGTAGTAGTTTGCGTCTCGAAGAAAACTCGACTGACGAGGCGCCTCATGAGCAAACGTCGTCCGTCGGAAGCAGTCCGTCACCGAAGAGACCAGTGCTCGGGTTGGCACTCGCCAGACCCCGCCGCAAGACGGCGAAGCGATCCACTCAGCGAATGCCCGTGAAGATTTCGCGCGGCAGGAGAGGGAAGTCCGATCGCGAGGAGGGCCCGGCCGAGTGGTTCCTCGCTGAGATCGAATCCACCTATACACGACTCGAGAGTCCGGCTCAGGCGGCCGCCCGTGCGGTTGCGCCGCCAGGCGGAGTGACTCGCTCCGGCCACGCCTTCAGGGCGCACTTCAGCCCGGTGAAGGTGAAGCGGTCCTGGCGGCTCCGGATCGAGGACTCTGGATCGACAGGCTCTCGAATGTAAAGCAGCGGAAGTCCGTTGCCGCGACGACGCGGGCGGCGGTCCGTGCCGGGTGCGCCGGCGATTCCTGGCGCACGGAACTGGCTGCCTCTCGGGCCGACCGTCGTGCTCGAGGGCCAGACGGTCGGCGGCGAGCCTGTCGGCGGGAGGACAGTCGGGCTCGCGGTCGCCGCAGGCGGCCAGCGAGTCTACGCGGCGTCAGCCTGCGGTGGTGTGTTCCGGTCCGACGACGGTGGCGACGTCGTGGGCGTCGATGATGGATGCCTTCGACATCGACCCGACGAATTTCGCGAGCTCGAGCCTGGCGTGCGGCGCGATCGCGATCGACCCGGCGGACCCCGATCGCGTCTACGTGGGAACGGGTGAGGGCGAGACCCACGAGATCTTCGCGGCGCGAATCGTCAGCGCGCTTCCCGCCTATCGCGGCATCGGCCCAATCCGATCCGGACGACGGAGGAGCGACGTGGGTGTCCGAGCCGACAGCGGCGGAGTGCGCCGACGTTGGCCGGCGAGGCGTTTTTCGCGCTCGGCGGTGGATCCCGGCAACCGCGAGCACGTCGTCAGGTGCGACGAGCGCCGGGCTCTTTATCATCGTGTGCCCCAGGGCGCAGCGTTCGAATGGACGCGCGTTCGCCCAGGGCGTTCACAGCAGCGTGGTGGTTGCGGGTGCGGGCGGATCGCGGAAGTTCTTCGCGGCGGAATGGGGCGCCGGGGTCTTCGGATCTGCCGACGGTCAGACATGGACCGCCGCGGGCACGGGATTTCCGACGAATGATGTCGGCCGAATCACGCTGGGAGCGCAAGCCGGCAATGGCGCGGTCGTCTACGCGCTCGTCGCCAGGAACAGCAACGGCACACTCCACGGCGTCTACCGCCTCGATACGGCGTCGGGGAAGTGGAAGGTCGTCTCCGGCCCACCCGATGTGCTTCCGGCGCCGCAGGGCGGCAGTCAGGGTGCGCATGATCTCGCGCTGGCCGTCGATCCGGCCGATATCAATCGCTTGTACTGGGTGGCAGCTACACGAACACGCAGCCGTTTCCCGGTTCCGTCTGGCGCGCCGACGTCAAGACGAGCGGCGCCGGATTCGCGTTTGCGAACGCCAGGGCGATCGGCACGCATGCGCACGCCGACGTCCACGTCGCTGGTGCACAGCCCCGCCGATCCGCTCGAGCTCTGGTGCGGCTGCGATGGCGGAGTATTTCTGAATCGCGATCCCGGCGGCACGGGCGAGTTCGCGGGCATGAATACCGGGCTCTCGTGCCTGTGCAGCAACTTCATCGCGCAGCATCCGACCGATCCCAACATCCTCTTTACCGGGCTGCAGGACAACGGCAGTGCGCGAACGCCCGGGGGCCGATGTGGACCCACGTGAACTCCGGCGACGGCGGTTACTGCCTCATCAACTGGGCGGATCCCAATCAAAGTCCTCACCTTCGCCAACGGGACGGTGTATCGCTCGGACACGGGCGGCGCCTCCGGAGAACTCGTGGGCCGCCTCGTGGGATTTCCCGTGGGCCACGATGACGCAGCCCATCGTGGGAACACCGTTCAACCCGGCGCAGCCGGCTGGCGCGAAGGTCGTGGCGGTGGGCGCAGGCATCGACGGTTTTTGTCTCGCGGGACTTCGCGCGGTCGTGGAAACAGAACGACGCGATGGCGCTGCCGGCGCTCTCTGGAGAGAACGTGTTCGCGCTGGCATTCGCCTCGCCAGCTCGCCTCTTCATCGGCACGACGAAAGGCCGGGTGTTTCGCGCGGATCGCGCCGGCACCGCATGGACGCTCACGCAGATCGACAACGCTCCGGCTGGACCCCTCGGGCTCACGGGTCTCATCACCGATGTCGCTGTCGACTGGGCGGATGCGACGTTGGCATCGGTCTACGTGACGTTCGGCGGGATGGGGATCGCCGCCGGGTCTGGCATTTCGACGGTACGCCGGTGGGCCAGCCGGAGCGGTTCGCCGCGGAAACGATCTGCTGGACGTGGAGCACAACGCGCTCGGCCGTCGATCGTGTCCGCGCCGCAACATGTGTATGTCGGCGCCGACATCGGCGTCTGGCACTCGTCGGATTCCGGCGCGACCATGGGCTCCGCTGCAGAACGGACTGCCCGACGCGCCAGTGTTCGACCTGCAGATCCACCCGACGCAGCGGCTGCTGCGCGCGCCGCCACGCACGGCCGCGGAGTGTGCGAGCTGGCGCTGAGCCGTGATGTCAGTGTCCGCTGCGCGGGTCTTCCGCCTTCGCTGAAGCTACTGGCGGACGTCACCGTAGCCTCGGCGAAGGTGGTCGACCGCGTGGCCGGCCTGCCCGCCTCCGCCAGGCTCTGGGAGGTCTCGCCGCAGCGCGCTGAACGCGCCGGCGCGAAGGCGGAAAGGCCCAGCCATATTAGGCCGACCGGCGACCGAACTGTCTCTAACGGCCGACCACTATCCGGAAGCGCGCGGCTGTTCCTCCCAGGTCGTTCTTTCTCTAGCCTGCTCCGAGATGCCGCCCGGAGCCGAAAATGCCCGGGGATGTAGGTGTATTGAACGTCCACGGGCGATTCTGATCCACCGCTGAACGCGGCATCGACACCGCCGACCGCGAGCATGCCCGCATGGCGCGTGGACACCTCGTCCTCAGCCGAATCGGATATCTCTCGATAACGTCATGAGCCAACGCCCGCCCCGAGATACGGGATGATGCCCCTGGTGCTTTCGCAGTCCGGAAGCGGCATCCTCCCGTAGACTCTCGACGGGGTGATCGTTGCGGTCAATGGCAGCCCTAAACGCGTGGCTTCGCCATTGAGCAGAAAAGCCCGCTCGCCCTCCTTCCGGAATCGCGAGGCGCTGACCCCGGCGTAGATGCCGCTGCGCAGCACGATCTGCGCGCCGCCGCCCCAGAACGGGCCCACAGCATTCCTGAAGATCCCATTGAAGGTTTCTTGCGCCGAGAATCCCTGCACGGTGACCAGGCCGACGGCCCGGGCCGAGAAGTCGGCCGTTCGCTCGGCTGTTGAAAGCGCGGCAGGCTGCCGATCGGCCGGTGAAGCTGCGGTCGCAGTCGTGGACTCGCGCCGCGGCTGGTGTTGGGTGAGCAGGAGGACAGCAGGAGCGTGCGTGCGAGCGTCATGTTCCGCCAGCCCCAGTCCGCGCAGCGCGGCGCGTGCGCTGATCTCGCCGAATCCAGTTTCGTCGTCTCTGCCGGCAGCACCGCGGTCGGTCGCGAACTTCTCGAGCGCCGCTTCGCATGGCCGCCGGCGAGGTGAATCCCCTGCTGCATGAGCATCGCCGCCAGTCCGGAGACGGGGGCGTCGCCATCGACGTGCCGGTGAAGTAGAGCTTACGCGACGGCGTCGAGACCGTGGGGCAGTGAAAGCGCGCCGGCTCATCAGTATGTCCCGACGAGATCCAGATCGAGCGTCTGCTGAAGGATGCCGCCATCACTGTCGAAACCTCGAAACGATCCGCCGCGGAGCCGCTGAGCCCGATGTAGTTCCCGGCGCTCGAGTAGAACGCACGGTTGTGATTCCGGTCGAGCGCGCCGCGACAGAGACCGCCCCTGGATGCGATTCGCGATCTCGGCGATGCACTCGGCTGGGGTCTCCGTCCTCGAATTCGTTCCCGCCGGCGATCGCAACGTGAAGGCGCCCTTGCCCACCGCGCACTTGATGGCGTCCTCGACGACCGGCGCGGAGCCGGCGGCAGCGCCCAGTGCGGCCGAGGCCTCGGCGTTGATGATCCTGGCGCCCATTGTCCACCGGCGTAGCGGATGCCTCGGGCGACGCCAAGCCATCCGTCCCCACTGCCCGGCGCTCCAGGTAACGACGTCCCACCGCGGAGTCCAGCACCTTGACCGCGAGCATCAACTTTCACGCTGAACGGCGGACGCCCGCGACACCCTCGCCATTGTTCGTTGTTCTGTCCGATCGTGTCCCCCGCTGATCGTGCGTGCCATGCCCGTCGAGATCGACCGGCACGTCGGGTGCTCCCAGATGAAATCGTGAGGCGCGACGAACCGGCTCGACGGCCCGAGATCCGGCGCCGCGTACGGCGTGGCAGCGTCAATGTTCCAAGCGAAACTGGATAGGGCGCGCTTCCGCCCCGCCTCCTGACGACCACGCTGCCCCTCGGCGTCGACGCGGGAAGGCGCGCGCCTGAAACGTCCAGTGTGACGCTTCGCATATGCCACGCCTGCATCGGAGCAACCGCCACGGGTGATGGGACGATCCGGCGGGTGGCTGGAGATCCCGGACGCCCAGCTCCGCATGCCGATGTCAGGCAGGTTCCACTGACGGAAATGAGCAGCGGATCGTTCTGGCTTGAACGTCGGGTGGACGCAGATAGCTCGTGGCTGCGCGCTACTGACGTCGCCGGCAGCGGCCGCGAGCGCCTCTTTCGCGGCTGCCTCTGACGTCGTCCGGACTGATCGAGGCTGACGATATTATCGAAATTGGCGCAGGCGCGTTGCGTGCCGCGGCCGCCCTCGCGCCGCGGTTGACAGTGCGGACACCTGGGTCGCCGAGGACGTGCCGTCGCGAACTGGACGATCAGCTTCCCCTGGCGACGTAGGGGCGCACCGGCGGCATCGACACGCCCGCCGGTCCGCTGGTCAGCGATTGAATGGACGTGCGGACCCTCCCGGTCTCAGGGCTGTCCGGCGATCGGTAGACGCGCTGCACGCAGACCGCGATCGATCGCCGGCAGCACCGCTCGGGAGAATGTCTGTTTGATGGCCGAGCGGAGCCGGAGCAAACAGAAGTGAGAGAACGAGCGGATGCACACAGACGATCGGCGCATGACGAGAACGGCTATGCCTCTCCTTCTCGAGGGCAGGCTGGCGTCCCATCGTGATCGCATCTCGCGGCCTTAGACGGGAACCCGTTCCACGGACCTCTACTTGCATCGTCGCCGCCGCGCTGCGGGCGGAAATCCTGACCAGAGAGTGGAAGGCGTTGTCTTTCAGACGCTGCTCGCAGAGTTGCCCGGGTCCTCGCGTCAGCTCGCGCGAGAAGGATTTCTGCGAACGGCTGGAGGAAGCGGCCGTATTTCAGCATGGCGCCCGTATCACTCGCCATGATCGCCTTCTCGAGGTCTCTGACGGGCGGCCGGAGTCAGAAGCTCCATGCGGCCGACGAACGCCCGGACGATTGACGCGGGTTCGGGACGGATCTGGAGTGGAAGGATCTCATCGACCTTCGACTGTGGCATGAAGTAGAAGAGCCCGCGTGCCTTCCTCGAACCACGAGTCGCTCCACGTGCTCACCATCGCCGCAGCTTCCTTCCGATACAGGCCCCTGTTTCACCAGCAATTCTTCGAGCGTCGCGCGCGAGGCGCGCAGGCTGCTTCGTCCAGGTCCGGCATGTCGAGCGTCAGTCTGGCCGGTCGTTGCGTGGGCCCACGCGATAGCTCATGTTGCCGCCGTGATTCTCGAACAGCACGACGTCGCCGATCGGCACGCTGCCCTGACGACGTCAGAGAGACGCGTCCTTTGTCGTCCGAGCGTTGTCTGGATCGGCGGCGGAACATCGCCGACACCGCGATAGAAGAGGAAGCGCTCGGTCTGCGATCCGACGCGCGCAGGAGCGGCGTCGGTGCTGCGCGCCTGGTAGTAGTGGCTCGCGCCGGGCTCGGTCCGGAAATCGGCGTTCGCGCCAGGCGTGATCGCCACGCCGGACCAGGACAGCGACCCTCGAACTCTGGCCGCCGGTAGCGCCGAGCGATGCCGGCCGTGTCGAGCGCCGCCGGCGTCGCGTGCGCCTTCGGATACCACTCAGTCAAGAGGCCTTGACGAAAGCGCACCGCCGACGTCCACGGAGGTCGGCGCCGGTGCGTAGAAGTAGAGCACCGGCGTTTCCATCCGAACGGTGCCCGGCAGATAACCTTTGATCTGCAGCTGCAGCCGCTCGACGAAGCACGGCAGCTCGGAGGGTGCCTGTCGCGGCACCCATTGCACGGCTGTGCCATCGTCCGCCGCGACGGAGGTGAACGTTCCCACTCGTGAACAGTGACCGGTGTGCTGTTCGAGCTCTGGGAGACGGGGGCGATCCACCAGTAAGAAGCGTGGAGGCCGCCAGGAGAACGACGGTCGGAGTGACACGGTAGGGCATCTAGTCCTCCGGAATGTCAGAGACAGCTCGTGCATTCTAACAGACGAGTGGCTCACGTCCCGGTCTGTCACAGGTCCGCGATCCAGATGACGGCCCATACGGCCTCCCGTTAACAGTTGTCAGCTCACAGCCGTCGCTGGGCTCTGTCGTGCTAGAGCTGCGAGCCGTAGCTGGGAGCTGATAGCTGAGAGCCGATAGCTTGGAATTCGCGCCCAACGGTGTAATTCGGGGATCAGAGCGAGTCTCGGAACGCCGCAGCGGCCGCCTTGTCCTGGCGTATCCAACGCTCTGATACGCGTCGATGACCGGCTGGCTTGTCCTGCATGTCGCGTGATCGCTTCGTCGAGTGAACGACAGACCGTCGCGATCAGACGGCTGGTGGGTGCGAGCCTGATAGAGGCGCCGTGGATCTGTCCGTGTCGACGCATATTCGGCCGTCGGCTGATCGATCCGTCGCCCGTACGACGTCGTGCAGCGGGAAGTCGCTATATGGATGGATCACCTTGTTGCCGACCGTGGCTCCGCACGACGAGCGCGCCGCCGTTCGCGGACGCCCTCGGGCGGTCGATCGAGGCCACGTGGCACGCTGCGCATCCGGTCCGCGGAGACCCGGTCGCCGGCCTGCACGGCGGCCGATCGCTCTCTGGGCCGGAGCCGTCGCGCGGATGAAGCTCTGCGAACGCTCGGACGTCCTCTCCATCGTCTCGGGATCGACGACAGGTGCATGACGCCGGATCGCCACCGCTCCACCGTGTTCTCGAGCGGCAGCAGCGGGCTGGTCTGCACGCTTCCATCTCAATGAGATATGCGTCCGCCTGCAAACGACTCGAGGCTCGCGTGTGATTCTTCCACCCGAACTGGCCTAGCCGCCTCTTCCGCTCGCTTCTAGCACCGGCACGATGACACGATCCGCACGTTCGCCGGCTGTGCCGTCGCGGATTGCTGTAAGCGTCGAGCTCGAGATGGCCTCGATGCACTCAGTCCCAGAGTCATTGTGGAAATCCTGAACGTGACGTTGTCTCGCCGTCGACGAGCTGGATCGGCATCCGGGTGCGTGCCGCGTGATTGAACTCAGCGAGCCGCCGCCGAGCGACTCCGAAGAAGCTGCACCTCCTGAGGAGGTGTCCCGCGCGTTGTTCGGCGACACCTCGCTTGCGCCGCCGGTCACGACGTTCTGGTGACACTCCCGGCAGCTCTGGCGCGTTGTAGGTCGGTCCCGCGTGACCATCGGGCCGTCGTCTCGACCTCCTCGGAAGACGAATCGATTGTCGCCGAAGGATCTCAGCGCAACGCGCAGATCGCTCGAGCGGCTGGCGACTCGAATGGCGAGCCCTGCAAGTCGCCAGTCCGTTCGTGCAGGCTGTCGAAGCCCGTTGCGGCCCTTCGTCCGGATCGCCTTTCTCTTCCCGTTTCCATGCTCTGTCGTCGACCGTTCCGTCGCGCAAGAGGCGCGCGGCGATCCGATCTCGGAGCCGCGTTTACCGCGTCCCCTGGGCCGCGCTTTGGCGCGATATCTGCTCATCAACGGTCGTCGCAACACCGGTCAGAGAGTCCGGGCCGAGAGATCGGCAGACCGCGAGGCTGATGAACAGCCGGTGGCGGCGGCTTCCAGTGCTCGTTCCGCTGGATCATGGCTTGCCCCTCCCGGGCAGGCTCCCCGCCAGCTTCGCGCGCACGTCTCAACGACGCACGTCCGCGTCGGCATGAGCGGGCAACAACCTGCCTGCGCTGAGTTGCCGGGGGCGGCGGCTTGAGCCTGCTTGCGACCCCAGCACCTGCACCGCGAACCTCTCCACCGAAGCCGCGAAGAGTGGAGAGTTTTCGCCGCGTGCGTTTGGCGATCGCGGAACGAGCCGAAATTACCGTGTAAAGGAGGAGTGACGTCCTCGCGCGGATCGCGACGCCAGGTCTCGGTGATCACGGGGAGCCCTGACACTCCCCAGCGAGTCTCCACGACGAGATCGTAGGCGATCGTGGTGATCTCGGGTAGCGCAGCATGCACGCGGCGCCGCCCCTCCCAGTGCCCACAACCGTGGCCCGCTCCACATACCCTCCGGCGCGCCGAGCTGCGCCGCAACCTCGTTTGCGTAACGCCCGAGTCTCTTCGAGCCGTCACGTTTCCGGCGATCGCGTCAGGGACTGAAAATGCCTCGGATGAGGACGAGATTCGAAAGTTGTAAAGGCCTGGCTTGCAAACTGGAGCATTGAATCGCCAGGTAAGCAGCATGGCCAAGAAACGCACGATACGCAGGCGCAAGAAGACAGCGCCTCAAGTCGCGTCGGCCTCGCATCCAGGACACGCGTCTCTCCGACAACCCGGAAACAGCTGAACTCGCGGAGCAGGTCGCTGCGGACGACGGCGAAGTCCTGGCGTCGTACCGAGAGCCGTTTGGCGGAACGCCCCGTGCTGCTTGCCGCGCTTCCGATCGATCGCGTCGAGCCCACACCGTTCCAGCGCGATCCGTCTCCGGCCCACGTCAAGCGCCTGATGGATGTGATCGAAGCGCTGCGGCCGCTTCCTCGATCCGATCGTCGTGGTTCGCCATGGCGACGGATACTGGACGCCGAACGGGAATCACCGGCTTCAGGCGCTGCGCAAGCTGGGCGCCAAGACCGTCGTGGCGCTCCTCGTCCTGATTCCGATGTGGCGTTCAAGATCCTCGCGCTGAACACCGAGAAGGCGCACAACCTCAAAGAGAAGTCCTTGGAGACCATCCGTATGGAGCGGGCGCTCGCCGGACACGGCGGCCGCGAAGACGGAGCGGGACGTTCGCGTTCGAGTTCGATCAGCCGTCGTTCCTGACGCGCTTGGCGCGGCCTACGAGGAGCGTCCTCGCCTGAGCGGCGGCGCGTATCACTCGCTGCTGCGCCGCATCGAAGACTTCCTCGACGAGCGGATGCCACGCGCGTTGAAGGAGCGGGAGCGTCGCGCCGCGAAGATCCCGGCCATAGACGACGAGGTGGACAGGATTGTGAAGAGTCTCAAGGCCAAAGGCTTCACGAGTCCCTATCTTCGGCCCTCTTGTCGTCGCCCGCATCAATCCGATCAGGTTCTCCAAATCCACCGAATTCGATTTCGACGACGTGATCGCCCACGTCGAAGGCCGCGGAGAAATTCAACGTGGAGAAGGTCAGGCAGGAGGATGTCGTGCGCGCGGGCGGCGGAGCCGCGCCGGGACGAGGACTGAGGACACTGATGAAGGTGTGTGGACTCTAGGGCGTCGCGCCGCCGTCGCGTCCGCTCGGCTTCGGCAGCGGTTCACCGGCAACTCTTCTTCCCGAGATCGAAGTCCGACGCGTGCAGGCCTTTGCGGAAACCGTCGAAGCCATAGAACGACGGCCGGTGCATCGTCGACGATCGTGACGTCGAGCTGCCGCAGGAGCTTCCATCCCGAGGCCCGCAGTACGCCATTCACGATCAGGCGGCGCAGTCCTTCGTTCTCCAGATCGGTCGCCGATCCCATCGTCGTTGCCAGTATCCGGTTGGTCGTTCCCGCCTCGTTCTTGTACGTGCGCGTCCACACCACAGGCATCGGCGGATCGTTGACGCCCTGTTCCTGCTTGTCGGTCGAGCGCGCGGCTTGGTGATGAGTCCGCGGGAGCTGACGACGGCGTCAGCAATCTTTGAGCACGAGAACCCCGGACGAGGATCGTCGCGTCGGCTGGCGGGTAGGCTTCGTAGACGTCCGTGTCGCCGAAGATCTCCGTCACGCCGCGAAGCAGCGGATGGTTCTTCTGCGCCGGTTCCACGATCCCGCGAGTCGCTTCGATCTTGTGTTCTGCCCCAGTGCGTGAGCCGGGTCTCCCCGAGCACGCGCTTTCGAATCCTCCGTTGTTGTTGTAGTTCCACGACTCCCAGCGGCTGCCTTTCGGAAAACCGTTGAATGCGTGCGTGCTCGTCCTGAGCGCCACGATGGGTTTTCCCGCGCGCAGGCAGGCGGTCGAAGCGCTCCATGGTCTCGTCGGGCCACGTGCGGAACCGCAGCAGCATGACGACCGCATCGGCCGTGTCGAGGGTGGCTGGATCGGAGAGTGACGTCGCGGCCTTCGGGTTGATCGTGCCGTCCGGATCGACGGAGAAGAGCACTGATGTCTTGAACCCGTGACGCTGGCTGAGAATCTTGGCGAGCATCGGCGAGGCCTTCCTCGCCTCGCGTACTCTTCGTCGCCGCTGAGGAAGACGATGTGCCGGCCTTGACCTGGGCCAGGCTTCGGCGCGTAGCGTGACGCTGGTGGGGGGGCCTGCGCCGATCCCAGGATCAGCGGAACTGATCAGCAGGCGTGATAAAGGCTGAGGGCTTCATGGTCGTCGAGCTCCACCTCCCGAGGAGGCCGCGTCAGTGTAGCGGGGATTCGAGGAAATGGGGCGCGTTCGCACCTGCGGCGCTCTCAACGCCGGCGATCGACGAGAACGGCGGTCGGATCACAGCCATTTCGAGAGGACGAGCAGTCCGACAAGCGGTCAGCGCCAGAAGGACGCCGAAAGCCGCCAGACAGGAGGACGGCCAGGTGCGAGGCTTTGTAACGCCGGCGGCGCGTTCTTGGGCGTCGGCGCGCGGGAAACATTGCCTCTGGCGCTCCGATGCCGCTGGTCCCGAAGCTCATGGTTCTCCTGTCCTACATCCGTCATGGATAGATGCTCAAATAGTAGCTCATCCATTGGAGAACCGCAAATGCCTCAGCTCGTCAGCCGCCAGCCTCCCGCGAGCCCGCCGCTGCTCCACGTGCCCGTCACCTGGTCGATGAGCGCATGCTGTAACAAGTCTTTCAGCGTCAGTAACTTAGAATCCCTCGACATCGGCGCGCCAGCTTCCCGGACAGCGCTCGTCCCTGAGAGGCGCGACCCGCCGATCCCTTGCCGACTCGGGCAGCCCACGTGCCTTCCCATCCGCGGGACGATTTCTCCGCAGACCACGTGCCTTCGAGCATCACGCGATTGCCGTCGTCGAGCAGAAGCCATCCGCCTCGGGCGGCGTTGGGCGTCGCCGAATCGACGGTCGCCGACCAGCTCGCCGCGGAACGTTCTCGACGTGCCGACGCTCGCCGTCCAGCTCCCGCGCAGCGGTCGAGGGCGGCTGCTGTGCCATGGCGACCGCCGTGAGCGCGAGTGCCAGCACTGTCCATGCGATGGTCGGTCTCATGATCGCGCGTCAGTCGGACTCGCTGCCGTGACCTCTCGGACGATCAGCCAGAACGCCAGGGGCCCGACAGCGATCAGCGCTGCCGCCAGCACGAAAGGTGGAGTGTAGGACCCGGTCTTCGAGATCAGGACACCCGTGATGATGGGCGACAGGATGCCGGCGATGTTCCCGACGAAGTTGTAGATGCCGGTCCAGAGCCCGATTTCGTGCGCGCGGTGCGCAGTTCTGCAGGATCACCAGCAGATTGCCGGTCGCCAACCCGACGAGGCACCCGCCGATTATGAGCGCGAGGGCCGATCCCGGCGTGCTGACTCGGCGGCAGGAATCAGCATCAGGCCCGTGAGAAACGCAAAGGTCACGATGCCCTTGCGGACCTTCGTCTCGCTGTACCCGGCGGCGATCAACCGGTCGGCGATCCATCCGCCGATCGGCTCGCTCATGCCGAAGACCAGAATAGCGGGAGCGCCGCGTAGATTCCCGCTCGCATCATGGTCAGCCCGCGTGACGTGACCAGGTAGTCCGGCAGCCAGTTCACGAGGAAATACCAGTAGTAGTCGAAGCAGAAGAAACCGAGAGCAGATCCCGAGCAGGTTGCGGTTGGTCACCAGCACCAGGACGCGTTGACCGAAGGAGATGGACCGACGCCGGTCCGCGTGCTGACGGAGGGACCCGAAGTGCGAACGGCGTGGCCAGAAACCAGGGATCAGCCAGGATCAACGCCGCGAAGCCGACGAGAGAGAAGCTCGCGCGCCAGCCGTAGTGAACGGAGCATCCACGGAACGAGGATGCCTTCGGTGACGAGCCCCGTCCGTGTGCCGGCGTCGAACAGGCCGTTCGGCAGCCCGCGCTGCGCCGGCGGGAACAGGAGACTGACGATCTTCGATCCGCCGGGCAGATAGATCGCTTCACCGAACGCCCAGCAGCACTCTCAAGGCAATCAGCGAGGTCAGGCCGCTCGCGAATCCCATCAGGCCCTGCGCGACCGACCAGAGCGTGAAGGCGCCGCATAGAGCCAGCGCAGGTTCACCCGATCCGCGAGCACGCCCATCGGGATCTGCATCAGCGTGCACGACCAGAAGAACGCGGAGAGGAGGACACCCTTGGACTCCGGTCCGAGGTGCAGTTCCGTCGAAATGAGCGGCAGGGCGAACGAGATCGTTGCGCGGTCGAAGTAGTTGATGAGCGACGCTGTGAAGAGGAGGCCCCACTATGGTCCACCGCCGCCGGGGAGTCGACGGGAGGATATGGTCCTGCGCGGAGTCCATGGCCGGGGTCGTTGATCTGCTCATGTGGTTTGGCGGACGTTAGCCGAACTCGCGGCCCGATTGCACGAGTTTTCGCGAGTCGACAACCGTTCGGCGACCCGGCCTGTCTTCGGACGGCACAGTTCTCCTTGCGGTATCTTCTGATAGCTGGATCGTCCGTCAGCGGAGGGCGCATGCGTGAGCTCGTTCGAGGCGTGGTGTTCATGTGGCTCGTCTGCGGGATGGCAGCCGTGGCGGGCGCGGAGACGACGATCCGGATCTATGCCGCCCGAAACGGGCGTCCTCGCGGCTAGGGCAGCGGTTCGACATCCGCGTGGAAGCGACGTCGACCACGCCGGCGCCGCCCCGAGGGCTTCGCGTGTCGGTGAACGGCATCGATGTGACCGCCAGGAACATCCTGGACCCGGGAGTCGATGGCGAGCGGGGAGCGGGGCGGTATGGGCGCAACGGCCGCGTCGCTGAAAGCGTGGGAGAAGGCCGCACCGGCGCCGCAGAACACGACGAACTTCCTCGTGCGCGGCTACAGCGTCGCCCGGCCCGGTCCGCTCGTCATCGAGGCACGCACGGAAGACGGATCCCAGGCCTCCGCGCATCTTCGTGTCGACGCCTGGACCCGCCGCGCCGGTCACGGCGCGCGCGAAGAACATCATCCTCCTGCTCGGCGACGGCATGGGCGCCGCGCACCGCACCGCGGCCCGTATCGTGTCCCGCGGCGTGCAGAACGGCAAGGCGTCAGGGCACCTCGCGATGGACACGCTCGACGTGACGGGCCTGGTGATGACGTCGTCTCTTTGAACGCGCTCATCACGGATTCCTCGCCCGGCATGTCGGCGTACGCGACGGGCCAGAAGGCGAACAACAACCAGGAAGGCGTCTTTCCGGACAATACGCAAGGACGCCTTCGACAACCCGCGCATCGAATATGTCGGCGAGCTGCTGCGGCGCACGCGTGGTCCGGGATTCCACGTCGGCATCGTGACCACAGCCGACGTGACCGATTCCACGCCGGCTGCGAATGCGGTTCATTCCTCGGACCGCTACGCGGGAGCGGGCATCGCGGATCGCTTCCTGGACGAGCGGGCCGTGAACGGCGTCAGCGTGCTGCTCGGTGGGGGCGCCCGGAACTTTGCGCCAAAAGCGAGCGGCGGCGATTCGCACGGACGAGCGCGCATGCTCGGCGATGAGTTCGTCGCTGCCGGCTAACACCCGGATCGGGACAGGCAAGGAGGTGAAGGCGCTGACCGAAGCGGGACGCCTCCTGCTCAAATCCTTGGCCTCTTCCACAGCACCCACATGACGGTCGCGTTCGACAAGGTCGGGCGGGCGGTACAGCGACGAGCTCCAGCCCCCGCCAATGCGGGCTACCGCGACATGCCGATGCTCGAGGACCTCGCCAGGCTCGCGATCCGCAGCCTCGCGCGCGCACTCGCCGGCGGGGTTCTATCTGATGATCGAGGGCGCCTCGATCGACAAACGCGCGCACGCCGCGGACGCGGAGCGCACTGATCTGGGAAGTGATCGAATTCGACCGGGCCGGTGCAGGTGGCGCTCCGACTTCGCGCGCCAGACGAACAGCGCGACGCGGATCCGACGAACGATACGCTCGTCATCGTCACGCGCCGATCACGAGACTGGCGGCCCGGACTGATCGGCGTCGGCAACGAGCGATACGCGCCGGCGGCGATCGGGAAGGCCGTGCGTGACTACGCGGCAGTGTTCCGCTTTCAACCGGATCAGGAGCTGAACCTGTTTCCCAACTATCAGGTCGACGAGCGGGCTTTCCGACCGATCCGGACCCGTCGCGCAAGCTGCTGCTCGGTTGGGCCGCCGCACCCGATCGCTTCGAAAACTGGATCTCGAATCGACTGCAGCAGGAGCCGGCTGTGGCCGCCGCCGGACAGCCGAACCACAGCGTGGCCAACCCTGCGCGTGACGGCTCGGAAGGCACGACCGACAACCGCACCGTTGGCGGCCAGCCGATTCCAGGGTTCCTGGTCGCCGGCACGATCGAGGATGGCTTCGACGGCCCTGCCCCGCGGCGGACAAGTGTCCAGGCGACACCGCGTCGGTGGGGCACACATTCTCCGGACACACCGCCTCGGACGTCCCATTGTCGGCGCAGTGGTCCCGGCGCCTGGCAGGTTCACCGGAGTGTTCGAGAACAGCGACGTGTTCCTGAAGATGCTGCGTGCGAGCGTCGGCGGGTACGCGTCGCCGGCTTCGCGGCGACTCGAGAAAAGTAGTTCCCGGGAGGTCTGCGCCTCCTCCGGAAGGTCGAACGCCAGCTGCCTCGAGGCGCCGTGTGAACTTTACAGCTTATACTGGGCCAGGCGCTATCCGCCTCCGATCGATGAAGATCAATCCCCAGCGAGCGATCGCATCGCAGATGGCTCCGGCCGCACGAGTGGCAGCACCCCAATGCCGCTTGGGCTCCAGCCGCAGTCGCTGAAAGTCGTCCCGGTGACACGCCGCCCTCCGCGGCTGGCGCCTGTCATCGCCTGTCGCCGTCGCCCTCGGCCTCCGCCGCGGCCCGCCGCCGCCCATCCGCGTCGGCGTCCTGCAGTCGCTCTCCGGCGCGATGGCGATCAGCGCTGGCCAGGCCCGTCGCCGAGGCGACGCTGATGGCGATCGAGGAGCTGAACGCAGCCGGCGGCGTGCTCGGTCGGCCGCTCGAAGCCGTCGTCCGCGACGGCGCCTCGGATCCGGCCACCTTTCGCGCGGCGAGGCCGAGCGGGCTGATCACCGCCGATGGTGTCGCGGCGACTTTCGGGCTGCTGGACATCGTCGGGCCGCCGAAGCAGGTCACGCCGGTGATCGAAGCCCGCCGGGCACATCCTCTTCTATCCCGTGAGTGCGAAGGGCTCGAGAGCTCGCCCTTCACCGTCTATCCACCGGCGCGCGCACCCAAATCAATCCGATCGTGCCCGGCGTCGTGACTGGGCGCTCGAGACGCTCGGGCGCCGCGTGTTTCTCGTCGGCTCCGACTCCGTGTTTCCGCACACGGTCAATGCCATCATCCGGCACGTCACCGGCGCGATGGGGTGGCGAGGTCGTCGGCGAAGCCTACGCGCCGCTCGGCTCCCGCGACTTCGCCGCAGTCGTCGAGCTCGATCGGCTGGCGCCCGGCCCGACGTCATCCTCAACACCATCAGCGGCGACGGCAACGCCGCTCTTCTTCCCGCGCCGCTGCGGCAGGCCGGCATCACGCCGAAGACGATTCCGACGGTGTCCTTCGATTCGCCGAGCCAACGATCGCGGCGATAGGCGCGACGGATCTGGGCAGGCGACTACGGCGCGTGGAGCTACTTCCAGTCGATCGACTCTCCCGAGAACCGGGCGCTTCGTCGAAGGGATTCGACGCGTCTGGGGACCGAACGCGGCGGTCTCGGATCCGATGGAAGCGGCCTACGTCTCGGTCCACCTGTGGGCGCGCGCCGCATAGGACGCCGAGACCGAGAGAGCGCGGCGGTGCTCGCCGCGGATCGGCAATCAGAGCTTCGCGGCGCCGCAGGAGCGTCGTCTGCGTCGACGCGGCCACGCATCGCCACCCAAGGTGCCGCCCGCATCGGCCGCATCCGTGCCGACGGCCAGTTCGACATCGTCTGGGAATCCGGGCGGCCGTGTGGCCGACGCCGTTTCCGGCCTACCGCACCGCGCGCCGAATGGGACGACTCTGCGCGCGCTTCTCGCGCTGGGGCGGACGCTGGCTGAACGAAGAGAGTCGGCACGAGCGGGGGCGCGCGATGAGAGGTCCGCGCCGGCTCGGGGCAGCTGATCGTCTGGTTCAGCGTGATCGCGCTGGTGCCGCTGGCGATCGTAACGATCGCCACGCATCTCGCGGCGAAGCGCGCCCTGCACGATCAAGGTGACGAGCGGCCTGTTCGCGACGGCGAAACGCGAGCCGGCGCAACTGGCCGCGTATCTGCGCGAGCGCGAGGCAGCAACGTCGCGACGCTGGCGGCGCCTGCCGGCGACGATCGACGCGCTCGCCGATTACGCGCGACGCTCGACGCGGCCGCACCGCCAGCTCCCAGCCGCCTCGACAGCGGCGCGTCAGGACCGGGCTTTCCTCGTCGTATCAGGAGCGTTCTGGCTGCGACGAGCTTCGCGCTCGTGCTGCCGGATGGCCGGTGGCGTTCGCGGCGCGCGAGTCAAGCGATCGCCGGTACGAACCTGCGTGCCGACGCCGAGCGCGCGACGCCGATGGGCGCGGCGTTCAATCGCATCCGCCGCCTCGAGCTCGATGTGTGCCGACTTCGAGCCGTCCGAGAACGGCGAGGCCGCCGCCTACCTGGCGCGCCCGTGCTCGACAAGAGTCGGTTCCTGGCGTGGTCCTGCGACAGAACGCCCGGGAGATCTGGCAGAATCCTCGCGGATCACACCGGCCTCATTCGGCGACGGGCGACCCCCCTGAGCCGCCGGATTGGCGGCAGCGCCGTGATCATGGCGCCTGTGCGCAGCGGTTCGACCCGCCGTTCCGCGCCGCATCACGCTTCGCGGCAGCGCCGCCGGCCTACTCGAGCAGCAGTCGGTGCGCGTCCGCCGGTCAGGGCGAGACCGTCGATCACGGACCCGACACGTGCTGGCGGTCTGGCGCTATGGTGCCGTCGCTCAGCGGCGGACTCGTCGTGAAGATCGACACCGACGAAGTTTAGCGCCAATCCTGATCGCTGACCTGGCTTGCGCTTCGCACGCGGCCACGACGATGGTGCTCGTCGTCGCGGCCGCGCGGACGTCGGGACCGCCGATTGCCGGCCCCGTGCGTCACGCTGACCGAGGCCACGTCACGCATCGCCGACGGCGATCTGAGCCGGCGCGCCGAGGTGACGGCGACCAACGAAATCGGCCAGCTCGCCGGATCGTTCATCCAGATGACCGAGCGGCTCGCGCGCTCGATCGGAGGAGCTGACGATCACGATGCGGCGGCCAAGGAGCGGATTGAAAGCGAGCCGCGGGTCGCGCACGATCCAGATGGGTATCCTGACTCAAGATCTTTCCGCCGTTCCCGACCGGCCGAGTTCGATCTGCACGCGACGATCGCGGTCGAGCCGGGGAGGTCGGCGGCGACTTCTACGACTTCGTGCTCGGGTTCGACGATCAGGAGCTGTATGTCACTCATCGGCGACGTGTCCGGGCAAGGTGTGCCGGCATCGCTGTCCATGGCGGCTCACGTTGACGCTGTTCCGGCGTCGGTGACTCGCGGATGCCGCCGGGCGCGCTGTTGACCAAGCTCAACCGGCGACCTCCGCGTCGGCGCACACCCGTCGCTGTTCGCTTCACCGTGTTCTGCGCGCGCGCTGACGTATTTGACCGGACGCGCTGGCCTTCGTCCAACGGCGGCCACAACCCGCCACACCATGTTGCCGGCGGCGCGATCGGCGCGTCGACGCCTGCCGACCTCGGCGGGCCTGGGTATCTGGAATCCTCGAGCAGGATGCGTTCGGCGAGGGACGCGGCAACTCGCGCCCGGGGATACGCTCGTGCTCCTTCACCGACGGCATTACCGAAGCCTCGACCGCGTCGGACGAATGTTGCGTGGCGACGATCGACCGGTGGCGGCGACGCTCGAGGTACGGCGTCAGGACACGCGCGCAGGCCACAGTGGCGCGATTGCCGCCGACGTCTGCAGTTCGTCGGCAACGCGCCCCAGTCGGACGATCAGACGCTGCTCGTGCTGCGCCACCGCGGCGCCCCGGACCGACCAGCCGTGAGCCCGAAGACGACTCGTTCGCTCACGCGCGGCAATCGCTCCCTGAGGAAATCGCGGGCGTCACGGAAGCGCCTCGAAGTCGCTCGGGGCGATGCACGGGCTGACGGCCGAGGATCTGTTCAAGCTCTCACGCTCGCCCTGGACGAAGTCGTGACCAACATCATTTCCTGCACGCCTACGACGGCGAACGAGCATCGGATCGAGATCCGCGTGGACCTGGACGGCACCATCGCGGCCGTCCGCCGGGCGTCGAGGACGCGACGGCCGCGCCTACAATCCGCCTGACGCGCCGAGGCCGATCTCGGCGTTGACATCGAAGACCGTCCGATCGGCGGCTCGGAGTGCAATATCATGGTCGCGATGATGGACGAGCTAAGCACGTGGGCGCTGGTGGCGGACGCAACATCCTGGATCAGCGCAAGCGTACGGGCAGGTGAAACGGGACCGATCGGCGAAGCCGAGCGATCTCGCGGCAACCGGGGCGGCGGAGAGGAGCCGACGCGACGTGGAGATTCGACCGCCGACGAGAGCGGCGCGGACGGTGATGAGCGTGAGCGGACGCCTGATTCGGTCACCCGGTGCCTTGACACCGAGGTGAAGAACCGATCGCGGCGGGCCAGACGCGTGCGGGCTCGTGCTCGGATCTGAGCGCGCTCGACTACATCAGCAGCGCCGGGCTCCGCGCGTCTTTGATCGCGGCGCGCACAATTGCGCGACAAGGGCGCGCTTGGGCTCGCGGCGCGCCGCAGCCGATATCCGGCAGGTCCTGGAGATCGCCGGCGTGACGCCGCTGCTGAAGGTCTGATGGCTCGCCGCCGACGCGGTGGCGTGGCGTTGACGTCCTTGACGCCGCGGCGCGGTCAGCCCAGCGCGTGCGCGGCCATCGCCGACGCGTGATTCGCTTTTGTGAACGTTATGCAGCGCGGCAGCAATTCTTTTGAGATCCGCACAGCGTGAGAGATCATGTCCGAGCACTTTCGCAACAACACAAGCGGTGGTGGTGGCATGTAATCAATAATTAATACAACACCGCATTTGTGCTTCGCAGGGCCGGGGCCATATGTGCGTGGGAAAGCATAACATGCCTTCCTGGGATTAACAAACAACACGCACAGGTAGAAAAGAGGTTGGGAGAGTTAGGTGGAAGGCGTTGAGAAAAAGTGTGAAAGAGAGATAAAATAATATAAAAAAGGACTGCTTTTACCATGTGAGAGTGAGAAAGTAAGAGGAAAGAGAGGCGTATAATACAATTGAGAGAGGATATTATATAGCGTTACACTTAGGACGATGATGATGTGGGATGTCTGGAGATCGCCGCGGGACGACCGGAACGTTCCGATCATACAAACGGCCGTCAGGCAGGACCATCGATCACGCGAGCCGTCGGCCCGAATGAGCGGCGTCTACCGAACCGAACTCCTCGGTGATGATCCGTTCACGCGGCACGCCGAGCGCGGCGCAACTGCCTGGCGAGATCGGCGCGACGAATGCCATCTGCCCGCAGAGCATCACGCATAGTCGTCCAGCGCCACCCGCGACGCGATCTCCGCGGGCCGTGATCCGCCAGGGTTCCTGTCACTGACCGCGCTCCGCGCGGCTCACGCCCGCGGGGGCTGCGTCTTCTCCGTTTCGTCTCGTTTTCTCCGTTCCTCCGCGGTGAGTTCCGCTGTCTTCGCAACCTCCTCGAGCACCCGATCATGGTTGCACTCAGGGCAGGCGTGAGAGGCCGCCGATGTAGTTCCCGTGACCGTGTGGGCCGTGCGGCGTTTGGTTCCTGAGTGTCGTCGTCAGCGCAGCTTCGAATACATCGTGCACTTCATGGCGGACCGAACCGATGGCGCCATTCCATGGCCCTGTGCCTAGGACGGGTCCAGTGTGCCTGCTTCGCGTCGTTCACATCTATGACGACGAAACTGGGTCGCAGCGCATCTATGCATCATTCGCCGCAGCATCTTCGGCCGCCGTCTCGTCGAGCTGCTCGGCACGCCGCACCCCTCGAAGCGGCCGAGCAGGTCCTCGGGGCGCAGGCGTTGCTTCTCGGCGCCGCGGAAGTCGTGAATCACACGGCCACGGTGCATCATCACGCAGGCGGTCACCGAGGTTCGTCGCCTGGGCCATCGAATGTGGGTCACGGTCAGCGTCGTCAGGCCGGTCGCGCAACACGATCTCCTGGCTGAGGCGAATCACTCTGATCGGCGCTCGGGTCGAGGGCGGCGGTGTGCTCATCGAGCAGCAGCAGTTTCGGTTTCACCCACGACGCCATCAGCAGCGTGAGCGCCTGGCGCTGGCCTCCGTGACAGGCTGCCGATCGGATTGTCCAGGGCGATCCTCCAGGCCCATGTTGAGCCAGCGCGACGCGATCGCGCAGCTCGTCCGAGCCCGGCCGGCAGCGCCCAGCCCAGCCGCGCGGCTGGCCGGCGCCGCGTTGCGAGCACGAGGTTCTCGGCGATCGTCGCATGGACGGCGCCGTGCCGCCAGGGGGTTCTGGAAAAACGCGTCCACTGAGCCCCCGCCCGGCGGTGCTCGGGCCACGCCGTGATGTCCACGCCATCGACACCGAATGGTGCCCGCATCGACCCGGGAGTCCCGCGCGATCGCGTTGAGCAGCGTCGATTTGCGTCTGACCCGTCTCGTCCCGACGACGATGACGAACGACCCGGGGATCGATCGTGAGTCTCGACGCCCTGGAGAGCGCGCAGCTCGTTTGGCCGTCGCGGCGTTGAACGTCTTGAAATCTGCCGGATGTCGGAGCACTGATCGCGCGTTGCTCCTCGGCGCGTCAGGCCCGGCCGGCGGAACGGTTCTTCGCCGCGCATCCGCCGCCTTCGACACCATCATCGGGAGGACGAGGGCCACGAATACGAAGCACCGCCGTGATCAGCTTGAGGTCGCTTCGGGTTGAGCGCCGCGCAGGGGCGATCGCACGAGCAGGCGGAAGAGAACCGACCCCATCACGGCACCCGTGATGACGAACCCCGCGAGCTGGCGTCCCCACCAGCGCCTCTCCGATGATGACGCTCGGCGAGTCCCCACACCACCATACCGATCCCCATCTGCACGTCGGCGAAGCCCTGATACTGCGCGAGCAGCGCGCCGGACCAGCGCCACCATGCCGTTCGAGCGCCAGACCAAGGATGATCTATCGCGTTCACACTGACGCCCAGAGCGCGGATCATCTGCGTGTGTCGCCGGCGGCCTGCATGGCGGTGCCCAGATGGGTGCGAAAGAAAACGAAGAGCAATAATGTGTAACTGAACGTGAAGCGTTGCCAACGT
>ERZ1370068.10099-contig-8825_pt1 | contig 48353 bp, 82 predicted proteins | sample MGYA00561227_ERZ1370068 | MGnify/ENA primary metagenome ERZ1370068 (study PRJEB38410, sample SAMEA6850437) | metagenome | study: Metagenomic assessment of the ecological functions of the soil: analysis of the soil microbiota associated with the... | reverse complement strand
TTGTACTTCGTTCAGTTACGTATTGCTCCCGGCGTCGCTGGAACTGGACCAGAAAAACGTTACCACAGGCGCCGAGCGCGCGCCGTGAGGTAGCTGTGAGGCTCCCTTTTGAGGAGCCGGTCGAAGCAGGAGATTTTCTCCTCCACCACCAAATCAGAGCCTCCGGGGGACCTCAAGCGGGCAATAAGACTCTGGTCGTAGGGCTATCGTAGGAAGCCAGAGTCGAAGATTCTCGACTCTGCGGCACGCCCCCGTCGCGCTGAGCTTAGCCGCACGCCGCGTCGTTCTGCTAAACTCCCCTCGCCAGCCATCACTCCGCCCAGGTGCCCATGCGGCTGATCCGGCCTCGCTGGTCGTTCTCACTGTCAGCCTCACCTTTGCACCGCCCAGCGTTATCGCGGATGATGAGGTCACGCTCTTTGATAGTCGACGCGAAGCTACCGCTCTACATTGCACCCTGACGACGAGTTAACCGTCTACCTCTCTGGAGCGCGGTAAGCCAATTGTCTATCTTGATCCGGATAGCGAAGGCGGCTTCCACGTCTGCTGGCTTCAACGGCAAACATCTTGGCTGGTTTTGTTGGTGGCGTACTTCAGACCGACACAGTGAAGGGAACGCTGCATGTGCTGTGAAGGAGAAAGATTCTCGAACGACTAACATTGAGCCGCTCAAAGCACTCAAACAACTCAAACCACTTAAAGGTCTTCGGGAGTTGGCTCCTTTGCGACCACTGTTTACAACGTCTTGGGGCGATGCTCCGTGTCGCTTCTTTCTCGCTCATGGGCGGTTGAATGGAGCACTCGCCGACGAGCGCGACCGGCACCGGGTGGGAGCGCACGCCGTGGCACGCGACGCAGCGGGCGGCGGGAGGCGCTACTGAGCGCGGATCGTAAGCTCTGCAGATGAAGCTGCAGCGAGTAATCACCCGTTCACCGTTGGATTCGCGGTCTGGCCCGAGCTTCTCGGCGATTCACGTATCTGACCGTCAGGGCCGATGATCGTGCCCAGGTTCGGCCGCCACGGCTTGGTTTTGGTCTCTGACGCCGGCGTGCCCCGGCTGCGCGGCGCCCGGTCCGCGGGCGAAGACTGCCCCGGGCGCGGTGCCGACTCCTGGAGGAGCTCGATCGCCCCTCAGGCTGCAGGATCGGAAGGTGTGCGCGTGATCCATCGTTCTGAGGAGCGGAGCCGTACGCCTCGCGGGCTTGCCCAGCGCCGGCCGCTATCGCGTTCGCGATCTCCTCCTCGTCTGACGAGCCGGACGCTCATCCTGGCGTTGATGAGCGCAGCGAGGGATCGACCACTCGCGGTAGAGCCGATGACAAATCTCGTCCGGTCGCGCCGCCGTGATCCGTCATTTCCCGGCGGCCGCATCGCCTCTAACCTGTGTGGAATCGAAGGACGCTGCGTCTTGGCAAGAGAAATGCCTGGTGTAATCACATGCCATGAGCTCCTCGGCGCGTCGACGCCGCCATCGCCTGCACCTCGCAGTCCTCCTGGGCGCGCTGGTGCTCCCCTCGCGTCTCGCCGAGCGGCGCCTGGCCTCATCTCGACTCTCAACTCCGACAACGGAGCACGGATCCGAGAACCGCGAGAAGCCCGACGGCGACGAGATCATCAATCGACTCATCTTTGTCGACGACGCGGCGGAATTCATCGTGCCTACGGTCGGCGATGCCTGCCACGCCGCGCCCATTCCGGTCGAATCCTGCACACGATCGCTTATCACCGTCCGACTCTCGGAGTCTCGCGCCCTCCGCTCGTTCTCCCGTCCCACGTCTAGTGACGCTCCGCCATTGAGGCGGAGCCCTTGGTAGCAAATTCGAATGGAACGTCGAACATTCAAGGAGGAACGTATGCTCCGCTTTTGGTCCAAACGCCATCTGACCCTCGGGAACCAGCGAGGCTTCACCCTCATCGAGCTGATGATCGTCGTCGCGATCATCGGCATCCTGGCGGCCATCGCCATCCCGCTCTACGCCAACGTGCAGGCGCGCGCGCGGATCGCCAAGGCCCAGGCCGACTCGCGAGCCCTCGCGTCGGCGGTCTCGATCTATAGCGCGCACATGGGCAACGTCGGCCAACGCGCTCACCGACTCTCACGGCGGTCGCGAGTCAACGGCCAGGGTCAGACGGCCGGTCCGTTCATGGCCTCGATCCCGAGCCCGCCGACGGGCTGGCAGCAGTACCAGTACTCGCCGAACAGCGCGGCCGGTACCTTCTCAACATCTCTGCGTCGGGTGACGGTACGACCGTCTCACTGCCGTAACGGTCGACGTAAAATGTTGCCAGCCGTGTGACCCACCGGGGAGTACTCCCCTGCTCCCCGTGGGTTCACATACAGATCGCGCTTTCCCGGATGCCCCGACGCGAAGACAACCCAACAAGAGGATCGTCGGCGGCGCGGGTGTTCCGGAAACGGAAGGGCGCATAGGGCGCGGCATGTGCGCAGAGTGAGCGATCAACTCCGTCACAAAGAAACCGAAGGTGCAATCCCCCGCTCGACAAGGAAACATGTCAGCGACGCTGATTCACACTCGTGGTGGCCGGCGCTGATCGTCGCGTTCGCCGCTGGACCGTCCACGTGGTGACCGCGTAGGACGTTCAGCAGGAGATCGGAAGGACGCGCGGCAGGATACGCAGGACATCCGCCAGGGTCGCCAATGCTCGGATGCGTCCGGCGGGATCTCGCAACGCTTTCAACAGAACAGAAGTCCCCGCGCCGCGTCGGAGAGATGCGCATCGGCATAGGCGATGGTCAGCGCAGCACAACATAGGAAGCGACTATGGGCATGATTCGCGGGGAGATTGAGGATCGACGGGTCAGACCATGACGACTACTCCCTCGAGCGCCGCGGTTCGCCCGGCCTACTTCGCATCCATCACGGGCGGACCAGTCTTGACGCTGCCGAGGTCGACGTGGGAAGCGATGAAGCCGGAAGCTTTAGTAAAGCAGTCGGAGTCGATGTCATACAGATGCGCCACCTTCGCCTGCGTGGTCCGCGACGCCATCGTGCTTGCGGCGATGGCTGAGCGTTTCACGAGCACGGGCAGCGATGTTGTGGTCTATCGAGACGATCCGAATGACGCTCGAAGCGGGTCAACGTGGATCGTTATGCGATCCTGGAGGACGTAGCGTCTCGGGCTGATCTCTCGCAGATCATGGTCTCGACCTCAACGGAAGATAATTCCGATCTCCGCGACTACCTTGGCCAGAACGTGTTTCTCGTGAAGAAGAGTCCTGGCCCGGCCCACCATTTGCTCGAACTGCCGGCGCACGTCGTGATCTCGGAACGCGGGTCATGCGAAATGACGTTCGGCAGGCCATCGGCACGCACCAGACGTCAACGGGCTGGGAGACGCCGTCTGCCTTCGCTCACTGGCGCCTCACTCGCTAGCCCTAACTAAATCGGACCCGGTTTCTTTGGACACCGTCTGGACTACGATGACGGCAGCCAAGGAGGCCGGGCATGAAGGACAAGGCGCGAAAGCCCACCACGACTCCTGGCAGTGAACCGCCGCCGGCGGAGGTGGTGGAGCTTCCGGAACGCTGGAGCGTCCAGCGGAAAACGGAGCTCATCCTGCGGCTCCTGCGCGGTGAGGCGCTCGACGCGGTCTCGCGCGAGAGCCAAGTGCCGGCCCATGAGCTCGAGAGTTGGAAGCGGCTCTTCCTCGAGCAGGGGACGCGGGGGCTGAAGACCCGGAGCGATCCCGAAGAACGCGAGCTGACCCTGGCCCGCGCGAAGATCGGCGAACTGATGATGCGGTTGGAGCTGGCCGAGCACCTCATCGAAAAAAGGGGGCTCGCGGACGAGTGGAAGAAGCAGCAAGCGATGAGAGGCGGCGTGAGCCCCGGCACCGGGCGGCGCTATCCGCTCACGATGGTCTGCACGGTCTTCCGGGTCGCCCGGTCGACAGTCTACGCGGGCGACGTCGCCGCGCCCGGCCGTCACCCGTCGTGGCAAGCGCGGCCCGAAGACGGCGACACAGCGACGCCGAGCTCGTGGTCGCGATCCGCGCGGTGCTGGCGGCGACGCCGTTCCATGGCGAGGGCTATCGCAAGGTCCGCGCGCGCCTGGCTCATCGCGGCCTCGCCGTCGGCGGCAAGCGCGTGCTGCGCCTCATGCGCCAGCATCAGCTCCTGGCCCCGCGGCGCCTCGGGACCACCGAACGGCGATCCGGCGCACGCCGGTACGATCACCACGACGCGGCCGGACGAGATGTGGGGCACCGACGCGACGCGGTTCTATACGGAGGACGACGGCTGGTGCTGGTTCTTCGGCGCCATCGATCACTTCAGTCGATGAGCATCGTCGGCTGGCACACCGCGAAGCTCGGCGATCGCTGGGCGGCGCTGGAGCCGCTGCGGCAGGGCGTGCGCCACGCCTTCGGCCGGTTCGGCGAAGGACGTCGCGCGCGGGCTCCGGATCCGGTGTGACTGGGGCCCGCAGTACATCGCCGATGCGTGGATCAACGAGGTGAAGTGGCTGGGGATGACGATCACGCCATCGTACGTCGGCGAGCCGGAGTGCAACGGCGTCATCGAGCGCTTCATGCGGACGCTGAAGGAGCAGTGCCTCTATCTCCATCAGCTTCCAGACGCTCGCCGAGGCGCAGCGGATCATCGGCGAGTTCATCACGCGCTACAACACCGAGTGGCTCATCGAGCGGCTCGGCCATCAGAACGCCGGTGGCCGCGCGGACCGCGGCGACTGGCGGCGTGATGATGCTGACCCTGAAACGCGATCGCTCAGTGGCGCCAGGATCGACGATTGAGGGTGGGGCGCTATACTTGATATCCCCCTCGCGTGTCCAGAAACCGGGAGCGGTACACTTTCAATCAGAGGGTCGTGGGTTCGAGTCCCACACGGCTCACCAGAAACTGCAAGAACTTCGGAGACTTCACCGACCGCGACCGACTCTTGCGCTGGGGCTTCGGCGGGCTCCGGACTTCCGGAGCGAGGAGCACGTCGTCGAGACGGCGACGGCCGCGCGCAGATGATCCGGGCGCGGGGTGGCTGTATACCGCTGGCCTGCGAACTACAGGGCGGCTACGCTCCGACGCTGTGGCTTGCTCGAGGCCAGAACTGCATGTCCATCTCACGGAACGACGTCGTCGCCACGTCGAGGTGTGCTTGCGCTTCTCGTGGCTGATCCTTGCGTAAGGAGCCCAGTCCGAGGTGGCAGCGGGCCGCCAGCGGGCGCATCCCGCACGCCTCGGCAACCGCCAGCGCGGCGCCGTAGTGAGCTTCCGCTGTCACTACATCGCGCGGGCGGCGCAGTGATGCGATCTCGGCGAGCAGCCGTAACGCGCCGGCCTCCCAGCCACGCTGGCCATACTGGCGCGTCAGCGCCAGCGCGCGAGTCGCGAGCGCGGCCGCCTCATCCAGGCGGTCGGCGGCGAGGAAATCTCGCCGAGGCGTCACGAAGGTTCGCGATTGTGCCGCTCGCATCCAGGACGACTCTCCGAGTTTCAAGATCTGCTCGAGGATCGCCACCCCGTCGGCAACGCGCTCTGACTTGGTGTAGGCGTAGCCGAGGACGGCCATCACGCTCCGTCGTCAGCAGGGTGCGATCCCACGCGCGCGCCTCGGCCAGCGCACGCTCGAGGCTGCGGGATCGCGCGGTCGAAGTCTCCTTTGATCTCGTAAACCTTGCCGAGCATCTCACGCGCGATGACCCCAGTTGATCGGGCTGTCGCGTCCTCGGCGATCCTGATTGCCTCACCGCCCAGCCTGGCGGCCTCCTCGAAGGAGCCGCACTCGGCCAGCGACCACACCATGTATGCGCGAGCGGCCATCTCGGCGACGACGCTGACATGCGTGCGCCCACGCGCCTCCCATGGCGCTACCCGTCGCGATGGCTCGCCGGAGGAGCTCCCTGCGCCGCGGCCGTGCTCGCCCGCGTAGAGGCACGCCATCACCCTGCTGATAGTCCGCCTCGATCGCGAGCTCGCGATCTCCGGTCTTCTCGGCGATCGCGCGGGCGCTCTGGGTGAATGGTCGCGCTTCATCGGGAGGTCGCATCGTCCGGAAGTAGTAGCCCATGTACGCGTGCACCCAGCCCAGGCGACGTTCGTCGTCGAGCCGGCGAGCGAGGGGTTCGGCGTCGCGAAGATGCGCGATCATTCGCCTCGAAATCTCCGAGCCCCGGAGGTGGAGTACCGGAGGTCGAGGCGAATGATCGACACCGCGCTCGATCGTCTCGCGCGTCTCGGGCAGGTGGCTGCAGTGCCGCGAGCGCTCCCTCGAAGCGCGAGACCGCCTCGCGATGGCCGACGCGGGCGGCCGACGCGCGCCCGGCCGCATGCAGGTAGACGACGGCCTTGTCCCACACTTCGCCCTCGAGATAGTGCCGGGCCGAGGGCCGAATAGTGGGGTTCCAGATTCTCGGCGTACTGCTGCTCGACCGCCCGCGCCACGGCGGCGTGCAGGATCTGACGGCGCGGAGGCTGCAAGCTCGCTGTAGGCAACCGCTCGGATCCAGTCGTGCGTCACCTCGAGTCCGTGCTGGGCGACGTTGAGGAGCCGCCGACGGATCAGCTCATCCACCGCTTCGGCCGCCTCGAGCTCGCGGAGCTCCGACGCGCGCTGAAGGACCGGAAACTCGAACACCCGACCGATGACGGCCGCGATGGAGATCAGCCGTCGCCCCTGCTCGGAGAGTCGGGCGAGTCGGCCGGCCACGACCTCGCGGACAACCGGCGTGAGGGGCACCGATCCCGCGACGGCGGCCGCCGCGTCGTCGCCGAGCGCCTGAACCGCCTCGACGATCATGAACGGATTGCCCCGACTCACCGCCCAGATCTTCGGGATGGCCGACTCTGGCTTGAACGACTTGCCCTCGGTTTGCACGAGCTCGTGAACCAGTGCCGCCGTGTGCGTCTGGCTCAGCGGGCCCAAGTCCACGGGTACCAGCACGCCGACCGTCCGAAGCTCGTTGAGCGTCCGCCTGAGGGCCGAACGCGCATCGACCTCTTCTTCGCGCGCTGTCGGCGACGATCAACACCGGCCACTCCGCGATGCGGCGAGCGAGGAAGGACAGGAGACGCACGCTGAGCTCGTCCGCCCAGTGCAGATCCTCGAGGATCAGCACGAGAGGCTGGCGCGCGATCACGTGCTTCACGAGCTGGGCCACCGCCTCGAAGATCCGCCTGGGATTGTCTTGATGCCGAGCTTCTTTCGGCGAGGACTCGCCCAGCTCCGGAACGAGTCGCCCGGAGCTCGGAGCGCCAGACCGGGCTGAAATCGCCCAGGAGGCACCGTCGCGAGCAAGTCCGCTCGTGCGGATCGCGTCGACCCAAGGACCGAAGGTCAGGATCCGGTCGCTCTCGTAGGCACGACCGAGCCACACCTGGGCTTCGGCCCGCTCGGCCTCGCCGGCAAGCTCGTTCACGAGCCGGGTCTTGCCGATACCCGCTTCTCCCATCACCGCGACGAGATGCCCGCGCCGGCCGAGCGCATCGCTTGAGCACCTCGTGAAGCTTCTGCATCTCATCGACTCGCCCGACGTGGGGCGCTCGCACCATCGGTGGCCACGACACCGTGGGTTCCCGAGCATCCGCACCACGACGCGGCCGGCCACCGTGGCCCGCGGTACCCGAGCGCAGAATTTCCTCGTAGAGCTGGCGGGTCGCTGGCGCCGGGGCGACGCCGAGATCGCGCTGGAGGGCCAGAGCACATGCGTTGTATTGCCGGAGCGCCGGGCCGAAACGCCCGTGCTTAGCGTGCAGGCGCATGACCGTCGCGTGAACCGAATCGCGCAAAGGATCGAGTGACAGCAGCCGCATGGCAGAGGCGAGGGCGGCTTCGTCGGCGTCGGCGCGGAGCTGGTGGGCGAGCATTTTCTCGCAGGCGCCGAGCGCCAGGATCCGGAGTTGCTCCGCGCTCGCCCACGAGCCACTCTTCGAACGGCGCTTCGTCGAGGTCGAGCCCGGCGAGCAGGTCGCCGCGGTAGACCCGAATCGCTTCGGTGAGGGCCATCGGGGCTGCCGTTTTCGACGAGCCGCCGCAAAGTTACCGTGTCCACGTCCACCATGTCGAGGTCGAGAAGGACCGTGTCACCGTCGATGTGCAGACACCGGAGTTGCGCCGCGGCGAGAGCGGTCCGGAGCGAAGACAGGGTCACCCGGAAGTTATTGCGCGCCTCTGCCTCACCAGCTTCAGGCCAAAGGAGTCCAGTCAGCGTCTGGCGCGGGCGCGTTCCGCCGGGGGCCAGTGCCAGACACGCCAGGATCGCCCGTGCCTTCTTGAGGGAGAGCGACAATGGTCGCCCGGAGGGAGCCACGCGGGCCGCGAAGCCACCGAGCAGGACGAGCCCGAGCCGCGCACCGGAAGTCTTGGCCCCATGGTGAATCGCAGCGCAACGGTATCACGGTCGCCCGTCGCGCGAGCGCCAGAACGCCGTGTCACGGTGTCGGTAGCGGATTCCTGACCTCGGAGCTGGCTAATGCGGCGCGACTCTTAATAGTCGCATTAACGCCGGATTAATGGCGCGGCGGCAGAATCGCGTGCGACATGAGGCGAAACGTCGAGCGACCACCGAAGACCGCCGCCTTCGACGCTTGAGTCGCTGGCGCGAGGCTTCCGGCGGTGCTGAGGAGAGCCCTTGTCACCGTAGTACTCGCGTTAGTCGTCCTCGCGATATCGGCGCTGCCGGCCTTCGCGCAGACGCCACCGCCGGAGCCGAAGATAAGCGATCACCGGCACCTTCGACCAAATCACGTCGGCCGGCCGGAACTTCTACGACGGCAACTTCAGCCGTGACAACGATCGTGAATGGTATGCGCGGACTCGCTTCCGGCCCGACTTCGAGTTCGCGGTCGGTCGCACCAAGGCCGTGCTCGGCATCGAGCTCGACCTGAACTACGGCCAGACCGGCTCGAACGACGGTGGCTTCCCGGGCAACAACGCGGGCACGGCTTGCGGCTTCGTGGGAGGTTGCAAAGCCGCGGGCGCCGCCGGCGGCGGTCTGGACCTCAACACGGACGTCGCCGGCCTGTTCGAGGTCAAGTGGATCTACACCGAGTTCGATCTGACCGGCAAGGACAGCCTGTTGCCGTTCATTCCGGTCCTGACCGTGGCCCGCGCGGGCGGTCAGCCGTTCGGCACCATCGCCAACTACAAGATCTACTACGCCAACGGCGACTTCGCCGGCGTGGACCTCTCCACGACGTTCACGCCCGACATCAAGAATCGCTTTGCCTATGTCATCGTCGAGGATCAGCTGGCCGGTGGGAACCGGTCGACGGCGACGACGCGCACGAGCCGGGGTGAAGACTACGCGTTCATCATCAGCCCCGAGTTCAGGCTGTTCAAGGGGCTGGACCTGAAGCCGATGTTTTCGTGGTTCCACGCTGACGGCCTGACAGCCACAGCGGCTCGGCGCAACGCGGTCAACGTCCGAACCGTCGGCGGCACGATGAACGGCGCGGCCGCAGTCGGCGGTGGGGCGCCGGCGGGCGACGCGGCGGATCACGAGGAGCGGTACACCGTCGGCCTCGACGCGCGCTGGCGTATCGGGCCCTTCGGCTTCGACCCCACGATTTCGTATCAGTGGGGTAACTACACTACTCAGGCGTTCCGGACGAATGGCTCGGTTGGCGCGGTGAAGGGTGACGCCTCGGCCTGGCTTGTTCGACGTCATCGGCAGCTATCAACTGGGGCCGCTGCTTCTCGAGATGCGCGGCGTGTACAGCAGCGGTAACAAGGCTCGGGACAACCTGTCGCTGAGCAAGCGCTATTACGAGCCGCTCAATACGGACACCAGCTACTGGGTCGGCTGGCTCGGCATTCTCGGCCTCGGCGTGGACTACTTCAACGGCGGCGGCGGTGCCAACCAAGGGATGGACACCAACATCGGCTACGATCGCTACGGCCGCGCTCAGTTCGCGCTCAGAGCTACGTATAGCCTGACGGCGGCGCTGGCCGTCTACGGCGTCGTGGCTCCAACATGGACGGCCGAGAAGGTGGACACGGATACCGGGTGCCCGGCCCTTACCGTGGCGACGAGCGCCCTCGGCTGCACCTCTCGCTTCGCGATCAACAGCAACAGCTTCGCGAAGGGTGACTCAACTACATCGGCACCGAGGTTAACGGTGGATTCACCTGGCGCTTTGCGCCGAACACGGCGTTTGACCTGGCCGCGTACTTATCTCGTCGCCGGTCACGCGCTGGACATGACCGAGCAACTGAACGGCAACGCGGTCGAGCGCGATGCGCGTGACGGGTACTGCACGCCGCCGCGCGTGTGAGGCTGTCCTTCTAGATCGTCGCAGTCGCGAGTATTCCGCTCCTGTCGGGGGTGCTGACTATGCGAACGCCAGGCCGAATGTTGCTCGCCCTGATCGTGCTCGGAAGTCTCGGCTGTGCCAGCGGTGCGACCGACTCCTCATCGGAACCCCCCGCCGACGTATCGGGCGCTTGGGTGGAACGCTGACCCTCGGCACGCAGAGCGTGATCCGGTGCTGCGGAGGAACCAGTGGCGCCGCGCGCGTCGAGTTCGAGCAGGACGGCACGAGAGTCACGGGCTCGCTGGAGGCGCCGGGTATCAGAGGGACGATCGACGGGTGGGTGAGGGGGCGACGATCGCGGGCTCCTTGAGGTATAGCGGCCGGGATGAGCGCCGGCGATGCACGCTTCGATGCGACGGTCGACGGAAACGAGATGCTGGCGACCACGCTCGACTCGAAGCTGGTCCTCAGCAGGGTGCGGTGACGAGTCGCTCGTGCGTCGAATGCTTCTAGCCCTCCTCATCGTTCTCTCCTCCCAGTCCAGGCGAACCCCGCCGCGGCGCGCGTGGCCGTCCTCATGAGCGCCCGAGTTGAGGAATACGATGAGGCGGTCCGGGGCTTCAGGGGTGCCATCCCCAACCAGACCGTGACCGTTTACGACATGGATGGCGACCTCGAGCGCGGGCGCAAGCAGCTGGACGAGATCGACTCGAAGCTGAAGCCGGACCTCATCTTTGCTGTCGGCATCTGGGCGCTTCGGGCGGTCGTCAGTCGGCCGCCCTCGGCTCCCGTGGTGTACGCGATGGTCCTCAACCCGCCGAGCGTCATCAGCCCCGACGCGAGGAACATCACGGGGGCCAGCCTCAACGTGCCCGTCGAGCAGCAGATCTGGCTGTTCAAACAGCTCGGCGTCAAGCGTATCGGCGTCGTCTTCAACCAAGCCAGGACTGGCTATCTGGTTCGGCGCGCGCAGGCCGTCGCCCGTGACGAAGGCATCGAGCTCGTCACCCGCGAGGTCAGTGCCCCGAAGGACGCGATCGGAGCGATCGAATCGTTCCAGGACGGAGTTGACGCGCTCTGGCTCGTTCCCGACGAGACTGTGCTGTCGCAAACCGTGGTCCAGCACATGCTGCTGCTCTCCTACCGCCGGAAGCTCCCGCTGCTCGGCGTCTCGGACCGTCACGCGCAGATGGGAGCCCTCTTCGCGATGTCATTCGCGAGTGGAGAAGACATCGGGCGGCAGGCGGGCGAGCAGGCCCAGGCGATACTCGGGGGCCGTGCGGTCTCGGACGTGCCGTACACGAGCGCGCGCAAGGTGTACCTCACCCTCAACCTCAAGACGGCGCAGAAGCTCGGGCTGGAGATCCCGCAGGCCATCCGGGCGCGCGCGACGAACCGTCATCGAATGACGGAGCCGCGCTGGCGCTCACCTGGTTCCCGGGCTTTTCGAGCTTCCGCGCGCGCGTCTTCTGGTCCGTCGTTCCGGTCGTCGTGTCCTTTCTCGTCTTCCAGGGATGGATGAACGTCCGCGAGCATCGGCGGCTGGTGACGAAAGAGTTCGAGAAGCGGGGCCTGGCGTTGGCGTCGAACCTCGGCTTCGCGAGCGAACTCGGGGTCTTCAGCGAAGACGCGCAACTCCTGGAAGCAGCGATGCGCGGCACCCTCAGGAACCCCGACGTCAGCTACGTGCTTCATTCACAGTCGGGCCGGGCGGGTTCTGGCTCGCGGCGGCCAGTCGGGGACGAGCGGGACGCCGCCGGGAGACGCGCAGGGCGATCGGCCGTCGGCCCGTCAGGTGGAGCGCGGCGGCCAGCGATTCCTCGAGTTCGTGTCCCCGATCGTGTCCGAACGCAGCCAGACGCCCGACGAGGTTCTCCTCGGAGCCCGAGTCCGGCCCAAGGGCGAAGAAGCGCGCGAGGAGGTCATCGGGGCTGCGACCGTCGGGTTGTCGCTCGCGGGCGTCGAGGCGCAGGTGCGCAGCCTCGCAACCCTCTGGGGCGGCATTACCGTGGCGTTTCTCATCGTGAGTGCGGCCGTTCTCTACGGGTTCTCGCTCCGCATCACGAAGCCCATCAAGCAGCTCACCCAGCAGGCGCAGAAGATCGCCGCCGGCGAGTTGCAGCAGCAGATCGCCGTGCGGTCGCGGGACGAGATCGGCTCGCTTGCCGCTGCCTTCAACCACACTGACGGGATCGCTGCGGGTCAGCATGAACGAAAAGGAGCGCGCCCTTTCCGAGCTGGCGGAGCTGAACCGGACACTCGAAGATCGCATCCGGCAGCGGACGGTCGAGCTCGAGGAACGGGGCGTGGCGCTCGAGCGCTCGCTCAGAGAGCTCGAGGAGAAGAGCCGTCAGCTCGCGGCGGCCAGCCGACACAAGTCCGACTTCCTTGCCAACGTGAGCCACGAGCTACGGACGCCCATGAACGCAATCCTCGGCTTCAACGAAATGATTCTCGATCAGGTCTACGGAGACATCTCCGACGAACTCCGCCGGCCGCTCAGCGACATTCAGCAGAGCGGCCGGCACCTGCTGCGTCTCATCAGCGACGTCCTGGATCTCTCAAGATCGAGGCCGGGCGCATGGATCTGGTGCTCGGGGAATACTCGGTCCTCGATACGGTCACAGCCGTTCGAGTCTCGCTCGCCTCCCTTGCGGCGGAGAAGGGCTTGAGTTCGTGGTGAGCGTCCCTGCCGAGATGCCGCTGGCGTATGGTGACGGCAGGCGCGTCACCCAGTGCCTCCTGAATCTCGCGGGGAACGCGCTCAAGTTCACCCGCCAGGGCCGGGTCGAGATCGCGGTCGATCTTCTGGACGAGATGCTGCGCTTCCGTGTGTCGGACACTGGGATCGGTATCTCCAGAGAACAGATTGACAAGCTATTCACGGAGTTTCAGCAGGCGGACGCGACGATCGCTCGCGAGTTCGGAGGAACCGGGCTCGGCCTCAGCATCACCAGAAAGTTCGTCGAGATGCACGGGGGCCACGTATGGGCGGAGAGCGAGATCGGCAAAGGATCCACCTTCTTCTTCTCGATCCCGTTGCGCGTGAAAGGCACGATGACCTCATGAAGCCCGAAGACAATTCTGTACGTCGAGGACAATGAGCTGAACCGGAGAATCGTCCGCGACCTCCTCAAGCGCACCTCCTATCGGCTGCTCGAGGCACCCGACGGCGAGACCTCCCTGGACATCGTGCGTCGAGAGCGTCCGGACCTGATCCTGATGGACATCCAACTTCCTCGGCTGTCCGGGATCGAGGTGACCCGCACGCTCCGGAGCGAGCCGATCACGGCAAACACCCCCATCATCGCGATCACGTCCTTCGCGCTGTCCGGTGACGAACAGAGGGCCAAGGAGGCCGGGGCTACCGCTTACATGACCAAGCCGTATAGCCCCCGCGATCTACTCGCGCTGATCCGAAGCTTGTTACCGGAGAGTGAGTGAAGAGCTCTCTATGACTCGATGCTCGCCGGAATGGCCCCTCGCTGCACCCGGGCGCGGACGGTTCTTCAAAGAGAAGGGAATCGCGCCGTAACGCGGAAGCGTCGGAATGACGTGGGCGACGCGGGTCGCCATCCTCCTGGTCGCGCTGACCGGCGCGTGGAGCGCCACGAGCGGTGCGGATGATCCTGTGATCGATCCTGACGTCCGGCGCCGCGATCCGCGGAGGCACGGTCCGGGTCCTCGTCGATCTTCGCGTTTCCCCGACCGATCCGTCGGCGATCGGGAGCCTCCAGGACGAGGCGCTGCGCCGCCTGGCCGGCACCGGCGCGCGCCTCGTACGTCGGTTCTGGACCGCCCCGCTGCTGCGCCCTCGAGATCGATGCGTCGGCGTTGAGCTCGCCTCGAAGCGATGCGCGACATCGTGGCTGCGCGTTCGCGCGGATCGGATCACTCCGCTCTACGAAGACCGCCGCCCCGCTGACTCTCACCGGTGACGCCTCGGTCACTCCGGCTCGCCATAAGCGTCACGCGCCGGGACGGCGTCGAAACCCTGCTTTTCAACGGGGTTGCGGATGGCACGTTCGTTGCGCACTATAACGGGCCATGTCGGCCTGGCTACGTTCACTAATTTCCGCAAATCTGCTGTTGCTGGGCGTCATCCTGCCCACGCATGCGCTCGCGGCGTCGGCCGGATCAAAAGCCGCGCGCAGTGCCGAGCACGCTCCACGACCGTGGCGCTCGCTGAAGGCGAGGTGCGCGTGCTGCGTCGAGCTCGCGCTTCCCTCCGGCCGCGTCGCGGAGAGCGCGCTCGCGAGCCAGAGCCCGCGCCGCGTACCGGCAGGAGATCACCGACACCGCGCTCGCGCGTCCTGAGCCGTCTGGCGCAGCATCAGTATCGTGTACTGCGTCGATATCTGACGTCGCCACTGATCGCGCTCAGCGTCGGCCCGTCGGCGCTGCAAGAGCTCGAAGCGTCCGGTCTCCCGGTCAAGCGCGTGATGGAGGACAGGATCCACAGCGCCGGTCTTGTTGGACAGCGTCCCGATCATCGGCGCCGACCAGGCCTGGGCTCAAGGCTTCGACGGCACCGGCCGCGTGGTGGCGGTGATCGACAGCGGCGTCGACTCCGCGCATCCGTTCCTCGCCGGCAAGGTCGTGGAAGAGGCGTGCTATTCCACCACGTCTGGGGTTGCCAGAGCACGACGCTCTGCCCGAACGGCACAGAAGAGCAGATCGGTCCCGGAGCCGCCGTGCCCTGCCCGCTCGAGGCCGAGGGCTGCTGGCACGGCACCCACGTGGCGGGCATCGTCGCCGGCAACGGGACGCCGTTTGATCTGCCGATCTGCGGGCGTCGGCCGCGGCGCCAACATCATGGCGGTCCAGGTTTTCTCGCGGATCAACAGCTTCCTCGACTGTGGTGGCGCGCCGCCCTGCCTCGGGGCGTTCACGTCGGATATCCTCGCCGCCCTCGAGCGCGTCTACGACTCTGCGGACCACGTACGACTTTGCCGCGGTCAACATGAGTCTCGGCGGTGGGCTCTTCAGCTCGAGCCTGTGACGACGAGCCGCACAAGCCGTTCATCGACAACCTGCGCGCGGCGGGCATCGCGACCGTCGTGGCCTCCGGAAACGACGGAGCTACCGACCAGCTCAGCGCTCCCGCGTGCGTGTCCAGCGCCGTGAGCGTCGGCGCCACGACGAAGGACGACCAGGTGGCGTCCTACTCGAACGTGGCGCCCTTCCTGTCACTGTTCGCTCCCGGCGACGAAATCATCTCGTCGTACCCCGGCGACAATTTCGCGATCGCGAGCGGGACGTCGATGGCGGCCCCGCACGTGGCGGGCGCCTGGGCCATCCTGAAGCAGGCCGCGCCGACGGCGAGCGTCGACGAGATCCTCAGGCCCTCACCGGCACAGGGCTCATGATCACGGACCCTCGGGCCGGAACGGGCACCGCCCGACCTAGGATCCAGGTCGACCTCGCTCTGAGCGCCCTGCTCGATGAGAGGAACCCGGCTCCTCCCGTCCTCTCTGTGACTCCCGGTTCGCAGGATTTCGGCGCTGTGACTCTAGGAAGCTCAGCTGACAGAACTTTTGTCGCCCGGAACACGGGCGGCGGGATTCTCACCGGCAGCGTCGTCCGCTTCTCCTCCCTTCAGCATCGTCTCGGGCGGCTCCTTCAGCCTGACCCGTGGAGCGGAGTCAGACGGTGGTGGTGCGATTCAGCCCGACGGTCTTCGGTGTCCTCGCGGCAAATGTCACCTTCACCTCCGACGGTGGTGACGTCTCGCCTGCCGTCACCGGGTCCGGCCGCGGTGTGAGCGCCATCATCCCCAATGCGGTCGACCTCGCGAGCCCGCCGGCCACGCTTCACCATCACGGGCGACAGGCTTCGCGAATCTCGGCTTCGGCCTGCCGGTGGTGAACTTCATGCGCGGCTCCACTATGCTCGCGCAAGCCGCGCGCCACCTGCGCTCACCGGCACCACCACACTCACGCGTGCCCTTCTCCACCAGCCTGACGGTGGGCGCGGTGCAGGCCGAGGTCTATATGCAGACGGGGCGCGGAACCTACAGTCTGATCGGGCACCCTCGCGCTCACCGTCACCGACACGCGGCCCGTGCCCAGCGTGAGCGCTATCAGCCCCAACGTGGTCGACCCGCGAGCCCGCCGGCCAGCTTCACCATCACGGGCACCGGCTCTGGCGAACCTCGGCTTCGGCCTGCCAGTGGTGAACTTCATGCGCGGCTCCACTATGCTCGCGCAGGTTCGCGGCCACCACGCTCACCGGCACCACCACGCTCACTCGGTGCCGTTCTCCAGCAGCCTGACGGTGGGCGCCGGTGCAGGCCCAGGTCTATCTGCAGACGGGGACCCGCCACCTACAGTCCGCTCGGGAGCCTCGCGCTCACCGTCACCGACACGCGGCCCGTCCCCGAGCGTGAGCGCCATCAGCCCCAACGTGGTCGACCTCGCGAGCCCGCCGGCCAGCTTCACCATCACGGGCAACAGTCTTGGCGAACCTCGGCTTCGGCCTGCCGGTGGTGAACTTCATGCGCGGGTCCGCTGATGCTGCGCGCAAGTCCGTGGCCACCTACGCTCACCGGAACCACCTCGCTCACCGTGCCGTTCTCCCCAGCAGCCTGACGGTGGGCGCGGTGCAGGCCCAGGTCTATATGCGGACGGGCGCCCGCCACCTACAGTCTGCTCGGGACCCTCGCGCTCACCGTCACCGACACGCGGCCCGTCCCGGTGTCCCCAGCGTGAGCGCGATCAGCCCCGACGCGGTCGACCTCGCGAGCCCGCCGGCTAGCTTCACGATCACGGGCAACAGGCTTGGCGAACCTCGGCTTCGGCCTGCCGGTGGTGAACTTCATGCGCGGCGTCCACGATGCTCGCGCAGGTCCGTGGCCACCACGCTCACCGGTACCACCACGCTCACGGTGCCGTTCTCCACCAGCCTGACTGTGGGCGCCGTGCAGGCCCAGGTCTATATGCAGCACGGGGAGCGCGCCACCTACAGTCTGATCGGGACCCTCGCGCTCACCGGTCACCGACACGCGGCCCATCCCGGCGTCCCCAGCGTGAGCGCCATCAGCCCAACGCGGTCGATCTCGCGAGCCCGCCGGCCAGCTTCACGATCACGGGCAACGGCTCTGGCGAACCTCGGCTTCGGGCTGCCGGTGGTGAACTTCATGCGCGGCGTCCAGCGCTGCTCGCGCAGGCCGTGGCCACCACGCTCACCGGTACCACCACGCTCACCGTGCCGTTCTCCAGCAGCCTGCACGGTGGGCGCCGGTGCAGGCCCAGGTCTATATGCAGCACGGGAACGCCGCTTACAGTCTGATCGGGACCCTCGCGCTCACCGATCACCGACACGCGGCCTGTCCCGAGCGTGAACGGCATCAGCCCCGACGCGGTCGATCTCGCGAGCCCGCCGGCCAGCTTCACGATCACGGGCAACAGATCTGGCGAACCTCGGCTTCGGGCTGCCGGTGGTGAACTTCATGCGCCGGGTCCACCCTGCTGGCGCAGGTCCGTGGCCACCACGCTCACCGGGACCACCTCGCTCACCGTGCCGTTCTCCACCAGCCTCGACGGTGGGCCCGGTACAGGCCCAGGTCTATATGCGGACGGGGAACGCCACCTACAGTCTCATCGGGACCCTTGCGCTCACCATCACCGACACGCGGCCTGTCCCGAGCGTGAGCGCCATCAGCCCCAACGTGGTCGACCTCGCGAGCCCGCCGGCCAGCTTCAGCATTACGGGCACCGCTCTGGCGAACCTCGGCTTCGGGCTGCCGGTGGTGAACTTCATGCGCGGGTCCACCCTGCTGGCGCAAGTCGGGCCACCACGTCGCGGGACCACCTCGCTCACTGTGCCGTTTCCACCAGGACGGTGGGCGCGGCGGCAGGTCTGCAGACCGGGAACGCCACCTACAGTCTGATCGGGACCCTCACGCTTACCGTCACCGACGCACGCGGCCCTGAGCTCAATTTCTGATTCTTTGGCCTCGCTCGGGGCGTGAGGACGCTTCCGACGGCAGGACAGTTCAAATCATCGGGGGCGCTCGACGGCCTCACGGTCACCTGCCACTTCGCCTGACGCCCAGGTGACAGGCGCGGTATCGTTTCCGGCATGGCCCGGCTCAAGCCGAAGAAGCGAGCGCGCCTTCCCGACCGGGCGTTCGCCTACATCGACTCCCGCGGCCGGCGGCGGCTGCCGATCCACGACAAGGCGCACGTGCGGAACGCGCTCGCCCGGTTCAACCAGGTCGATTTCGAGAGCGACGCCGCCCGCGAGCAGGCGCGGAAGCGGCTGCTGAACGCGGCGAAGAAGTACCGCATCGTCCCCGTGGGCTTCATCACCCGGCAACTGCAGTCCGAGCGGAAATACGCCACGGCCCGGATCCAGGCGACGGCCATGGAGGCGGCGGCGCTGCCCACCGGGTTCGTGACCCTCCTCATGAGCGACATCGAGGGATCCACCGGCCTGCTCCGCAAGCTGGGCGACCGGTACGGCGCGCTGCTCAACGACGTGCGCGGAATCCTTCGGGCCGCCGTCTCGGGCTCGGGCGGCCGCGAGATCGACGCGCGCGCCGACGAGTTCTTCGCGGTCTTCGAGCGCGCCGGCGCCGCCGTCGAGGCGGCGGTGGCCGTCCAGCGCGACCTCGCCGCCCGCGAATGGACCGACGGGCTGGAGGTGCGACTTCGGATCGGCATCCACAGCGGCCACCCGACGCTGACGGAGGCCGGCTACATCGGCCTCGCCGTCCACACGACGGCGCGCGTCTGTGCGGCGGCCCACGGCCGCCAGATCGTCGTGTCCGCCGCCACACGAACCGCGATCGGCACGTCGCCGCCGAGCCGGCGTCCGGTTCCGCGGCCTGGGGCGCCATCGCCTGTCCGGCCTTCCGGACCCGGAGATGCTCTTCCAGGTGCAGGCCTCCGGGCTGCACGCCAGCTTCCCGCCGCCGCGAACGCCGCGCCGCACACCGCAGCGCCGGCCGGCCGCCGAGCGTCACAGCAGCGCCGAACGTCAGCTCGAGCTGCCCCAGCCGCCCGCGTGAGGCGGCGGGGCGCCTCGGCACCGAGAACTCGCGCGCCCAGCGGTCGAGGAAGAGGGCGAGCATTCTGCGCGCAGCAGATCCAGCGTCTCGCCGATGGTCTATCTGAACTTCAATCTGCGCGTGGATCGGGTAGTATTGGCGGTACGAACTCAGAGGAGGCCTCCGTGATGAACGACGCGAGCACGCCGATCGGACAGCCGGCAGCCGTGAACCCCCGGGCAAGCTGGCGTACGCGACGCCGACCACCGCCCCCTGGTGGCGGGCCGGCGCTCCTTCTTCAAGTACCGCGACCTCGGCGTCACGGCCGCGAGCAGCGGGAAGATCCGCGCCCAGGTAACGATCGGGGCCGAGGGGATGACGCAGCCGACGGGGTGGCACTACCACGTCTGCGAGGGCCAGTTCGTGTACATGCTCAGTGGATGGGTTGACCTGGAGTTCGAGGACGGCCAGAAACTGCGCATCCAGTCGGGCGAGTCGCTCTACATCCCGGGCGGCCTGCGGCACAACGAGACGGCGGCATCAAGAGACCTGGAGCTCCTGGAGATCTCCGTTCCCGCGGACATGGGCACCGTGGCCCTGCGATCCGCCCGAGGGCTGGCCAAGAGCGCGTGACGCCGCGCCGACGACGAAACTCATGGCAGGGCCGCAGGGCGCTACGCTCACATCGAGTTGCGAACCCACCAGGTCTTCGGCGATCTCGGGATATTTCGCGATGTTCCCGTCGGCTCAACGGTATGTGATCAACGTGTTGCCGCCGTTGACGTAGCCAAGCTCGGCGAGCCGATCCTGGAAAGATCCGATCATGCGGCTCTCCAGCCCCGGCGACTGAAAGCCGAGGACTTCGTCATCAGGCGCTGGCACTCAAGCGTGAGGGCCGGAGCGACCGCACGCCCGATCAGCCGCATGCGCACCTCGGTGGAGGATGGCTGGCGGGAGTCTGGCTGAACGCCACCACGGGTACCAGCACCGCGCCGCACGAGCATGGTGAAACGCCTTTCATCTTGACGGCTGCGTGCCGGAGAGGATGATCGCGCACCGCTCGAAGCGGACGGAGGTGCCACCATGGTCTCGATGAGAACCGATCGGATCATGTTGGGTGTTTTTGTCGTCAGTTGCTGACCGCGACGGCAGCAGTGCGCTCTTCACCCCAGACCGGCCGAACGCCTGACACCAAGCCGAGTCCGACAGCGGGAGAGCATCCCCTGCGAAGACCGTTCCGGTGGGTTGCCGGCTGCGCCCGAGCCCAGGTCCAGCCTCAAGAACGCCCGCCGTCGCCCGCGGTCCTGCAATTGGTGCACGACCGTCAAACGATGCTGACGATCCGCGAGCCGTTATCGACTGGCTGCTGGAATCGCGCTAAGTAGCCCAGTGTTCCCTCGCTCGGCCATGAGGGCACCCGGTGGTCCATGCCGAACGCTTGCTCGCGCACCACGCTGCTCCCCCTGGAACCGTGATGGGCCGCTACGGGCGTCTACTAGCGGCGCGAGAGTTGAGTTAGAACTTGGCCTTGATGAGAGAGTAAGTCGAGGTGTCAGCGCGGCTAGGAACTATAGATACTGGCCGGGCCTTCCCCGCTCTTCCTGGGCTTCGGGCGTGCCGGGGAAGACCACGGCGGCGCATCTCCTCGAGGCCGGCGCGCGCTTGCGCGTGTTGCGCCCACAGCGCGGCCTGGATGCCGTGGAACAATCCTTCGAGCCAGCCGACCAGCTGGGCCTGCGCGAGGCGAATCTCGGATTCGCTCGAGGTGCCGTCGAGCGGCAAGGTGAGCGTCTCGAGCTCTTTTTGCAGATCCGGCGACAAGCCGTCCTTCAGCGAGGTCAACGACTTGTCGTAGATCGAGCGCAGTCGCTTGCGCCCCGCCTCGTCCGGCGAAGATTTGCGCACTTCTTCCAGGAGCTCGCGGATCATCGCGGCGATTCGCAGGAGCTTCGCCGGCTGAGAGACGAACTCGCCGGCGGCCCGGTCGTCTGACGGCATCAGGAACTTCCGGTTCTTCGTTGGCCATTGATTTCTCCCCGCAGGACTGCGCGGACCGTTTCCCGCTCAGCGTACCACGGCGATCGCGAGGCGACCTGCGCTATCATGCGGCGGGCGCGCTCGCCGCGCCAGAGGGGACTGTTCTCACGTAAGATGTTTCGTATCGTGACGCGCGCAGCGTGGCGCCGCCTTTTCCTCTGCGCATTCACCGTCGTCGCGGCTGCGACTCCGGTGGCCGCGCAAGCTCCGGCGAATCTCCGTGTGACTCATACCGTCGACAAGACGGGGCCGACCTCGACTGAGATTTCGGGCCGCGTCTACAACGATGGCTCGGTCGATGTGATCGACGTCTACGTGAACGCCGCCGCGATCGATCAGTCGGGCAAGGTGCTGGCGCAAGGAATCCCCTTCGTCGGCACGGTGCCCGCTCGCGGCAACGCGTCCTTCAAGGCCCGCGTACCGGTCGTCCCCGGCGCGACAGGTTTCCGCGTCGGCATCAACAGCTTCCGCTTTCGCCTTCGGACGCGACGCGCCGTGATCCACGCCGAGCCGTCGCCCGCGGCCGACAGCTCGAGCACGACGGCAGACGCCCGGCGGTATAATCGGTCATCCGTCGAACGGGTCGGTTCGCCACCCAGAAAGGAGAGGGTGATGACCGCTCAGACCGGCGCGACCACCGAGCGTCCTTCCCAAACCGAGGAGTCTTCTCGAGCTTCGCGTGACGTCACGCGGCTCTACCAGGAGGGCTTGATCGCCGGACTCGTCGGCGCGGCCACGGTTGCCCTCTGGTTCCTGATCATCGACTCGATCCAGGGCCGTCCCCTCTACACGCCGACGGTCCTCGGCGCCGCGCTCTTCCATCGCGGCGCCGCGCCATGGCTCGACGCGGTGCCGAATCTCGAGATGGTGCTGATGTTCACGTGGGTCCACGGCCTGGCGTTCATCGTGGTCGGCGGCATCGTCGCGCGCCTGCTGGCGATCGCCGAGCAGCAGCCCAACGCGGGCTTCGGCATCCTGATGCTGTTCGTGCTGTTCGAGTTCGGGTTCATCGCGGCCGCGATGCTGTTCGCGGAGCCCGTGCTGCGGGCCCTCGCGTGGCCGGCGATCCTGGTGGCCAATCTCCTGGCGGCGACGGCGATGGGCAGCTACTTCTGGCTGCGACACCCGAATCTGAGAGTGCAGCCATAGCTCGGGTATACTGACGGTCGCTGACCCCGTCGTCTAGCCTGGCCCAGGACGCGACCCTTTCAAGGTCGAGATCGCGGGTTCGAGATCCCGCCGGGTCACCATCGCTTTAGCACCTGAGCGAACCGGCCAGCAGGCGGCCCGAGCGTCGCCTCGCGCCGCAGTACGCCGTCAGTGACTCGTGGGGTCAGCGTCAGACGCCCGCCACGAGGGTTTCCTGACGATCTGACGGCTCTGCAATGATTCGCGCGACGCAACGACCTACTGCTCACTACGCGGTATGACGGAGAAAAGAACCGAGTGCTGGCGCGCGTCGAGGTGCGCCAACCCGTCCGTAGAATGGTCTCGCGGGCGCTGGCGGCTGCTGCTTCGGCCTCGCGCATCAGGACGTCCGCATTGTCCCGCAATTCGCAGCTGTGTTTGCCGAGCCTGCGCGCAGCGTCGCGCGCTTCCCGCGCCCTCTGGGCGCATTTCCGCCGGGAGCATCGCGCAACTGTAGAGATGGCCGCGAACACTCTCGGTCAGGTCCGCGCGACAGCGCTTCGAGAGCCATCGCGCCAGTCGCCGAACCGCCGCGTCGGCTGAGCTGGCGGATGACCCGTCCGAGCCGCGCGAGATCTCGAGAAGACCTCGAAAGCAGGCGGAGTTGCCACCCGCAGCGCACTCTGTCGACCAGATTCTCAAGGGCACGCGCGCCAGCCTAGCTTGAGCGCCCTTCGGCCTCCCACGCCGCATGGCATCGGGGGTGCAGATGGTATCTGTCGAACCCCGGCGGCGAGGCCATGGCGATTGAACATGCGATCTCGATCTCCATCTGGGGGCGGGGCTACCGGTTCGCCGCAGACCGCGCAGGTCTTCCGATCCCGGGACCGCCGAACCACGGTCGGCGCGTCGCTGAGGCTTCCAGTTCGGATCGCTTCGCGGAGCGCTTCTCTCCGGAGACCGGCGTCGTCGGGAATGATTTTTATCTCAGGTAAGGACTCTGGGTGAGCGAGCTACTTCGACCGTCGCCGTCATGACGAGCCAGCGCGAGCCCGTTGCCCAAGAAGAGCGGATATCCGAGCTCGGCTTCTCGGCGAGCGGCGCTCTCGCAGTTTGCGCCGGATTAGCTGGCGAACAAGGTCGGATCCACGCGCGTCGTCGCCTTAGCGGCGGAACCCCTCCCGGACCGCGGCTCCGGAGATCGTCGCCGTCGACCGGCTTCATCAGGCACACCTGAAAACCCGCAGCGAGCACACGCACGCTCTTTGTGTCAGGCGGGATCAGACGGTGCGGTGTCGGCACCGTTCGTCCCAGCGGACGTCGGGGTGCTGAAGCTGGGCGAGAAACTCGCTCCCGGCCATCTCGGCCGACGCGGGTCACCATACATTTGACATCCGCGGCGAGCGCGACTCGAATGGCGTCGTCGGCACGAGTGGCGTGACGAGCGCGCCAGGACTCGAGCACCGACCGAAGGAAGTGCCGTGTGGGCTGGTCATCATCGATCACCAGGACGTGAATTCCCGCAGATTCCTCCGGCCAGTCGACTCATCGAGGGGCCCGGCCAAAGTATGTCTCCTCTCCCGCAATGTCGGTACCACCAGCCCAGGCTGGACCGATGGCGACGTCCCTCGGTGCCTCCGCCACTGTATTGCTTCGGAGCCGCTCGGGCATAGGACCTGGGTGCCGGCTGGTGAACCGCCCGAAAGTTGAACAGGTGACTGACCACCCCACCACCTCGCCGGCTGGTCACCACGATCGCGCTCCTGCAGCGGGCGCCATCAGCTCCTGGAAGTTAAAGCGTCCGGCGTGCGGCTTTCGCAAGGTCACATTCTGTTGGGCGGCCGGCGCTTTCATACATTTGCCGTTTTATTTCGCAGATTGAATGACTTCCGGAACGCCGTCACGTCGGAGTCGGATCCGTACTCGAGCGCTTCTCTCGATTGCCTGCGGTCCGGCGGAAGCCCATTTGGCCATTGACAGATCGGGCTCAAAAGCATAGTTTCAGTGCATTTTCTCGGCGCTCGAATCGCCGTCGCAGTGGGTGTCGGGCTCTTCTGGCCTGGGATCTGCATTGCGAAGCGCATCGGGGTCGACGTAAGCGGCGAAACGGCCGGAGTAAGAGTGCAGTTGATCTCATTCATTTGGGAGCGCTGATGCTCGACGTCGGAACGGTGCTGGCGGAGACCAGGAGCTTCCTCCATGTGGTCCCAATCTCGAGCACGACCTTTCGTTCTTCGAGCTCGAGGAGGCCGCCCGAGGGAAGCCCGAGCAGCGTACCGGTGACGCCGTCAAGCCCGCCGAGGACCCGAACTGGCCGAAGGTCATCGACCGGGCCCAGGCGCTCCTCAACCGGAGCAAGGACCTTCGGGTCGCCGTCCACTTGACCCGGGGGCTCACGTGCACCGAGGGCATCCCTGGGCTCGCGACCGGCCTCAGCCTCATCCACGGTCTCCTCGAGCGGTACTGGGACGGCATCCATCCGGTGCTCGAGACCGACCGTGACGGCGATCCGACCGAGCGGCTGAACGCGTTGGCGCCGCTCGTCGACCCGGAAGTCATCCTCAAGCGACCTGCGCGACACCTATCTCGTCAGCTCCCGCGAGCAAGGTCAGATCCGGGCTCGCGATATCGAAGTGGCGCTCGGCCGCCTGGCCCCGGCGCGGGCGGCGGACCCGAGCACGATCAAGCCGCTCGGCCAGCTCCACGCCCAGATCGGCGCGGCATTCGCGAGCGATCGCTCGGTGCCGTCGGCGGTGCGCGAGGCGCACGAGCACGCGGTGGCGATCCAGGCGCTCATCAACGAGCGCGTCGGTGCGTCCCGTGCGCTCGATCTCGCACCCTCGTGCAGCCGCTCGCATCTCTGCTCGAGGCCTGCGATACGGCGCTCGGCGTGAAGAGCGAGACGGCCAAGAGAAGGTCAGGCCGAAGTCCGGCGACGGCGCTCGGCCGGCCATGACGGGCGAGATCCGGAGCCGCGACGACGCGGTGCAGATGCTCGAGCTGGTCTGCAACTACCTGGAGCGACACGAGCCCAGCAATCCGGCGCCGCTGTTCATCCGGCGCGCGCAGCGGTTGATCAAGAAGAGCTTCTTGGAAATCGTACGAGATCTGATGCCCGACAGCCTCTCGCAGCTCGAGAAGCTGGCCGGCGACGTCGACAAGACGTAGAGGAGGCCCGACATGGCAAAAGCCAGCAGCCAGAAGTTCATTGCCAGAAACCGCGCGCCGCGAGTCCAGATCGAGTACGACGTGGAGCTCTACGGCTCGGAGAAGAAGATCCAGCTTCCGTTCGTCATGGGCGTCATGGCGAACCTGTCTGGCAACCCCGCGGAGCCGCTGCCCGACGTCGCCGATCGGAAGTTCCTCGACATCGACATCGACAACTTCGACCAGCGCCTCAAGGCGATGAAGCCCCGGGCGGCCTTCCAGGTGCCGAACACGCTGACCGGCGACGGCAACATCATGGTCGACATCACCTTCGAGAGCATGGACGACTTCTCGCCGGCGGCGGTCGCCCGCAAGGTCGATGCGCTGAGCAAGCTCCTCGAGGCGAGACAGCAGCTGGCGAGCCTGGTGACTTACATGGACGGGAAGAGCGGCGCCGAGCAGCTGATCAAGAAGCTGCTGCAGGATCCGACGCTGCTCAAGGCCGTGGCGGCATTGCCGAAGGCTGACGAGGCCGCGGCGGACGCACCCAAGTCCTAAACCACTATTGACGAGGACACACTATGGCGACTGAGCAACAGACCGAGGGGCAGGGCGCAGGATTCGAGGCCACTGATCTTCAGGGGCTTCTCAACAAGGAGTTCAAGCCGCGGTCGGACGCCGCCAAGGAAGCGGTCGAGACGGCGGTGTGGACCCTTGCCGAGCAGGCGCTCGGGCAAACCACGCTGATCTCGTCGGACACGATCGGGACGATCGAGGCCATGATCGCCGCGCTCGATCGCAAGCTCAGCGAGCAGGTCAACCTGATCATGCACCACAAGGCGTTCCAGGAAGTCGAGAGCGCCTGGCGCGGGATCAACTACCTGGTCACGAACACCGAGACCGACGAGATGTTGAAGATTCGCGTGATGAACATCTCGAAGGCCGACCTGGGTCGGACGCTCAAGCGCTTCAAGGGCGTGGCCTGGGACCAGAGCCCGATCTTCAAGAAGCTCTACGAGGCGGAGTACGGCCAGTTCGGTGGCGAGCCCTTCGGCGCCCTCGTCGGCGACTACTTCTTCGATCACACGCCGCCGGACGTCGAGATGGTCGGCCAGATGGCGCAGGTCGCCGCGGCCGCGCACTGCCCGTTCATCGCGGGTGTGTCGCCCTCGGTCATGCAGATGGAGAGCTGGCAGGAGCTGGCCAACCCGCGTGACCTCACCAAGATCTTCACGACGGCGGAATACGCCCCGTGGCGGTCGCTGCGCGAGTCGGAAGATTCGCGCTACGTCGGGCTGGCGATGCCGCGGTTCCTGGGCCGGTATCCCTACGGCAAGGCGAACCCGGTCGAGGAGTTCGACTTCCAGGAGGACACGGAAGGCGCCCGCCACGACAAGTTCACCTGGGTGAACTCGGCCTACGCGATGGCCGTGAACATCACACGGTCGTTCAAGCTCTACGGCTGGTGCTCGCGCATCCGCGGCGTGGAGTCGGGCGGGGCGCTGGAAGGCCTCCCGGTTCACACGTTCCCGACCGACGACGGCGGCGTGGACATGAAGTGCCCGACCGAGATCGCCATCAGCGATCGGCGCGAGGCCGAGCTGGCCAAGAACGGCTTCATGCCGTTGCTCCATCGGAAGAACACCGACGTCGCGGCGTTCATCGGTGCACAGTCGCTGCAGAAGCCGTTCGAGTACACCGATCCGGACGCCACCGCCAACGCCAATCTCTCGGCCCGGCTGCCGTACCTCTTCGCGGCGTGCCGGTTCGCGCACTATCTGAAGTGCATCGTGCGCGACAAGATCGGCTCCTTCAAGGAGCGCAACGAGATGGAGGCGTGGCTCAACAAGTGGATCTCGCAGTACGTCCTGAGCAACCCGGCGTCGGCCGGCGAGGAGACCAAGGCCAAGTATCCGTTGTCGGCGGCCGAGGTCACGGTCGAAGAGGTCGAAGGCAACCCGGGGTATTACAGCTCGAAGTTCTATCTCCGGCCGCATTACCAGCTGGAGGGCCTGACGGTATCTCTGCGCCTGGTGTCCAGCTGCCGTCGGCCAAGGGCGGGAAATGAAGTACTGATTCGGGCGAGTCACGATTCACTAGCGGAGAACGCGGTGCGAGAGGACGAGGAGACGATCCATGGCCGTTGATATGTTCCTCAAGATGGACGGAATCAAGGGCGAGTCTGTGGACGACAAGCACAAGGATGAGATCGACGTCCTGTCGTGGAGCTGGGGCATGTCTCAGTCGGGCTCAGCCCACACGGGCGGCGGCGCCGGAGCGGGGAAGGTCAACGTGCACGACCTCTCGTTCACGAAGTACATCGACGTGTCGTCGCCGGACCTCTATCTGTCGTGCTGTAACGGCAAGCATCTGAAGGACGCGAAGCTGGTGGTGCGCAAGGCGGGCGAGAACCCACTCGAGTACCTGATCGTGACGATGGAAGACGTCATCATCAGCTCGGTCTCGCCCGGCGGGTCGGGCGGCGAGGATCGCCTGACCGAGAACGTCAGCCTGAACTTCGGCAAGGTCAAGGTCGACTATGCCGCTCAGGACAACAAGGGCGGCGCGGGGGCCAAGCCGAAGATGGGCTGGGACATCGCCGCCAACAAGAAGCTCTAACGGTCGACTGATGCTGGCAGAGCAGAGTCTGCGTGAGGGGCGTGTGGCCGATGCCTTGGCCGAGTTACAGGACCACGTCCGCAAGGCGCCCGACAACGCAGAGTACCGGGTGTTCCTGTTTCAGTTGTTGTGTGTGATCGGGGATTGGGAGCGAGCCCGCACTCAGCTCAAGGTGCTGAGTGAGCTGAGCGCCGGCTCGCTCCCGCTCGTTCACGTCTACGGCACGGCGATCACGTGCGAGCTGCTGCGCCGCGAAGTCTTTGCCGGCGCCCGGACCCCGCTGATCCTCGGCGAGCCGCTTCCGTGGGTCGCGCTCCTGATCCAGGCATTGTCCGGAAGCCGCGCAGGGCCGAGCGGACGCGGCCACCGCGCTCGAGCGGAGGCGCTTGAGAAGGCGAACGCGATGACGGGCGAGATCGACGGTCACGGAGTTCGACTGGATCGCCGACGCCGACTCGCGATTGGGCCCCGTGTGTGAAGCCATTGTCGACGGTCGCTATTACTGGGTGCCGTTCGAGCGGATCCGCTCGATCCGTCTCGAAGCGCCCAGCGATCTGCGTGATGTGGTGTGGATGCCCGCGAAGCTCGGTCTCGCCAACGGCGGCGAAGCCGCCGCGCTCATTCCGGCTCGGTACCCCGGGTCGGAAGCTGACGGAGACGCCATGGTCCGACTCGGCCGCAAGACCGAGTGGGACGAGGTGGCGCCCGACACGTTTCACGGCCGCGGCCAGCGGATGTTCGCCACTGCCGGAGGTGAGTACGCCCTCTTGAGCGTGCGGCACATCGAACTCGGAGGCGCGGAGGCGTGACATGGTCGAGGTCGGCGCGCGGGATGCGCTGCAGCCCGCCCTACTCGACCGCCTGACGGACCACGACCCTACGCGCAAGGTCGAGGGCCGGGACGAGCGCGTGCTCAGCCGCGCTCAGCTCAGGGCGTCCGTGCTGCGTGATCTCACCTGGCTCTTCAACTCGACGAATCTCGCGAGCTCCGTCGACCTGTCGGCCCATCCAGCTCGCCGCGCAGTCAACCCTGAACTACGGCCTGGCCGCGCTCGCCGGGAACACCGTGGCGGGCCTCGAGCCGGCCGAGATCGAGCGGATCCTCAAGGAAGCCATCCTGCGCTTCGAGCCGCGGATTCTCCCGCATACCCTGGCGGTCCGCAGCATTCCCGCCGCGGACCCGATGGGGCATCACAACGTCATGACGCTCGAGATCACCGGCGAGCTCTGGTCGCAGCCCTATCCGGTCGAGCTCTTGATCAAGACCGACATGGATCTCGAGAGCGGCGAGATCCGGCTGGCCGAGGGGCGCTGATGGACGCGCGGATGCTCCGCTACTACAACCAGGAGCTCGCGTACATGCGCGAGATGGGCGCGGAGTTCGCGGCCGCCTTCCCAAGGTCGCCGCGCGGCTGGCGCTCGATGCGACCGAGGTCGCCGATCCGTACGTCGAGCGGCTGCTGGAAGGATTCAGCTTCCTCTCGGCCCGGGTCGCGCTCAAGCTCGACGCGGAGTTTCCGCGCTTCACCCAGCACCTGCTCGAGTGCGTGTATCCGCACTACCTCGCGCCGACGCCGTCGATGGCCATCGTGCAGTTCACGCCGGCGATGACCGAAGGATCCCTGGCGACCGGGTTCACGGTGCCGCCGGGGACCGTGCTGCGCGGCCAGATCCCGCGCGGCGAGGTGACGGCGTGTCAGTTCCGGACGGCCCACGAGCTGACCTTGTGGCCGATCGAGATCGCCGAGGCGCGCTACGCGCCGTTCGCGCCCGATCTGCCGCTCAACACCTTGGGGCTGGCCGAGCCGGTCCAGGCGGTGCTGCGGCTCAAGCTGCACGCGGCGGCGCCCTTCACGTTCGATCAGCTCGCCATGGACCGGCTGAATCTGTTCCTCTCCGGCCGGCGACGAGGTGGCGCTGAAGCTCTACGAGCTCATCCTCGGGAGCGGGCTCGGCGTGTTCGTCGCGCCGCCGGCACGCCCCGCGCCGTGGTTCGAGTGGCTCGGCCGCGATGCGATTCAGCCCGTGGGCTTCTGCGCGCGAGCAGGCGCTGATCCCGTACACGACGCGCTCGTTCAGCGGCTACCGGCTGCTCCACGAGTACTTCGCTTTCCCGGAGCGCTTCCGGTTCGTGGAGCTCGCGGGCCTCCGGAAGGCGCTGGCGCGTCACAGCGGAGACGAGATCGAGCTGGTGATCCCGCTCGCGCGGTCGGACGGCGCCCTGGGCGCACAGGTCGACAAGGCCGGCTTCGCGCTCCACTGCACCCCGGCCGTCAACCTCATCTCGCGGCACGCCGACCGGATCCACGTGAGCGACCAGCAGGCCGAGCACCACGTCGTCGTCGATCGCACCAAGCCGATGGACTTCGAGGTGTACTCCGTCGAGCACGTCGTGGGATACAGCGAAGCGCTGGAGGCCGAGCGGGAGTTTCGCCCGTTCTACGCGTCGGTCGACGCGGACGGGATCCATCCCGCGCACGGCTACTTCACGATGCGGCGCGAGCCCCGCGCGCTGTCCGAGCGCCAGCGCCGCGACGGCCCGCGGACCAGCTACATGGGCAGCGAGGTCTCGCTGTCGCTCGTCGATTCGCGCGAGGCGCCGTACTCCGAGACCCTGCGCCAGCTCGCGGTCGACGTGCTGGTGACCAATCGCGACTTGCCCCTGCTGATGCCGGTGGGGAGCGATCGTGACTTCAGCCTGGCGATCTCGGCGCCGGTCGACGGCATCCGATGCCTGCGCGGACCCAGCCGACCTCGGGCGGCGATCCTCGACGGCGAGATCCCGTGGCGGCTCACGAGCCATCTCTCGCTCAACTACCTGACGGTCGCCGACCTCGACGAAGATCAGGGCGCAACGGCGCTGCGCGAGTTCCTCGAGCTCTACGCCGATCTGGTCGACGCCGACATGCCCGACGCGATCTCGCGCCGCCAGACGCATGGGGTGCGCCGGGTGTCCGTCACGCCGCGCACGCGCCGGCTTCCGGCACCCGGCCCGATCGTGTTCGGCCGCGGCCTCGAGATTCGACTGACCGTTGACGAGACGTCCTTCGCCGGGGCGAGCGCCTTCCTGCTGGGCGCGGTGCTCGAGCAGATGTTCGCGCGCCTGGCCTCGATGAACACCTTTACCGAGCTCGTGCTGGTGTCCGAGCGCCGGGGAGATCAAGCGGTGGCCGCCACGGATGGCCGCGCGACAGCTCGTCTAGCGCTATTCGGATGCGCTCGCGCGAGCGCCCTGGACGTTCGATTTCTTCCAGGCGCTCCGGCGAATCGAAGGTCTGTTCACCGACAAGCCGAAGCTCGGGAGGGCTCTGCGTCCCGGGACGAGCCGGTGCGCCTCTCGCAGGAGGCGTCCGTTGCCTTCGCGCCGTCGACTCTGTCGGCGTGTGAGACGAACAACGGCGGCCGGCCGCCGAGGCTCGAGCAACGATTCTTCGGCCTCCTCGGGGCCAACGGACCGCTGCCGCTCCACATCACCGAGTACGCGCGCGAGCGGCTCATCCACAACGGCGATGCGACCCTGGTGCGCTTCCTCGACCTCTTTCACCACCGGATGGGGCTGCTCTTCTATCGCGCGTGGGCGGAGGCACGACCGACGGTCCACCAGGATCGACCCGAGCGAGGACCGGTTCACCGTGTACGTCGGCTCGCTCGCCGGGCACGGCATGCCCGGCGTGGTCGCGCGCGACGCCGTGCCCGATCACGCGAAGCGATTCTTCGTCGGGCATCTGGCGCGCAATCCAAAGAACGCCGAGGGCCTGGCGTCGATCCTCGAGGGGTTCTTCCGGCTTCCGACGCGCGTCGATCAGTTCGTGCTGGGCTGGCTCGAGCTGCCGCGCGACCAGCGGACCGTGCTCGGCGGCGAGCCGAGGCTCAGCGGGATGCTCGGTCGCGGCACCGTGCTCGGCGAGCGGGTGCGAGACGTTCAGAGCCGGCTTCCGCGCCGTGATGGGGCCGATGGATCTCGACCGCTTCTGCGATTTCCTGCCGGGCGGTCGCAGCCTGGAACGGCTCAAGCACTGGGTGCGCAACTACGTCGGGTACGAGTTCGATTGGGACGTCCAGCTCGTCCTGGCGCGCGACGAGGTGCCCGGTATTCGCCTCGGGCGTGAAGGCCAGCTGGGATGGACGACGTGGCTGGGCGCCCGGCAAGCGGCGACCGACGCTGACGACCTGACCTGGTCACCAGAGCGCGCGCGGCCGCCTCGGACGACTCGAGCGGCGGCATAAGAGAGGACGACCAATGGCCGAGATCAGCCGTGCGACCCTGTTCGGCAAGCTCAACCCGCTCATGTTCAAGTCGGCTGAAGGCGCGGTGACGTTCTGCAAGCTGCGGGGCAACCCGCACGTCGATCTGAGTCACTGGCTCTTTCAGATCGTCAACCTGCCGGACTCGGACATGCACCGCATCCTGCGCCATTTCGAGGTCGACACCGCTCGGCTCGTGCGCGATTTCCAGACCACGCTGGAGCGGCTCCCGCGTGGCGCCTCGGCCATCGAGGACTTCTCGGAGCATCTGCCCTACGCGGTCAAGGAAGGCTGGATGTACGCGACGCTCCTGTTCGGCGAATCGCAGGTGCGCAGCGGCTATCTCCTGGTCGGGCTCCTCAAGAACGATCGCCTGCGCAACGTGCTGACGCGGATCTCGGGCGAATTCGAGAAGGTCAAGGTGGAGACCTTGACCGAAGACTTCGCGCGCATCGTCAAGGGCTCGCCGGAGGACGGGCAGGCCGCGAGCGACGGATTCGCGCCGGGGACGCCGGGTGAGGCGAGCCAGGCCATTCCCGCCGGCCGCCATGGGCAAGCAGGAGGCGCTGCGGCGCTTCGCCTCCGATCTGACGGCGCGCGCGCGCGCGGGCCAGATCGATCCGGTCACGGGCCGTGACGAGGAGATCCGCCAGGTCATCGACATCCTGATGCGCCGGCGCCAGAACAATCCGATCCTGACGGGCGAAGCCGGAGTGCGGGAAAACCGCGGTGGCCGAGGGCTTCGCGCTCCGCATCGCCAACGGCGACGTGCCGCCCTCGCTCAAGGACGTGCAGCTCTGGGTGCTCGACATCGGATTGCCGCAGGCCGGCGCCAGCATGAAAGGGGAGTTCGAGAACCGGCTGCGCTCCGTGATCGACGAGGTGCAGGCTTCCGCGAAGCCGATCATCCTCTTCATCGACGAAGCCCACACCCTGATCGGCGCCGGCGGCGCCGCCGGCACGGGCGACGCGGCCAATCTCTGAAGCCGGCGCTGGCGCGCGGGCACGTTGCGGACGATCGCGGCGACGACGTGGGCCGAATACAAGAAGTACATCGAGAAGGATCCCTGCGCTCACCCGCCGCTTCCAGGTCGTGCAGGTGCTCGAGCCGACCGAGTCGAAGGCGCTGCTGATGCTGCGCGGCGTCGCCTCGACGCTCGAGAAGCACCATCGCGTCCAGCTCCTGGACGAAGCGCTCGACGCGGCGGTGAAGCTCTCGCATCGCTACATCCCGGCGCGCCAGCTCCCGGACAAGGCGGTGAGCCTGCTGGACACCACGTGCGCCCGCGTGGCGGTGAGCCAGCACGCCACGCCGCCCGAGGTCGAAGATTCGCGCCGGCGGATCGAGGCGCTGCAGACCGAGCTCGACATCATCGGTCGGGAGGAAGCGGCGGGATTCGCGATCGGCTCGCGCCGCACCGACGCCGAGGCCTGCTCGGGACCGAGAAGGAGCGGCTGGCCGGGCTCGAGCAGCGCTGGGCGGAGGAGCGGACTCTGGTCGACCGGATTCTCGAGCTTCGCCGTCAGCTGCGCGAGGACACCGAGGCCGAAGGAGCCCGCGGTACGCGAGGCGCGGCTGACCGAGCTGCGCGGGCTGCAGTCGACGCTCGCCAAGGCGCAAGGCGACGCGCCGCTGATCCTGCCCAGCGTCGACGCCCAGGCCGTGGCGGCGGTGGTGTCCGACTGGACGGGTGTCCCGGTGGGCCGCATGGTCAAGAACGAGAGTGGAGGCCGTCCTGAAGCTCGTCGACACGCTTGCCGGGCGCGTCGTGGGCCAGCGCCACGGTCTGGAGATGATCGCCAAGCGCATCCAGACCTCGCGCGCGCGCCTGGACAATCCCGAGAAGCCCATCGGCGTGTTCCTCCTCGTTGGGCCGTCGGGCGTCGGGAAGACCGAGACGGCGCTGGCGCTGGCCGAGTCGCTCTACGGCGGCCAGGAGAACGTGATCACGATCAACATGAGCGAGTTCCAGGAGGCGCACACGGTCTCCACGCTCAAGGGCGCGCCTCCCGGCTACGTCGGCTACGAGCGCGGAGGCGTGCTGACCGAAGCGGTGCGCCGTCGGCCCTACAGCGTGGTGCCGCTGGACGAGGTGGAGAAGGCGCACCCCGACGTCCACGAGATCTTCTTCCAGGTCTTCGACAAGGGATTCATGGAGGACAGCGACGGCCGCTACATCGATTTCAAGAACACGGTGATCCTCCTGACCTCCAACACCGGGACCGATCGGATGATGGCGCTCTGCAAGGATCCCGATCTTCTGCCCGATCCCGAAGCGCTGGCCCGCGCGGTGCGGGAGCCGTTGCTGAAGGTCTTCCCGCCGGCGCTGCTGGGACGTCTCGTGGTCATCCCGTACTACCCGCTGCCCGACACGATCCTGGGCGCCATCGTCCGGCTGCAGCTCGATCGCATCGCCCGGCGCATCGCCGAGCATCACAAGGTGCCCTTCACCTACGACGACGCGGTCGTGAAGCTGGTGGTCTCGCGGTGCACCGAGGTGGAGAGCGGAGGCCGCATGATCGACGCGATCCTGACCAACACGATCTTGCCGCGGATCAGCGAGGAGTATCTGTCCCGCATGGTCGCCGGGCGCCCGCTGGGTGCCATCACGCTCGGGGTCCAGAACGGCGACTTCTCGTTCGACCTGGCATGAGCGCCGTGATGGCCCGGATGATCGAGCTCACCACCCCGGTGGGGAAGGATCTGCTCTTCCGCTCGCTGCCGCGGGCGCGAGGAGCTGGGCCGTCCCTCGGAGTTCGAGCTGTCGGCGCTGTCGACGCGCAACGATATCAAGCCGAGCGATCTGCTCGGCAAGAAGATCACCGTGAAGCTGGAGCGCGTGAAGGGCGGATACCGCTACTTCAACGGCCACGTCACGCGCTTTGCCCAGGGCCAGACGATCGGGCGCTACTATCGAGTACCGGATGACCGTGCGCTCGTGGCTGTGGTTCCTCACCCGCACGACCGACTGCCGGATCTTCCAGGAGAAGACGGTCCCCGACATCATCAAGGAGGTCTTCCAGGACCACTCGATGGCGGTCTTCGACGACGGGCTCACCGGCACGTACGCCCAGCGCGAGTACTGCGTGCAGTATCGGGAGACCGACTTCAACTTCGTGAGCCGCCTCATGGAAGAAGAGGGCATCTACTACTACTTCGAGCACAGCGACGGCAAGCACACGCTCAAGCTGGTCGACTCGGATTCCGGACACAAGAAGCTGGAGGGCAAGTCGAGCATCGCCTATCATCTGCCGGGCCGGTCGCTCCACGGCGACGAGGAATTCATCCAGCTGTTCCGCCAACAGCTGCGGATCCAGCCCGGCAACGTGGCGATGCGGTCGTTCGACCATACCAAGCCGAAGGCCGATCTGGGCGTGAAGGCCAAGAACGTCGAGCAGCACGAGAGCGCGGACTACGAGATCTACGACTTCGAGGGTGACTACGTCCAGACGGACAACGGCGACCATTTCGCCCGGGTCCGCATCGACGAGCTCCACTCGGAGTTCGATCTGGCCGAGGCGGAGTGCAACGTGCGCGAGATCGCGGTCGGCCATCTCTTCACGCTGACCAACGCGCCCCGCAAGGATCAGGAAAAGGACTACCTGATCGTCAAGGCCGAGTACGACCTGCAGAACAACACGTACGAGACCAACACCAACGAGGACGCGATCTACCACTGCGCGATGACGGTGCTCCAGAGCCGCCAGCAGTTTCGTCCGGCTCGCCTCAACCCCCGGCCCACCATGGGCGGCCCCAGACGGCGGTCGTCGTCGGACCCGGCGGCGAGGAGATCTACTGCGACAAGTACGGCCGGGTCAAGGTGCAGTTCCACTGGGACCGCTACGGCAAGAAGGACGAGAACTCGAGCTGCTGGATCCGCGTCTCCAACCCGTGGGCCGGCGCCAACTGGGGCGGATGGCCGTTCCGCGCATGGGCCAGGAGGTGATCGTCGACTTCCTGGAGGGCGATCCCGACCAGCCCATCATCACCGGGCGCGTCTACAACGCCGACCAGATGCCGCCCGTACGCGCTGCCGGCCAACATGACCCAGACCGGCATCAAGTCGCGCTCGAGCAAGGGCGGCGGCGCCGCGAACTTCAACGAGATCCGCTTCGAGGACAAGAAGGGCTCGGAGCAGGTCTTCATCCACGCCGAGAAGAACCAGGACATCGAGGTCGAGAACGACGAGACGCACTGGGTCGGGCACGACCGGAAGAAGACGATCGACCACGATGAGACGACGCTGGTGAAGAACAATCGCACCGAGACGGTGGGCGGTGAACGAGAAGATCGACATCGGCGCGAACCGCACCGAGACGGTCGGGGCGAACGAGAGCATCACGGTCAGTGGCAATCGGACGCGCACCGTGATCGCAGAACGAGATCAGTCACCGTGGCGCTGACTCGCACGCACTCGGTCGGCGTGAACGAGATGATCAACGTGGGCGCGGCCCGAGGTGACGGTGGGCGGCGCGCGCGCAGTGGGCGGCGCGCAGGCGGTGACGTTGGCGCAGCCGCAACGGAGACGGTAGGCCTGAGCCAGACGGAGACCTACGGCGAAGAGCCAGACGACGAGCGTCGGGACGGACCGAACGACGACGGTCGGCGACAACTGCTCCACCACCGTCGGCAAGGATCAGAGTCTGAAGGTGTGGCAAGAATCTCGACGACCGAGGTCGGCGACGACGAGAATCGGAAGGTCGGCAAGAAGCTCCGCATCTGCGCCGGCGACGAGGTCGTCATCACGTGCGGCAGCGCGAGCATCACGATGAAAAGGATGGAACGATCAGCATCAAGGCGAGGGACATCACGGTAAACGGATCGGGCGACATCATGGAAAAGGCGAGCGGGAGCCTGACCTGAAGGCTCCCAAAGATCCTGGAGAATTGACACACCGGGAGAAGAATAAGGACCTCGACGGAATTGAGGAGCCAGTTGCCGAGCTTGAGAGGGTCTGGTCTGGACCATCGGCCTGGGGGTCCGGGTTGTATGACTCATCGGCTTGATTGAACGTCGTCGTGCCGTTGGTCGTCTTCGCCGGCCCGAGCGTGGCGACGACGCCCTGCCCGGTACCGCCGACCTGCGCGGCGAGCAATATCGGTCGCGCTGTGGTGCTGGCCTTCGAGCACGGCGACCCGCGCTCCCCGATCATCGTAGTGTTTGATCGCGCCGATAGATCGCCGTTGCCTGAGCGCTCGGGATAGGGTCGAGGTCGACGCGATGGGGAACGCGTCAGTGACCGCCAAGCAGGAGATCGTTCTGCGTTGTGGTGAGGCCAGTATCACCCCACGCGTGGAAGGCCGGATCATGATACGGGAACCTACGTCGTGACTCATTCAGCGGTGGAATCGTATCCGAGGCGGCTCTGTGCAGATCAATTGACGTCGAGGCTGCGCAGACTCTCATGAGCTCCAGCCACAGCAGCGCCCGTTCCGTTTCACGCCGGCTGATCTCCGCCAGCAGTCAACATGGACGTGGTCGCGCATCATGCGGAGGAGATCGCCTGAATGGTGAGCGCCACGGCTGCGCCGCACTTCACGAAAGACCGGCGACCGGGACCGGCGAATCAGCTCATCTCGACGGACTGCGGGTCGCCGGTAAGGTCAGTTGCGGTCTGCCAACGAATCTGGTGAGCGGTCGCATCGAGCTGTTCGCGTTCGCGGTCCTGGCATTTGGGGCTGGCGAGCGTGGTTTACGTGGACGCCCTGATCTCGGGTGCGCTCGGCGGCGGCGGGCCGGGACTCATCTCGGCGCTGGGATGGCTCGAACACGCGGGTCGCGCCGTGGCTCCGCATGCCCTGAATGCGCACTGCCGCTCCACCGGAGCGTTGGAATCGCGGCGTTCAGTGGCACCGTCAGGACCCCGGATCGATTCTAAACCAGCGTGAGCGATGAGGACGCCTTGCTGCGTGGCGCGCGCGCGCTGCGGGCGGTTGGTGAGCTGAAACGGCATCGATCTGATCGACGACGTCCGTAAGCACCTGGAAGGACCAGCACGAGGAGTGTCGATTCTGGGCCATTTGGTCCTTGGCGCTGCTTGGCGGGCACGACGCGCATGCTCTCCTGTTGCGATTTGCCGAGAGCGACGGACGCGTACGCCTCCCGCGCTCTTCAGCTGGTGTTGCGGCGATGAGTCTCACGACAGCCGGCGCTATTGAGCTGGCTCGCCACACAGACGGATCGTGCCCGATTTTCGGTTCTCGGCGCGCCATCATCGGCGATCCGACATCCGTGCCGTGGCTCATCAAGAAGATGGAAGCGCCAGCATTGGCTCGCATCGCTGGTGAAGCCTTTTTCGACGATCACGGGCGCGTCGACTCCGCCTATCACGATCTGAACCAGGACCGCCGGAAAACCGGAGGATTCCTGACGACGTGGCCGGCGACGAGATGGTGCCCGATGACGAAGACGTCGACCTGCCGTGGCCCTCCTCCGCTCATTGCGAAGTGGTGGCTGAAATCACTTCGCTCACCTCGGGCGTTCGCTATATCAACGGCGAGCCGATCTCGGCGAAATCTGCGGTATCGTCGCCCAGGCGGTCAGCGACTGCGGGCCGTCGCGGCACCGCTCAACTGCTCGAGTGAGCCAACCCGCATACCGGGAGATCCAGGCACACGCGGAGACTGGTGGAGAAGCAACTCGCCGCATGGAGTTCGTGAACGAAACCAAGGTCGAAGGGCTGACGTCGGTTTCGTTTTTACGAGTGGAGTTGCCCGCCGTGGTCGTGAAGGCGATCATGCGCCGCCCCGCAATGGCGCGGCAAACGAGCCGCCCCGGAGCAGGTCAAGCTCACGGGCCCGGACACGTTTATCGGTGAGCCCGGCCTCTCCTGCCCGCTGTATGGAGACCGGATTACGCTCACTGCAAAACCAGGCTGTGCGACGTCCTGATCAATGCCCACGCCTACTCCGCCATCGGGGCGCATGGTGGAGCAAGTCCCGGTGGGATCAGAGTTGGCTCGATGGTCAAGAAATTCCTCGTGTGGTCGGCGAGTGTGGCGCAAGGGCGTCGTGGGGTTCAGTGCCAGTCCACCCGAACCATTCGACGATGCCGATTTCGTAATGACGCCGCGTTTGTGATCGACACTCAGGGCGATCCGCAGAAGATCAGAACTTTCATCGAAACCCTGTGGGGCGCAGTTATTTCTATTACACCGATAAGATCGAGGGACGACCGCTACCGAATACGGAGGAGATCCGGCTTGATCAGCAACCATGCGACCTACCGGCCGATGCCCTCGGCCCCGTCGGCCGAAACTGGCAACCTCGCGCATGGCCGCAACGTACGACGCGCACTGGCTCGAGCATCGGGCCCCTTCTGGCCTGACGATTTGATCACCGATACTTCGCCGCCGCCGTCGACCAGCAGATGTTCTTATCCGGCGGGCGGGGAACAAGTGGTGTTGATGAACTCTGTCCCCACCGGGCACCGAGCTTCACAAGCTTCCGTCGGTTAGCATGCCCATTCTCTTCATCCACGGCGGCCGATCGAAGCGGGATGCTGTGATCGACACGATCGTCATCGAACTGAACCCGGAGGTTCACGCTGACGTGGCGCGCCGGGCTGCCCCTCCGGCGTAATTGTTTCGAGCTGAAGCAGGTCATCGCGGGCGAGATGCCGCCCGCGTGGCATCGCGCGCGCAGATTCGGAACGAAACCCTACTACCATGGTCCTCGGAGAGCTTGTGCGGGCGCGCCAGGCCGCCCGCCAGGTGGACCCCGAAGTGACGGCGCGGCGATCCACCGTGACGGCCGTCTCGTCGTGGCGAGCGGACTGGTGACCGCGATCGGCTTCAACCTGCCGCCAGCCAGCGCCATGCGGGCTGGGATTCGGAACGCCCGGTCGAATTTCAGCACGCTGAGTCCGGGGACATTCATTGGAGTCGGTCGCGTTCCGCTTCCGCGCCTGGTGGGAGTGGGCGCCTGAAGTGCTCGGGGATCTCGTCACGCCTGCGATCCTGGAATGTCTCTGATGGCCAGCTCGGTGCCGCCGTCCGACTGGATTCCCGTGCTCCTCGGCAATCCCGCTCGGACCGACTCGGACGTGCCCCTGGACTGGATCCCCTCACATTCTCGACGAGGTCGCTGATCGGCTGGGCTTCGATCTTCACCTGAGCTCCCGCGATTCCCGGCGGCCATGTGTCGGCTGCCTCGACCGCCGAAGCGTGGCGTCTCATCGACAAAGAAGGAGTCAGGCGGTGTGTCGTGGCCGCGGTGGACACCCTCGTGAGAAGCAGACGGCCGAGGCCTATCTCAATCGGGGACGGATTCTTACGGAAACGAATTCCGACGGGTTCTCACCCGGTGAGGCCGAGCCGCTGTCTTGGTCGCGCCGGCCGGCGGGCAATCCGCCTCGAGATCCTCGGCCTCGGGTTCGCTCGGGAACCGGCCACGATCAACTCGGACGACCTGTTGCGCGGTGAAGGGTTGACCGGACGCCATCCGGCGCGCGCTCGCCCAGGCCGCCTGAAATGAAGGACATCGCCTATCGTCTCGCCGACGTGAATGGCGAGCGCTACAAGTTCAGCGAAGCGAGTTTGCGCTGGGGCGCTCTACTGAAAGAGCGAGTTCCCAGCCTCGATCCCGCACCCCGTCGAATTCCCGGGGATATCGGCGCGGCAATCGGCCCGGAGCGTGATCGCGCTTGGTGCTGCACGCCGGCCAAAGGTACGCGCCGGGTCGCACCGTGCTGTGCCACTTCGGGAGCGATGACGAACGTGCTGCGCTTGTTGCCCGGTTCGTCCCGGACCATGACGAGCATCAGGCGTTACTGAGCAACCTGAAGGAGGATGGCTGGAGTGGGCAAGAACGTCTACGCCAACGGTATGGCCGCGCGGTTGACAACCAGTCCATTGCCGCCATGCCGGACGTGCCCTCGCCGCCGACTCGCTGGCGGGCCAGTTCCCATTCCGTATCCGAATTTTCAGGCATCGGACACCGCGAACGGGACGCGCACGGTGAAGATCGGCGGTGACGAAGTCGGACAGAAGGAGAAGTCCTACTACAAGACGAAAGCAGGGCGATAGCCGCGACTCGAACGCTCGGTATGTGGTACGGTCACCCACACGATCCAGGGCAAGACCTACTTCGCCGCGTGGTCGATGGACGTCAAATTCGGACGAGAACGCGATACGCTTCGGCGACCTGACGACCCAATAACCACATGAGTCAGCCGATGGACCTGAGACCACGTCGTCCGTCGCGGGCGCTGCTCCTCCCGACCGCGAAGGACTGTAAGGTTCTCGACGACGAAAACAAGAAAGACCGAAGAGCCTCAGCCCTCCTTACGGATGGCGGAACGAACGCCACCCAGCTGCTCCACCAGCCCCGTCGGAGCCCGAGCCAGTGGCCGGACAGCGCCGGCGCCGACACTCAGAGCAGCAAGCACAAAGTCGCACGACCGGAAGCCCCGCAAGCAAGGCGGGACCGAGAGCAACGTGTCGTGCGAGGACAACGGCAATTATTACCGCGGGCCGGAAGGCCAGACCTCCGGCCACGCCGAATCGCGGATCATCGAAGATACGTTCGCAATTTGCGGCGGCGCCGCGAGCGGGCAGTTGACGCTGAAGATCGACTGGATCAAGGGGAGCGACCCCGCGAATCCGAGCTGTGCCCTGTGCGCCAGCTGTCACGCCCTGATGTGCGCGGCGACGAAGGCGGCCCTCAAGATCTTCGTGTGCGCAAAGGACAACACTCCCCCACGAAGTCAAGGATCACCCAGACAATCCGACAGCGGCGGATGAAGACGCTCTTCATAAGAAATGAACCAGCACAACAAGATGTTCGCGAATATGCTGGACGGAGTACCAATATGAGAGAGGGATTTCGGCCATATATATGGCGCTGAAGACTCCGCGATTCATCCAGCGACGCCAACATTCAGGGCGGCGCGGTCGACTTCCCGGGACCGGCAAGTCTTCAGATCGCTGGAGGACTATCGCAGCAAGAACCTGCACAGCGCGCTCCTGAAGATTGCGCCCACGCAAATCTCGCCTATGCCATTGGCGTGGCGTGAAATGGGTCTGCTGGACTGACGTCGGCTACCGATTGCGGACCCACCTGGACTACATCGAGGGCATCTGGGCGGCGATGGTCGACAGACGGTATCTAGCAAAGAAAAAATGGATTACGTGAAGTTTACGTGATGTGATGGTGCGGTCGACGCGATCCGCTTCGTGAATAATCTATTGTTTCTCGCCTACTCGGAATTGCAAGGGCGACAAATCTTACACAGAACGGCAGACACCAATCAGCTCGTCATGGTCGCGAGGCACGTACTGCCGGACAAGCGTGTCTTCGGAGCAATGGGCGACCGAGATCCTCAAGCGCCTGGCGTCATCGTTCGAGCACAAAAGGAGCTCGGGCCGGCTGTTCCCAGGCAGGCTCGAACCGACGCTCTCATATGATCCGAAGCGTCGTGCCGAATACCTGGACGAGTTTCAGAGACTGTCCCTGACCGGAACCCATTTCGGCCAAGGCGACTGACCTCGTCGCCGATGGACCACCGGCACGCCCTATCGCTTCACGGAGTAGTCCATGCTGGTGAAGTTCTTATTACCCCCGGCGGCCATTAATGACCCGGCCATCCGGTACACGTGGCAACGACTGGGACGCCTTTCGCCACAGCGAGCCGATCGACGAGGAGTTCCGTCTGGCGCTACGCGAAAGTCACGCCGGCCGCCGTCATTGCATTGACACTGCCGAGGCCGAGCGCTGATGTTCCGCTTCGAGCGCCTGGCAGATCCGACTCGCTGTTGTACCTGGAGTCGGCCTGGGTGCGCGAACGTCAATCTGGAGAGTATTCGCATGGACCATCGAGCTGCCGAAATCCGGCATAGGGGTCATCAAAGACCACAAATGCTGGTCATCATCCGGGGAATCATCTTAATGGTAGCGGAGGACAACGCGGACACGTTGCAATAACCCTCGTTGATGTCGAACTCATCGAGCATGTCCTTCCGATCGCACCCCGTTTCGACAATGGCGCGATCGTTGTCGAGACTCGTCCAGTTCTACACTGAGCAGCCGCAGGACCCTTCTTTCGACGACTGTCTGCTGACATCCTCCCGAGCGTATTCGTTCCGCGGAAGTGTTCGATCCGGATTTCTAATTCCGGACCAGGATGGCCGGTGACCGCTGGTCGATCGCTTTCTCCGAAACGTTGACTGGTCCGCGAACCCGTTTCATCCCCGCCGGAAGAGATGTACCGGGCCGGATTCCAGGGCACCCCTACGCTGCTTGAGGGCACTGCCGAACTCATTCGCACCTCGCCATCCTCCTCACCATCGTCTCAATCTCCTCACATCTGCGGAGTATGTGGTCGGGGCTAGTCCTGAATTAGAGATTCGATGACAAAAGCGTTCGACGCTCGCCAGGATCTCATCGGCCGTCTTGGTCCACCTGAACGGCTTCGGGCGTTCGTTCGTGATGTCGATGTAGCGACGGATGGCCGCCTCCAGTTCCCGGGTGCTGCGGTGGACGCCGCGCCGAAGTTGTTCTTCGGTGAGGGCGGCGAACCAGCGCTCCACGAGGTTCATCCAGGAGCCGCTGGTCGGCGTGAAGTGGACATGGAACCGGGGATGCCGCACCAGCCAGCGGTGAATCAACGGGGTCTTATGCGTGCTGGCGTTATCGACGATGAGGTGGATGTCCAGCTCCGTCGGGACCGCGGCGTCGATCGTCACCAGGAACCGTCGAAATTCTCGGGCGCGGTGGCGCTGATGGAACTCGCCGATGATTTCGCCACTCTTGGCATCCAGCGCGGCGAAGAGCGTGGTCGTCCCATGCCGCGTGTAGTCGTGGGTCCGGCGCTCGACCTGCCCCGGCCGCATCGGCAACACGGGCTGCGTGCGATCGAGCGCCTGGATCTGGGATTTTTCGTCGACGCACAGCACCAGCGCTTTATCCGGCGGATCGAGATAGAGCCCGACGATGTCGCGGACTTTGTCGATGAACAGCGGATCTTTGGACAGCTTGAAGGTCTTGCTCCGATGCGGTTGCAGCCCGAACGCGCGCCAGATTCGGCTCACCGCGGTCTGACTGAGTCCGCTGCGCTTCGCCATGGCGCGCGTACTCCAGTGCGTGGCGTCCCGCGGCGTGCGTTCCAGGGTCAGAGCGATCACCCGCTCGACCTCGGCGTCCGTGATCTTGCGCGGCGGCCCCGGACGCGGCTCATCCAGCAGCCCCTGCAGCCGCTTCCGGACGAAGCGATGCCGCCAGCGCCCCACCGTTTGCCGCGTGACGCCGGCCGTGGCCGCGATCTCCCCGTTGGTCTTGGTCGAGGCGCACGCCAAGACGAGGCGCGCGCGTTGGGCCAAGCCCTGCGCCGTGGTCGGACGACGCGTCCACTGTTCCAGCGTCTGCCGTTCCTCGGCGGTCAGCACGACGAGCGGTGTTGGACGACCGGTACGCATCGACGTCCTCCGTGTTTACACGAAGAACGTCGGTGTGCACCAGTTTGTTCCGTCATCTTCAACTCAGGACACTAGTCTCGATCCGAAGTCGAATCTCCGGTCTTCGGTCACGAAAATCGCTTACCTCTGAGCTCCTCCATCCGGATCGAACACGAGGTCGTCAATGACGACTCGTGATTCGCGCATTGTCGTGCTTTCGGGCGCAGTTCTCCTGATCGCCGCTCACGGGCTGCGGGGCAGAAGACCGCGACCACCGCGGAACAGACCCCAGCACCGGCGGCGTCAGCGCCCGCGCCCTCGACCGACCAGCCAGCCGCCCAGAAGCAGCGCCCCCGGCTCAGCTGCCTGAGCGCCCGCACCCCGGAGCGGTGTCCGCCAGTTATCCTCGGCTCAGTCGACGTCCGCCGCCACAGCCCCCAGCCTTCGAGGACTTCACCGACGAGACTGGCGCTCAGCTGACGTCTTCTTCGATCCCGGTCGCGCCGACATCGGCCGGAACGGCGCCGAGATCCTGCAGGAACAACGCCCGCTGGATGGTCGAGAATCCCGGGCGCTCTTGATCCTCATCGAAGGGCACCTGACTACAAGGAACGCGCGAGAGCAACTCGCGATGGCGCGAGCGGCGGGCGATAGCGCGCCGCGAACGCTCTCCGTCAAGCGACGGCGTGCCCGGACACGCGCCTGTGGACCGTCAGCCACGGCTCGGATCGACCGGTGTGCGCCGGAGAAGACCGACGCCTGCGCCGGCGAAGAACCGGCGCGTGCACTTCCGCGTGAAGAAGTCACGCTAAGAGCGACCGCGAGCCGCTAGCGCACCAGCTCCTGCAGCCGCGTCTTCAGCGGGTCCTGCAGTCGGGCGGCGGCGTCGGTGTCGATCAGCTCGATGAAGGCCGGAATGCCCGAGAAGCTGGTCGCCGCCAGGATGAGATCGTCCGGCGGCCGGAACGACGGCAGCCCGAACGTGATCGTCGTCAGCGGCAGCTTGGGCAGGTCCGGGCGAGTACTCGGTCTGAAGCTGATACCGCAGGTCGGCGAACAGCGCGCCGAGGCCGGTGGCGTGGCTGATCGTCAGCTGGGTGACCAGCGCGTTGACGACGAACTGGCGGATGTGCTCGACGCGCGCGCTCGCCCTTGCCGGCGAGCCCTTGCCGCATCTGCGAGAGCCCGTAGGTCGACGTGAAGGTCGACGACCCAGCGAACCGGCGAGGCCATCGTGATCGTCTTGGTCTCGCGATCGGTCCTGCACCTCGTGCGCGTATTCCCACGGGTAGAGCGCGAGGCGGTTGCCGACCAGCGTCAGCCACTGCGAGTCGAACTCCGACGGGATGTCGAACGGGCGGCCGGAGAACGGCCGGTAGCTCTGCTGGAGCTGGGCGAAGGCGCGGTCGGCGAGCGCCGTGGTCGCCTTTCGTGCCGAGGAACTTGCTGAACACCCGCTCGGTGAGAGCACCGGGCGCAGGGTTTCCAGGTGCGCGGCGAGCTGCTCCTGCAGGAACTTGGAGACCGCTTCCGTCTTGCGCCGGAGCTCCGTGAGCTCCTGGAACGTCAGCGGCTTTCGCTCGTTTGTCTGGCCCGCTCATCCGGCGCCTCCTGAGACGCGCGGGTAGTCTAGCCTTCCGAAGTCGCCGAAGTACAGCAGATTGAGGAGGGACGCGAGCGGCCCAACCGGAGTAAAAATCGCTCTACGCCGCTCTCCGATTTCGTTCCGGAAAGGTAGGCGCTATGCTGACGATCCGCGCGGTCTCTCTTCAAGGGGCGGCCACTCGACCGGGAGCTGGCGGCCCGCTTCGAGGAAGCCGGCGGGACCATCGGGCGAGGGGAGACCAACACGCTGGTGCTCCCGATCCCGAGCGGTTCATCTCGCGCACGCACGCCACGATCTCCTTCCAGGCCGGCGGCTACCTCATCACGGACACCGGCACGAAGAACCCGGTCGTCGTCAACGGCCGCCCGCTGGGCTCGGGCAGCCAGGCGCGCCTCGGCGACGGGGATCAGATCAAGATCGGCGACTACATCCTGCAGATCGCCGTGACCGCGCCCGGCGCGCCGCCAGAGCGGCCCGTCGAGCCCGCTGCCGGCCTCGCCCAGCGCCTTTGATCCGTTCGCCGATCTCCTGGGGCCGGTCGAGCGGTCGTCGCCGCGCGCGGATCCCTCAACCCGTTCAATCCGCCGCCCGCGCAGCCGGTCGCGCCCGCTGCGCGCCGGCGCCGCCCCGCTCATTCCGGAATTCCCGGCCGACGATCCGCTCCTGGGAATCCGCGGGAAGGAGCCGAGCGTCGACGATCTCTTCGGTCTCAAGTCGTCGGGCGCTCCCGACTTCTCTGGCGCCTGACTCGCCGCTCGGCAAGCCGGCGCTCGGATCGTCGCCGGCCTCGGGCGGTGTCGTCGATCCGCTCGAGATGTTCTCGAGCTCGGCTAAGCCGGCTCCGCCGCCGCCGACCGTTCCGGACAGCGGCTCGGAGCTCTTCACGCCGTTTACGCCGCCGCAGGCGAGGCCCGAGGCCGCGGTCAAGCCTCCGGCGCCGGCGATGCCGCCGATTCCGCGCGCCGAGCGCGAGCCGCTACCGCCGAGCGCGCCGGCCCTGCGCCGCCGACGCCAGCCGCACAGCGTGGCGCCCGCCGGGCCACAGGAGCAGGTGCTGCTCCGCGCCTTCCTGCAGGGCGCGGGCATTCCGCGAAGCCCGTCGGCGAAGAGCCTCACGCCCGACACCATGGAGGCGATCGGCCGGCTCCTGCGCGAGGCGGTGCAGGGCACGCTCGACCTCCTGCGCGCCCGCGGGCTCACGAAGAGCGAGATGCGCGCCGACGTCACGATGATCATGGCGCAGGACAACAACCCGCTGAAGTTCTCGCCGTCGGTGGAGGCGGCGCTGTCGCACCTGCTGGCGCCGCAGATGCACGGCTTCATGCCGCCGCTGCGCGCCATGAAGGACGCCTACGACGATCTGCGCGCGCACCAGCTCGGCTTCCTGGCCGGCATGCGCGCCGCGCTCGAAGAAGTGCTCGCGCGATTTTCTCCGCCAGGAACTGGGCAAGCGCTTGACCGACCAGTCGTTCCTCGACGACCTCTGCTGCCGATGAACCGCAAGGCGAAGCTGTGGGATCCAGTTCGTCGAGCGCTACGCGGCGATCTCCGGCGAGGCGCGCGAGGACTTCAACGCCGCCTTCGGCAAGGCGTTTCGCCGCGCCTACGAGGCGCAGGTCAAGCAGCTGCGCGGCGATCGAGGACTAGGCCGGCGCCGTGAGCAAGGGCGCGCCGCTCACCGCCAACCAGAAGGTCGTAGTGTGGGCGCGGGGCGAAGCTCGGGCCAGAAGATCGGCGCCGGGGAGTGCTGGGATCTCGGTGAGCAAGCACACAAGCAGGCCGGCGCCAACACGTCGAACGATCTCGGCCCTGTCGGGGGCGGACACGGACTACGTCTGGGGCGATCCCATCAGCAACCTCGGCAAGGTCGAGCCGGGCGACATTCTGCAGATCCGGGATCACCTCGTCACGACCGACATCAAGATCGAGTAGCAATACGTAACTGAACGAAGTACAAT
>ERZ1370068.4171-contig-3258_pt1 | contig 48354 bp, 63 predicted proteins | sample MGYA00561227_ERZ1370068 | MGnify/ENA primary metagenome ERZ1370068 (study PRJEB38410, sample SAMEA6850437) | metagenome | study: Metagenomic assessment of the ecological functions of the soil: analysis of the soil microbiota associated with the... | reverse complement strand
ATGTACTTCGTTCAGTTACGTATTGCTTATGCCCGACCGCGCGTAGGGCACGACGGCGTCGGCAATCATCTCCCACTTCGTGGCACCTAGCGCGAGCGCGGCTTCGCACGTGAGCGCGGAACGGCCATGAGCACCTCGCGCGACACGGCCGCGGATGACTGCGGGAGTACCATGATCGCGAGAATCAGTCCGGCGCTCAACATGCTCGGGCCGTAGCGCCGGGCCCTCGAACAAGGCTGACGTCCGATGACCGGAATGCCAGAGAACGAAGCGGCATCACGTGTTCACGCAGCAGCGGCTGCAGTACGAAGATGCCCCACAGCCCGTAGACCACACTTGGGATGGCCGCCAGCAGATCGACGAGGAACGCAACCGGCTGTCGGGCCATCGACGGCGCAAATTCGGAGAGAAGATCGCCACGCCTAACGCGAGTGGCGTCGCGATCACGGGCAGCGAGCAATCGACGACACGATGTGTGCCGTAGATCGCCGGCGCCGCGCCGAAGAACCGTGCGGCGGATCCCAGTCGCTCGAGGTGAAGCCGAAGCCGAAGTCGCCTTGAGCGCCGTGCCACGCAGCCGCACGATCTCCACCGCGATGACATGAACAACAGCAGACGGGATGCACACCGCGAACGCCGGTCGTCATCCAGCGATAGATCGCTATCACCGATCGCTGACCCCTCGATCCGCGCGGCGATCCCGCGTGTCGTCGTGCCGAGCAGTGACTAGCGGTCGAGCGGCTTCGCTCACGATGCGCGTCCCACCTGAATCGAGGCCGAGCCGTCTCGAGCAGCTGCGTTGCCGAGCGTTGCCGGACAGGCGCGGCAGTCGAGCGGCGCTGCAGCCTTCACCCTCGGTCAGCGCCCACTTCACGGAAGTCGACGAGCTTCTTGCCCTTCGCGGAGTCTGCCTGCCGCTGGTAGACCAGCAGCCAGGTGAACGACGAGATCGGATACGGCCTTCGGCACCCGGTGGAGTTGACGATAGACACGCGATAGTCGGTGGTGGGCGGAAACTTCTACAGCGCCGCCGCGCGCCGGCTGCCGTGATCGATGCGATGGTCGGCGCAACGAATGCCCAGCGGCGTTCTTGACGCTTCGCTGGCGACGGGAGCTTGTTCTGATTCGCGTACGACAGCTCCACGTACGCCGATCGTTGCCGGCGTTCTGCTTCACCTGTCCCGACACGCCATCGTTGCCCTTCCGCACCAGTCCAACGGGCCGCTATCGGCGTCCTTTCCTTGCCAGGGCCGGCCGCCCACGCCGGGCTGCACTGCCGTCAGGTAGTCCGTGAGAACGATGCACGTCGTGTCCGCTGCCATCCGATCGGTGCACGACAGGATATCACTCGCTGGCAGCTTCGCTGCCGGGTTGCAGCGCCGCGAGCCGGCGGTCGTTCCACTTCGTTGATCTTGCCGAGGAAGATATCCGCGATCGCATCGCCAGCTCAGGCTTCAGCGCGCCGAGTCACGTCCGGGCACGTTGTACGTGATGACATCACAGCGCCAACGACGGTGGGAAATGGAGGATCGGGGCCACCCTTGCGCCTTGGCGATCTCGTCGTCACTCATCGGCGCGTCGGAGCCACCGAGTCCACCGGTCCCCTCTGAAGCTGCCGAATGCCGCCGCCAGAGCCGATCGCCTGATAGTTGATCTTCACGCCGGTCTTCGGCGGCGTAGTCCAGAGATCCACTTGTAGTAGATCGGATACGGGAAGAGTCGCCCCTGCGCCTGTCAGGTCGACTACCGCCACTGCTGCGTTGTAGCCGGCGAGCAGCTAGCCGCGGCCTGAGTCACGCGCGCGCGCGCTTCGGATTCGCCGCCGGAGCACGGCGAGTACGAGATCCCCGGCGGCGACGAGTGACCGAAAGTGTCGTACGAGTCACTGCGTCTCCGGAAGGGAGTCTCTGAACCGTTGTTCGGGAAGGTCGCAGCTCGGGAGTGATGTCGGCGCGTAACGGACACGTCACACTGCGCCGCCGCCTACTCCTGGTTACTGCGCCGACCGCGCGCGGCCATGTATCGAATCGTGGCCGAGGCGTTCAAGGAGACGGTCGGCGATGGCCTTCGGCAGCGGCGCGTAGTCGAGCGCTGCGGCTGACGCCCGTCCGCTCGGTCAGGGCCCATCGCATGAAATCGACGAGCTTTCTTCCCTTGATCAGGTCGGTCTGGTCCTGGTAGACGAGGACCCATGCCAGGTGAGCAGATCGTGATACGCGCCGCTCCGGCAGCGTTCACGATCGAGATCGCGATAGTCGGTTTTCGGTTGAGCTTCGCCGCGACGCCTTCGGCCGCGGCAGTCGCCGACTCGACGGACGGACGCACGAACTACCGCGCCGCGTTGCGGAGTCGCACGCCTGCGAGAGCTCGTTCTGACGCGCGTACGCAAGCTCGACGTATCCGATCGAGCCGGGGATCTGCTTCACCTGGCCGGCGACGCCGTCGTTGCCTCTGCCGCCGAGTCCGATCGGCCAGGCGACTTCCTTCGGCCGTCCAGGACCCGCGAGCCATTCTCGCTCCACACGCGGACGGAAGTCCGTGAAGATAGTACGTGGTGCCGCTGCCGTCCGACCGGTGCACGCACGAGAATGTCGCGAGCCGGCGGCGACGCGCCTCGAAGTTGAAGCTTCGCGATCTTGCCGTCGTTCCACTTTCGAACGCTTGCCAAGGAAGATGTCGACAGCGTGCCGCCGTCGAGGTTGAGCGGCGGCTGACAGCTCCGGGCAGGTTGTAAACGACGGCAACCGCGCCGATCACGGTCGGATAATGCTGAACACGGCCGCCTTCCGCCTTCTGCATTTCACCGTCGGTCATCGGCGCATCAGGACGCACCGAAGTCCACCGTTGCTCCGTCCAGAGCTGCACGGATGCCACCGCCAGAGCCGATCGCCTGATAGTTGATCTTCACACCGGTCGTCGGCGGCGTAGTCCAGCGAACCACTTCGAGTAGATCGGGTAGGGAAACGTGGCGCCGGCGCCGGTCAGGTCGGCCTGCGCGCATCAGCGTCGCCAGAGACGACGCGAGGCCTACTGAGCTTCGCGAGCGTTCGCATGGGGATCTCGTTAGGGTTGAAGCGGCCGGCGTCAGAACCCGGCAATGAGGTGAACGAAGAACACCTTGGTGTCGGCGCGCGTGCTGCCGTCTTCGGTGTCCTGGTTCTGGATAGTCGAACGTCAGCGACGTGCGCCGGTTGAACTCCCATCCCAGCCCCGCGATGTAGTTGCGCGCGTAGGATCCGTCGTCGATGTCGGGCTTGATGTTGTCGCGCGCGGAGCACGACGGCGATTAGCCAGTGCGGCGCGCTGTTGATGATAGCGCGAGCGGTCTGACGATCGTGTACAGCGACACGACCCGAACCGGTTCGCTCGACCGACCGTCGGCACGACGTCCACGCGTCGTGTCGCGCCGGACTCGAAGACGTCCCAGCGCTCGCGCGAACTGCGCGCCGAGCGTCATCGCGCGGATCGCGCAGGCCGACGAACACGCCGGCGCGGTCCTGTCGCAGTGCGTCGCGACCTGGATCCAGCGTGCCTGGCCCCGCGCGCGAAGTCGCTCGCGCGCGGTCGCCCTTCGGAGTACCACGGCGAAATGGTCAGCGTCTTCCAGAACCCGAACGTGTTCGCCAGCGGCGTGAGCGTCAGGCGGCTGCGTATTCGCTTGAAGCGGTCCACCTCGCGCGAGCCGTAGCCGGAGCCGTTGACGATCGTGGCGTAGAGCTCACCGCGTTTCTTGGGAACGTGAACGTCGTGGCGGCTGCTCCGCATCCGAGGACTGGGAAGAGTCCGTTCTGCTCGATGGCGACCTGCGACAGTCCGCGCTGCCAGAACTCGTTCTTCGTGGTCGATGACGACCGTCTGCAGGCAGGCCGAGCTGACGTTTGCCTTCAGCTCGTCGCCAACGCCGCCGGATGAAGTCGCTACTGGCCGTAGGCGTACTTGGCGCGAAGCGCCCACCCGCGATAATACTGATCTCGCGTGGTGTCGCGCTGCTGGTAGACGTCGGCGGTGATGCGAATCGCGAAGTGCTCCCCGGTGGTCGCCCGAAACGTCAGGTAGGCGCGATCGACATCGAAGCGGTTGACGGTCGATTGCCCTTGTTGCCGCCGTACTGGTAGTTCGCGTAGAGATTCCGGAAAGTCGAAGGGGAGGCGCCGGTTGCCGGCGCCGGCTGGGGCGGCGCTGGCTGGGTGTCTGCAGCAGGCTTCGTCGTGTCGGGGGCGGGCGCGCAGTCGTGTCCTGCGCTGGGAGTAGGAAGGGGTAAACGGTGGCGGTGCGTGAGCAGCGGCGATCGAGTGAGCAACCCGCGGAGTCGGCGCATTCGGTTGTCCAGAGTTGGAGGACGGCCGCCAGGTGGGCTCGGGTAAGGCGCCGTTACACTACCCGGAGTTTTGTAACGGACTCGCAACGCGACTGTAACGCACCAGTCCCACTGGGCCGCCGGTTAGGCCGTCGCCCAGGTCTCGCGCAAGACGACCGGATGCCCGGACGGATCCGTGACAGCGCGAAGCACGTCAGAGACCGTTCGTCAACGACAGGAACTTGAACTGCCCGGCGCCGACCAACGATCGCGCCGAACATGCGGTAGCCGCGCACGCGTCGCCGTTCCGTTGTGACGCGGTTTCACCACGCAGTCGGACCACAGTGTATTCGCCCCTGACGGTCCGCGGCAGTCGGGACACGCGAACCCGCGTATATCCGAGCGGCTTGCCGCCGAATCGGCCGAATAGCCGGCTCGACGGCCTCTGTCGGAGCTGGCGGACGCGAAGAAAGCCAGACGAGATCGAGGCGATTGCCGGTAAGGGCGGTGCAACGTTAGGCGATGTCGGGTACACGAGGTATCCGAATTCGGCCCCGGTCGACGACGAGACGGCGGAGCGCCGTCGTGTCGTTCTGCTCGAGGGCTCGGACGAACCGCGTCACGAGCTCGGATCGGCTGCGTGCGGCGTTGGAGAATGCCGTGGGTCGGACCGGGATGGTCGCCTGGAATCGGCGGATTTCCTCCTCGACCGGCGAGAATGCTGTCGATGATGTAGCCAGGCCGAGCTCGAACGATCCGAGGTCCTGGCGAGCGCGTTCGGCCTCGGCGCGGCGTGCGAGCGTCGCTGGAATCCGGCGCCGAGGCTTCGGCGGTGCGAATCGCCTCGCGGCCCGTCGCACGCAAAGCGTGGCGACGGCCGCGAAAGGCTGGGTATCGGTGAAGAACCACTGGTGCGCGCGTAAACGGTCCAGCCCTGCCACCACTTCGCGCCGCTCGGGCTGCTGCGGCGCCAAGGTATGCGGTTCCGGTGACCGTCGTGCCAGCGGCGGTGGCGAGCTTGCCGGTGAACGTCGTTAGGCCGCCGGTCGGTGATCGGGGCGCCGCTGGCGCTGGCGTCCAGTCGAACGCCGACGGCGGTCGTTGTCCCGTCGATGGAGGTCGGGAATGCCGCGAACAGTGAGGCGGTGCCGTGGCAGTCCTGGCTACGAGCGGCGTTTCCCGTGGCGATGTCGAGCGAATTCTGAACGTTCGTGCCGTTCGGTCCCTGGAAGATCCCGCGCGTTCTCGGTGAAGTACAGATTCTTGAGAGCGAGATCGGCGGTCGTTCAGATCATGTGATCGCGCGTCCCGCCGGCACGATTCGTATACGTGGCGTCATCGCGAAGGCTCACGCCGCGCGCGCGGATAGCGCGCGACACACGCCGTTCACGTAGTAGCCGCCTGTGCCGCGGCGAAGCATCATGCCGATCCCGCCTGACGTGCCGGAGCTCGCCGAATCGCGCGGTACCGACGAGGGTGAAGTTCGCGATCGACGGGAATCGTCAGCGGTGTCGAGTTGTGTGCCGAGGTCGCAGCCGGTGCCGTTGCAGCCGTCGTTCTCGATGCCTTCGGGATCGATCGAGAGCGAGCCGGAGCCCGTCCGCGGCGTGAGCTGCGTGCGTCTGCAGCGCGATCAGGTACTGCAGCTTGCCTCTGAAGCCCTCGGACATGTCGAAGTGGTCATCACCCGACTCGTACGACACGAGGTGATCGCCGACCGAAGCCGCCGCCGAAGAACTCGTACGAGTCGTCGAGGCCGCCAACGCCTGCAGGTATGAGATTCTGGTCGCGCTTCCAACCGCGGCGAACGTGAAGCGAGTTGAGCTCCTGGTCCTGGATCGGGGCGTAACCCGGCGAACTCGACGCGGACGTAGCTCAGCGTGCCGCTGTTGTCGTCGTCGGCGCGTGCCCCGCTGTAGGTCGACCGTGTAGTTCTTCCCGCTCACGACCGCATCCCGTCCGTCGCTGTGCCCTTCGACCGATCACGGTGCCACTGCGGTTGATCGTTCGCGTTCCCGACGAGGATCAAGCCGCCCCAGTCGCCCGGCTGACGCTGACCCGGCAGCGCGCGACGAGGTGAACACGATCGGATTGGCGGCTGTGCCGACGGCCTGGATCTTCGCGCCGCGAAGAATGAACAGCGACGATCCGAGCGTATTGAAGTCGCCGACGATCTTGGTGCCCGGCTGAATCGTTAGGGTCGCGCCGCTTGCGACGTGGATGAAGCCCTTTGAGCGTGTAAGTCTTGTCGGCGGTCCACGTGGTGTTCGCCGATGATGTCCTGCGGTAACATCGACGTTACCGCCGCTGCCCGCCGAGCCGGTCGTCGCCGCGACCATCCGAAGACGCAGCGCTGGTCAGACTGCCGCGCACCGCAATCACGCGGATACCGGTACGTGCGTGTTCAGATCGCGAGACCCGTTGTCGGTGAAGGTGACGGTACCCGACCGTCGCCGGCGCCTGCGCGGTGCCAACCTGCGCGAAGGTGCCGCCTGTCGCGCCCTCATGCGCGCTCGATGTTGAAGCTGTTGTCGCCGGCGCGGCTCTGGAACGTGACGACGATGCTCGAGGTCGTCGCCGCTGGATTGACCGCCGCCTGGACGCCGACCACTACGGTGGACGGTGTTGCCAGTCCGTTGTCGTCGTTGATTGCATGCAGCGACCGCGCACGCCGCGATGGCGAACGTCAGCGCTGAAAGCCTACGGTGTCGGAATGGAGCATTGGTCACCCTGGTGAATGTCAGTTGCTGTTCGAACATCCTCACGCTCCGCCGGTCGTGGCGGTTGCCAGCCGCTAAGTAACGGTGAGCCGTGTCGCTCGCCGTGTCTCACGAGCGTCACGGCGATGTCACGGTGGCCGGTGGCCATCCCAGACCTAACGAGGACTCGGACGGTAAGGTTCAGACCGAGTTGGAAGGACGCGCCCGGCGCGGAACGATGCCTCGCGAACGACGGTGCCCTGGACGGTCTCGAACTGGATCGTCGAGCAGGTTCCTCGCGTCGAAGCGGCCGCTGATGCGAAGAGTAGAGCGGGAAGCGGAGCGAGAAGTCGAGCGACGGAGCGCGGCTGCACGACCGTCGTCGGGCAGCGGCTGGTCGCCTGCGGCGTCGATCCGCTCGCCCGATGCGGTTGAACAGCGACCGTAGCACTCGTGGAACCGCCGCGAGATGCGTAGGTCAGTCCCGCGTTGATCGACGTACGGTGCCTGACCAACCATGCTGACGGTTCTTGTTGGTCGCGCTCGGCCGTCTGTCTCGCCGAGCTTGAATCTGGCTTTCCATCACCGTGACGTTCGTGAACAACGTGAGCGGCTGCAGCGAGCTCGCCAGGAATCCCATGTCCCTTTCGCAGCTCCAGCTCGACGCCGTAGTTGTCCGCGGCGTCGGCGTTCAGGAAGAACACCGTGCGCGCGCCGCTTCCGACCGGGCCGATAGACGCGCTCGATCGGCAGGTCGAACTGCTTGGCAAAGAGCGCAACGCTGACGACCTCGCCGGCGGCTGGATACCACTCCCAGCGCACGTCCGTCGTTCGCAGATCCGCGTTCGTTCGAGAGTCCGGGATCGCCCTGGACGTTGTCGCCGCCGATGACGTCGCGGCTGGTCACCGGGCGACAGCTCGCGGTATTCAGGGCGTGCGAGCGTGCGCGTGGCGAGAGATACGGAAGGCTCTGCGCCTCGGTGAGCCTGACGATTGACCGCCGCCGACGGAAGAACGTCGGGCCAGATCCTTGTGCGGATGGCCACCGGAGCGCCGAGCGTGGAGCGGCGTCGACATCAATCGGTCGCCGCTCGACGCGCGCGCCGCCGATGAATCGCACACGATCGCGTGATGCGCAGACCTCACCCATCGCGATACGCCGCGCCCAGCTTCGTCGCGCGCGCTCGTACGCAGCCACCCTGTCCCAGAGGCGCGATGTCGAACACCTTCGAGCTGGGCGCCGTGAATCGGCCGTCGAACGAGCTGTTCCGGCGGGCAGATCGCGGACGGATTCCGCGACGCCCGCTGCGCTGATGCTGAACGCGCGCGTAGTCCGCGTCGCGGTCGGTCGCGCGGTAAAGCGCCGCCGACCTTCGACGAGTGGTCTGTCGGCCGCGCCACGGGAACGTCAACAGATAGTTCACGCGGCCCTCGTTGCTCTTCTCGTAGAGCGTCGCGAAGGTCCGAACCGCGCCCTGATTGCCGGTGTTCAGCCACGAACTCGTCTTCGGCGCGCCGGGGTACCTTCGAGCACGGCAGACGAACTCGGAGCGATCGGGCTCGTCTCGTCTCACCGCCGAGTTGGCGTCGCCGACCAGTCGAGTCGGTGCCGTCGCGCTCAACTCGTGTTCGGCCGTCGAGCTGGGTCGGATCGCACGCTCCGCTCGACGTACTGCAGGCGATCGACCTTGGTGCGTATCGCCCTCGTTCTCGAGCGAGCCGATCTCCTGGTCCGCGCGTCGTTGTCGGCCGTTCGGTTGTATGTGTTGTTCAGCATGAGGCGCGTGTTCGCGCCGAGCAGCGTGCTGACGTTCGAGCAGTCCGCCCCACAGCACGGACGAGCTCCCTGTCGACCCCGTCGAATCGGTCGATCTCGACGGTCGATCCGGGCGTCGGCCCGCGATCGGCGAGCGCGGCACGGATCTGGTCCGACTTCTGGTCCTCGGTGACCGAGTACGGTCCCGGACGCAGATAGCCGATGCGATGACCGGCGACCGCGATCGTTGCCGCCGATGGAGATCGCCGTCTGAAACGTTCGGCTGGCGCGCTGCTGCGTTCAGCGGCGTCCAGGAATTGCGGAACGTGTTGATGAGCAGTGTTCTTGTCGCCCTGGTTCAGCGAGTTGTAGCCCTGGAAGTTGCCGAGCGATGCGACGCAGCGAGGGCGAGGTTGCGCTTGTTGTTCGACCAGCGCGAACGCGCTCTCCGCCCGCGCGTGCGGCGCGACGAACGTTCGATCCGGTTGCGTTCGAGTTGTAACCCCAGTCGTTGAACGCTGTACGTGATCTGGCGATCGTGCCGGGAAACTCGCGCGTCCTGATGTCGACCTGCGCGCCGCTGAAGTCGTCCGGACTGGTCCGGCGTGAACGTCTTCGACGTGGTGATCGTCTGCAGCAGGCCGGAGGGGAACAGGTCGAGCGGGACGACGCGCTTTTCCGGCTCGGGACTCGGAATGCGACTCCGTTCGAGCGACGCCGTCGTGTATCGCTCGCCGAGTCCGCGAACCGAACACGTACCGGCTGTCCTGAACCGTCACGCCGCTCACTCGCTGCACCGCCTGTGCAGCGTCGCTGTCGGGACTCCGGCTGATCTGCTCCGCCGTTACCGAGCTGACGATACCGGTGGCGGTCCGCTGTTGATCGAGCGCCTCGTTCACCGCTGCCGCGCTCGGCCGCGGCGGTCGTCTGCACCGTCTGCAGCTGCACGGTGGCCGGCTGCATGGGCGATGTTCTGCTCGAGCGTCTGCCCGGCGGCCAGCAGAATTCCGGTGACGGTCTTGGGTGCGTATCCGATGCGTCGCACCTGGACGGTGACGGTGCCGGCGGCGATGTTCTGCACCGCGTATCGGCCCTCGATGCCCGACATGGCGCCTAACGTCGTGCCGACGATCTGCGCGCCGACTTCCGACACATCACGGCCCGTCGATGCGTCGAGGATGCGTCCGACGATGCGGCCCACTGGCCCTGCCGGCGGGCGTCGGGTTGGTTGGTGTCCTGCGACCTCCGCGTCGCCGCGTGGCGCATCGCTGGCCGATGCGGCGACAAGCGAGGCACCTAACGAAACGAGCCCGCACCGCGAGCCAGGAAGCAACGGACGTACGTTGCATTTCACGATACGGTGAAGGGTGGTGTCGAGGACCACTCGATCATCACGGTCAGGTCGTAATCCTGCGTCGGGCGCGTCTCGAATCGCGCACGGAATTGCAACGAAGCGCGTCACGGGCCCGAGAGCCGTGGATACGCGATTCGACTCGCGCCGCGTCGTTCGCTGCTCCACTCGAGCAGCGGGACTTCGAGCATCATGAGCGCATCGACGTCGCAGACCGTCACCGCCGCGCAGATCGACGCGAACGCGCCGCGCACGTCACGCCGGGAGCGCGCGACACGGCGAGGATCGTGCGCGCGGCGATGCTCGCGTTGAGCGGCCCGCAGATATACGCCGTGGCAGCTGCGCGCGTGGGCTTCGATCGAAAGCTGAGACTTCAGAATCACCTTGGCTCCGGGGTGGTCGGCGGGAAGATCCTCGGTCAGCAGTCACGCCGCCCCGCCCGGTCGGTCACGCCGTTGTAACAGCGCTGGCGGGTCCGGAAGCTCGGCCCAGATCCTGGTTCCGCGTCCGACCAGTGCTCTCGGCGCGCACGCGGCCACCGTGTCCTTCGACGAGGTGCTTGACGATCGCGAGTCCGAGTCCCGTTCCGCCCTCCGATCGCGATCGTCCGGCATCCACGCGATAGAAGCGCTCGAAGATGCGCGGGCAGATGATCGCGCGGCAATGCCGATGCCCGTGTCGCTCACGCCAATCGCGACGCCGCCAGGCGCGCGCTTCGAGAACACCGTTACCGATCCTTCGTTCGTGTGTCGCACTGGCGTTGTCGACGAGGTTCGTGCAGCACCTGGCGCAGCGCCGTCGGATCCGCCCACACAGCGTCGCGTCCGGCGCGATCTCGAGCTCGAGCGTCACGGGCGTTGTCGGACGCCGCTCGCTCCGCCGCCGCGAGCGCCTCGGTCGCGAGCGCGTGCGAACGTCGACGCGCGCCGGATTCGGCTTCCACCCGCCCGACTCGATGCGCGACAGGTCCAGCAGGTCGTCGACGATGCGCTGCATTCGCTGCGTGTTGGCGAGCACCGTCTGCACGAACTGCCGGCGTTGTTCGTTAGGCAGCGAGTCGTCGAGCAGCGTTTCGGTGAACCCGCCAATGACCGTGAGCGGCGTGCGGAGCTCGTGCGACGCATTCGCCACGAAATCGCGTCGCACCGTTTCGAGCCGCCGGACCGGGGTCGAGATCGAACAGCGCGATCGACGGCGCCGCCTGCGGGCAGCGGCCGGGCGGTGAGCGGCGAGCTCGCGCCCGCCGATCTGCACCTCGTGGGCATCGAGCGGCCTGGCCCTGACAGCGCGGCGCCCGATCGCTTCGCGAAGCCTGCGCTCTCGCGGCAAGGTTCGACACCGGGAAGGGAATCGGCGTCCTTGAAGCCCGAGCAGATCGCGAGCACGCTCGTTGACCTGCGTCACCTGCTGACGCGCGTCGATCGGCAATGACGCCTTCGTTCGAGCGACTCGGTGAGCGCGACGAGCCGCACCTCCTCGGCCTCGAGCGCCTCGAGTCGACTGGCTCAACTGCTCCGGCGAGTCGATGCACGGCGCTCGCGAGATCTCCGACCTCGCCAGGCGCCGCGAGCGATGGACGGCGACGCAGGTCGCCCGCCGCGAGCGCGCGCGCCACGTCGCGCAGCTCGACGACCGGGCGTGCCACCGATCGTCGAGAAAGCCCAGACGAGGACGAACGCGAGCAACAGGGCGAAGGCCGACGCAGAGCAGATACGTCGGCGCGCGCGCGCGCGAACAGGGTTCTGAATCGACGCCGACGCTGACGGATACACGCGCGAAGCCGCTGCCTGCGCCGCACGCGCCGCGTAGCAGCTCCTCGTCGCCCGCCGACGCGCTCACCACGGCCGTGACTGGCCCGGACCCGGTTCGGAGCGCCTCCTGGATCTCAGGCCGCGTTAGGTGGTTCTCGAGCGCGGCTCGAGCGCGGGTGGGTCGAACTCCGAGTCGCCCACCACGTTGCCCGCGCGAGTCGATCAGCGTCACGCGATGACCGAGCGCATCGGCCGGCGGCGTTGGCGAACGTGAGTCCACCGTCGAGGCCCGGGCCGCCATTGCGCCGCGACCAGGCGCGCCTCGCGCAGCACGTCCGGCGGAGCTCTCTTCGTAGAAGCGCTGGTCGCAGCCGCCCGTCGATTATCGCGACGAAGAGCACCACCAGGACCGGCGACGATCAGCAGCGAGCCGATTGAGGAGCCGCTGTGTCGAGTCTCACAGTCGTCGGCCCCGGGGTCGCTCACATGCCGAGGACCGGGCGTCACGCGCTCCGCGACTGCCCGGCCGCTCTGCAGGCGATAGCCGAAGTCCGCGAACCGTCTCGATCAGATCGCCCGCGGCCCCGAGCTTCGTGCGGAGCCGCTGCACGTCGCATGTCCACCGTGCGCGTCTGGATGTCGAGGTGCCGCTTCCCATACGGTCTCGAGCAGAGTGGCCGCGCGCCTGGACGCGTCCGCGTCGCTCGGCGAGCGTGACGAGCAAACGGTACTCCGTCGGCGTAAGCTCGATGTCGTGACCGTCCACCGCAACACGGTGTGCCCCGCGATCGATCTGCAGCGGGCCAACTGCGCAGCACGTCCGCGGACGGCTGCGGGGCCTGCGCAACGCGCCGAAGGATCGCGCCGACACGAAGCACCAGCTCCTGCGGGCTGAGAGGGCTTCGTCAGATAGTCGTCCGCGCCCAGCGACAGGCCGCGAATGCGGTCCTGTTCTTCCTTGCGCGCCGTGAGCATGAGGACCGCGACGTCGCGCGTCGCATCGTCCGCGCGCGAAGCTGCTCGAGGACGTCGTATCCCGACATGCCCGGGCAGCATCAGGTCGAGGACGACGAGGACGGGGTGCTCCTGACGTGTCTGGGCAATCAGCGTCAGGACCGTTGGCGGCGGTCGAGACGCGATACCCGGCTTTGATGAGGTGGAACGTCACGAGGGCGGCGATGTCCGGCTCGTCGTCCACGACGAGCAGTCGTTCACCCGTGGCGATTGCGTGCGTCACGCCGGTCGTCCTCTCAGGCGATGCTGGATCTTCGCGACGATCATCTCGATGGCGATGGTGTTGTGCCCTCCACGAGGCACGATGACGTCCGCATACCGCTTGCTCGGCTCGACGAATTGCAGATGCATCGGGTGAACGGTTTCGAGATACTGCGCGATCACGTCTTCCAGCGTCCTGCCCCGTTTCATCACGTCGCGCTTCAGTCGTCGCATGAGTCGGATGTCTCGCGTCCGCGTCGACGAAGCACTTTGATGTCGCACAGCTCTCGCAAGTCCTCATCGGCGAACAGCAGGATCCCGTCGAGGACCAGCACGTCGGCGGGGTTCACGCGTTCGGTGCCGCGCGCTCCGCGTATGCGAGACGAAGTCGTACACTGGCTTGTCCACCGACCTGCCCGCGCACAGTGCTCGCACCTGCATCACGAGCAGCTCGGTGTCGAACGTCTCCGGATCGGTCCCAGTTCACGCGCTTCCGCTCCTCCATGGGGAGGTGCGCGAAGTTACGGTAGTACGCATCCATGTCGAGGAACGCGACCGACGATTGCGAGAGCGACTCGGCGACCTTGCGCGCGACTGTCGATTTCCCCGAGCCCGAACCGCCAGCGATTCCGATGATCAGCGGTTTCGGGAACGGCGTGGCGTCCGACTCATCCGCATCGTTCGCGTCGGACGTTCGCGTGGCGACGCCGTAAAGAGAAGCGTCCGAGCGTCACGGTTCTGTATCGGCGTTTCGCCGTTATCGGCGGCAGCACGACAGCAGGGTGCGGGAACGGCGCGTGAGTGCCCATCGACTCAAGCTTGCCGTGGCAGCGCCGGTTCGTCAATCGCGCCCCGAACCGGATTCTACCGCGTCAACGCGCGCACTACGTTTCGCTAATGTCGCTTCGCAGAATCCGCGCTCGACCGTCAGCTGGGTCGGCTCACGCTCGCTGCTTGCCGATCGGCCGCGGTCACTTCGTGCGCCACCGAATCCCGCGCCCCGCGCAGGAGGCAGATTGTCGATCGTCACCGAGGCGGTCGATCGTCGTTGTTGCGGCAACCACCGACGTCCACGGTCGGTCTGACCGGCTGGGACTACTACGCCGGCACTCCGGACCCGAATCGCGGCCTGTCGCGCGCGGCCACCATCGTCGATTCGCTGCGCATGTTGCAAACCCGGATCGCGTCGTGCTGGTGGACGCAGGTGACATGCTTCAGGGCAATCCGCTCACCTTCGTCGCCGCTCGGATCGACACGACGCACCCGAATCCGGCGATCGCGGCGATGAATGTCGATCGCGCTACGACGCGGCGGCTGTCGGAAACCATGACTTCGGTTACGGCCTGGGCACGTTGGGCCGCGCGATCAAGGAGGCTTCCTTTCCGCTGCTCGCCGCCAACGCCTACTCGCGAGCGGTCACGCGTGCCTATCCCGCGTACATCATCGTCGAGGCGCGGCGGCGTGCGGATAGGCATCGTCGGCGCGACGCACACCGGGCGCGATGGTCTGGGAGCGCGACAACCTCCGCGGCCGGGTGGTCTTCGCGACATCGTGCCGGAGGTTCGGACGCGCGGTTGCCGAGGCGCGGCGAAGGGCGCCGACGTCATCGTCGTCGTACTGCACGCTCGGGACTGTCCGGCGGCTCGGCTACGACACCGTCGAGGACCGGGCGTGGCGAGCGAAAACGTTGCGGCGCGTGTCGCGCGCGAGGTGTCCGGCATCGATCTCATCGTCTTCGGTCACTCGCATCGGGAGCTCGGCCGACACCGTGATCAACGGCACGCGACTGCTCCAGCCGAAGAACTGGGCGACGAGCGTCGGTGTCGCGCATCTCGTACTGTCGAGCGAACGTCCGGCGCCAACTGGCGCGTCGCACGAAGCCGAGCCACGACGATTCAAGCCGCGGGACGCGCGAGCAGGCCGGCGGTGGTCTGCGGCGGTTGCGCGAGCGCACGCGGCGACGGTCGCCTACGTGAATCGCGTCGATCGGAACCACGCCGCGTTGGCCTGGCGCGCGGACTCGCGCGCGCTGTGCGCGACACGCCGCTCATCGATTTCATCCTCGAGGTCGAGCGGCGCGGCGGCAGCGCCGACCTTGCCTCGACGGCCCGGCGTTCTCGCTCGATGCCTCGCTCGACGCCGGCGCACGATCACCCAAGCGGAGCGCTGGCCCGGCTCTACCCGTACGACAACACGCTTCGCGCCATACGCAGTCTCCGGGCGTCAGCTGCGCTGACTATCTCGAGTTCAGCGCCCGCTACTTCCGCACGTTTGCGGCGACCTGGGCCGCACGATATCGCTCGTGAACGAGCGCGTGCCCGGATACAACTACGACATCGTTGCGGGCGCGGACTACGTGCATCGACGTTTCGCGTCCGCCGGGGTCGCGCATGGTGGCGCTGTCACGTCGACGGTAAGCCGGTCGCTGACACCGACACGTTCACCGATGGCTCATCAACAACTATCGGCAGACGCGGCGGCGGCGGGTACGCGATGCTTCGCGGCGCCCCGATCGTGTACGATCGCCAGCAGGAGATCCGACGAGCTCCTGATCGAAGAGGTCGCGCGTCGGAAGACGCTGACGCCGGAGACCTACTTCAGGCCGAAACTGGAGTCTGGCGCCCGCGGCGGCCATCGATGTCGGCCTATCTCGCGATGCACGCCAATCCTGCGGAACACGCCGGTGGGCCGGTACGGCCCATCGGCCCCGGGGTTGCGGCTGCATTCCGCGACCGAACCCGACGCCGTCTGCCCATACCTCTACGGGACGCACGCTGCGGATCATCGCGACCAACGACTTTCACGGCGCCTTCGAGCCGAGGCCGGACAGCACCGGCGTTAGGCGCGGCGGCGCGGCGTACGTGGCGACGCGTCATCGCCCGCGCCCGCGCCGAGTGCGCTGCCGGGCACGCGCTGTGCGAAGCGTGCTGACTCGACGGTGGCGACATGTTCCAGGGCACGGCACCTTCGAACCGCACTTACAGGGTCGACCGTCGTGGACCTCTACAACACGCTCGGCTACTCGGCCGCGGCGCTCGGCAATCATGAGTGGGATTGGGGTCGCGACTCGCTGCGCGCGCGGATGCGGCAGGCGCGATATCCGGTGCTCGGCGCGAATGTGCAATTCGCGGACGGGCGCGACGTCGGACTGGATTCCGGACGACACCCTGCTGCACTGTCGGCTCGGTCAAGGTAGGCGTCATCGGCGTGTCGACCGTCGAAACACGCGCGCACGACGATGGCGGTGAACGTCTCCGACCTCCGGTTCGTCGACCCCGCTCCGGTCGTCAACGCACGTGCCCGCTCGTTGCGAGCACGCGGCGCTGATGCCGTGATCGTCGTGCGCACACGCGGGCGCGTTCTGCGACCGCGCCGCGCCACCAGGCTGCAACGGCGAGATCGTCGACCTGGCGCGCCGGCATCACGGAGCGTGTCGACGCCGATCGTGAGCGGCCACACGCACTCGCTCGTGAATACGCGCGCGTGAACGGCATTCCGATCGTCCGGGCGCGGTCGCACGGGCGCGCGGTGGGCGTGGTCGACATCCCGTTAGGCGAGGGCGAGGCCAGCATCACGCGTGCGAGACGTGCTGGCCGGATTCCGTCGCGCCGGATCGCCGCCGTCGACTCGCCAGGTCAAGCGCGTCGTCGCCGCCGTGGCAGCCGAAATGAGTCGGCCCGGTCGCGCAAATCGCGGAGCCGTTGCGGCGGTCGGGCCGGCAGTATGCACTGGGCAATCTCATCGCACGACGCGCAGCGAGCGGCCGGGAAGGCGGACGTTGCCGTGAATGAACAACGGGGGCATTCGCGCCGGACCTCCAGGCAGGGCAGGCAGACGTACGGAAGTCATCTTCGAGATTCAGCCGTTCGGGAACACGCTCTATCGGCTCACCGTGCGCGGGCGGGACCTGCGCGCGTATCTCGAGCGGCTCGTGGGTACGCGACGACATCAGCGCCCACGTGAGCGGCGTGAACCTCGTCTATCGTGCCGGCCGAAGCCACCCGGCTCTCGGATCTCGACGCGTCACCATGGCCGACGGGCGGCCGCTGCCGCGACGACGCGAACTACACACTGGTTGCTCAGCAGCTTTCCTGGTCGGTGGCGGCGACGGCCTCGGAGCTCGCCGGCGAGGCGATCAGAACCGGGCCTCTGGGCATACCCGACATCGACGCCCTCGTGCGCTACGTGCGCGCGCAACCCCAGCCGCTGCGCGTTGCCGTTCGAGGCGCGACTCAGCCGCGGCGCTTCCTTGAACGACTCGCTCCGAATGCGCGTGTACGTGAATTCCATCGGCCTCGGACGTTCCGGACGGCGCGACGGCCCTCGACGCCGTGCGGGCGTGGAACGCCACGCGGCCGACGAGGTCGTCGGCTGGGCGACTGCCTGATCGCCGACAGCCGCGGCCTCCCGACCTCACCCGACGACGCACGGTCCACGGCGGCGCGATCTTCCGCGTCCTTCCGGCGCGACGCCGCCACGACGGCGGCGGGCCTAACGACTAGTCGCTGCGCATGCCGCCATATCCCCGACCGCGCGCTGCTGCGCCGTCTTCCAAAGGCCGAGCTCCACTGCCACCTCGACGGGTCCGTTCGCCCGGCCACGCTTCTCGAGCTCGGGCCGCGAACGTACCGGCGTCCCGATGCCGGCCGACGACGTCGAAGCGCTGCGCGAGTTCATGATCGTCCGCGATGCCCGCGACCTCGAGGAGCTACCTCACCCCGCGTTCGACATCACCCTGTCAGTCATGCAGACCGCGGACGCGCTCGAGCGAGGTGGCGTACGAGCTGGCCGGAGGACGCCGCGCCGAGGCGTGCGCTACATCGAGATGCGCTATTGCCCGGTGCTGAATACGCGCCATGACCTCGAGACTCGGACGAGACGGTGGAAGGCGCCACTCGAGGGCTTGAGCGAGCGAGGCGCCGCGACCATGGCATCGTCGAGCCGCCTGATCATCTGCGCGCTCGAAGCACTGCCGCCGCGGCATCTCGATGGAGCTGGCCCACCTCGCCGTTGCGTACAAGGATCGCGGTGTGGCCGGGTTCGATCTCGCGGGCGGAGAACGCGGGCATCCCGCGGCGGCTCACGCCGGCGCGTTCGCGTACGCGCAGGCGCACGGCCTCGCCTGCACCTGTCACGCGGGCGAGGGCGCGGGCGCGGACTCCGTGCGCGAAGCGGTGTATGCGCGTGCAAGGCGCATCGTCTGGGGCACGCAACCCGGTTGATCGAGGACCCTGCGCTCACCGAGTACGTGACCGACCGGCGGATCGCGCTCGAGATCTGCCTGACGAGCAACGTGCAGACGCGCGCCGCCGACGTCGTACGAGGCCCATCCGCTTCGGCGCTATTTCGACGCCGGTGCGAACGTCGTGCTGAACACCGACAACCGGCTCATGAGCGGCACGACGCTCACCGACGAGTACGTCCACGCCGCCGAGCACCTGGATTTCTCGTTCGACGAAGCTGTGCACGATCGCGCTGAACGGCTTCGCGAAGCGCGTTCGTGTCACCCGGCCGAGAGCGTGACGCGCCTGGCGGCGACCGCGCGGGACGAGATCACTGCAGCTCTGCGACGGAGGAACGACGGTGAGCGCTCGGCACCCACGGCGGCCTAATGGAACAGCAGGCTGCCACCAAAGACGCCGCCGCGGCCATCCGCAGCGCGGATCGGCGACGGAGCAGCCCGTAGCGGGCCTCGTGCTCGGCTCGAGGTTGGCCGGCCTCGCCGATCGCTTCGAGGACGTTAGGCGCGTCAGCTACAGCCGCCATCCCCGGCTTCCGGTCACCCACGGTGCTCGGCCATCCGGGCGTGCTCGTTGCCGGCACGCTCGCCGGGCGGCCCGCCGTCGCGCTCGCCGGGCGGTTTCCACATGTACGAGGGCCATGACGCCACGCTCGCGCGCGTTGCCGCGCCCGAGTTGCTGGCCGCGTTAGGTGCGCCGGTCCTGTTCGTCTCCAACGCCGCCGGCGGCGATTCCGGAGAACCTTCCGGCCCGGGCGATCTCATGGTCATCGGCCGACCATGTGAACCTCACCGGTGCGCAATCCGCTGCTCGGACCCGTCGAGGCTGGAGACCTGCGGTTCCCGGACATGTCGAGCCGTACGACGCTGGATCTGCGCGCCGCGCTGCACACGGCAGGGGAAGCGGGCCGGCGTTGCGCTCGTCGAGGGCGTGTACGGGTGGGCGTTAGGCCCGTCTACGAGACACGCCCGCCGAGGTGCCGCATGTTCGAGCGCCTCGGCCTCGACGCCATCGGCAGATGTCCACCGTGCACCGGAAGTCGATCGCCGCGCGGGCGATGGGCATGCGCGTCGCCGGCGTGAGTTGCGTCACCAACCTCGCCTGCGGGATCACGAACGCGCCTCGTCAACCACGAGCGAGGTCCTTGCGGTTAGTAAGGAAGCCGCCGGCCGATTCGAGATCTGTCGTGCTGGAGTGGGTGCGCAGACCTGCTGATCCGGCTAAGTCGAGCCGGATGAAACGACAGCGCCGCCTCGACAGGTTCATGCGCTGTTGTCAGCACCTGCCGTGCCGGCTAACGACCAGCGCTCGGTCGCGACTGGCGCAGCCGGCGGCTCGCGCACGCGCTGCTTGAACGCCTGGAAGCTCTGGCTGTCCTTCGTCAGCGCCGTTCAGGATCGCCGGGCTGATCTGCGCGATCTGCGCCTGCCGTCGCCTGGATGCGGCTCTCCTCGAGCGGGTGGCGTCGCGAACCACGCGTCCACCGTCGGACGGCGAGCGCTCACGCTCGCTGAGCAGAAGTCTGGAACATCTCAGGAATGCCGCGCGGGTCGATCCCGGCTCGGACGACGTTCTTCACGCCTTCCTCGTCCGCCTGGGCTTCGTCGTCGCGGCTGAACTTCGCGAACAGGGCGGTGCCGCCGCGTTGATCAGCGCGCGCTGGTCGCCTGGTTGTTACAGACCTGCGTGGCACGCACGCGAGCGTCAACGCCGATGTTCGCGCCCTGCGCCTGCTCCATCTGTTTGACCGAGTGGCGCCGCACCACGTGGCCGATCTCGTGGCCGAGCACGCCGGCAAGCTGGTCCATCTTCTGTGCCCGACTCGACGAGGCCCGCGGTTCACGTAGACGTAGCCGCCAGGAACCGCAAACGCGTTTACCTCGACGAGTTCACCACGAAGAACTGCCAGTCGAGGCTGCGGTCATCCGCGAGCCTCGCGATCGAGTCGCCGAGCACGTTGATGTAGCGCACGACCTCGGGGTCCTTGATAATGGGCAGCTGCGCGATTGATCTGTTGGGCGTATTCGGTCCCCATCTGCACTTCCTGCTGCGTCGGAGATCGCGCATCCCGCAGTCATCGCTGCGAACGCCAACCCGATCGGTATACGTTTCGCATTCTTCGTTCCTCTCAGAGTCGCCCGGCCGTCTAGAAAAGGCAAGACGCATTCCACCGGCCGAGAGCAACGTAAAACTTTGCGAATCCTGACGTTAGCTCGCGACCTCCGCCGTCGCAAAGCGCGCGATCGCAACGCGTTGTTCGTCGTCGCAGGGGTGCGCGCGTCCGGAGGAGCTCGTAAAGTCGCCACTGGAGGATCGTCCGGCGCGCTCGCGTCGCCCGCTGCTCGGGTCTAACCACTGCGTGGCGCGAGTCTGCGCTCCGCGCTCGCCGCTCGAGGATCGAAATCACAGACGTCACCGACGCGGAGTTCGAGAGCGCCGCCGAGACGGAAACCCCGCAGGGGATTGCCTCGTCATCGCGGCCACGCCCGAACGTGCGCTCCGCTCGACCAACGTTCGCCGCGGCCGACCCATCGCGCGTGCCTCGTGCTCGACGCCGTACAGGACCCCGGCAATGTCGGGACGCTTGATTCGCACCGCGGCCGGCTTGGGTGCCACCGCCACTCTGGCGCCTTGCCAGGCACCGTTGACCTGTGGAACGCCAAAGTCGTCCGTAGCGCAATGGGCGCTCACTTTCTGCACCCCGCTTTCCATTGTACCTGGGACGAGCTGCGACTGTTCCTCGATGAGACGCAGGATCGCCGCTTTGGGGTGCTGACGCCGATGGCAGTACCAGTGCAACCGGAGCGCCGCGCCGCGGCGTCTCGCGCTCGCCGTCGGGCGACGAAGGCGCGGACTGCAGCTGCTCACGTTCGCGGCGGCCTGCGCGCGGTCGTGTCGCTCCCGCTCGACCACGAGCGTTGAATCGCTGAACGTCGCCGTCGCCGCAGGCATCCTCCTCTACGAGCTTCGCGCCGTGATCGTCTGGCCTGTACTTGCTCCTCGCGTTCGTCATCAGGGCCTGCGTCGGCTCGTTCCTCAACGTCGTGCATAACGAGATGGCCGCACGACCTGTCGGTCGATCTCGCCGCGCGTCGCGACTGTCCGCGCTGCGAGACGGCCGATCACCGCGATCGACAACATCCCGATCCTGAGCTGGCTGTTGCTGCGCGGAAAATGCCGCGGCTGCGGCTCTCTCCATCTCGACCCTGTATCCCGACCATCGAGCTGCTGACGGCGCTCGGATGGGCCGGCGCGCGTTCCTCGCGTTTGGCGCCGACGTTCACGGCAGTGCGCGTGGCCGATCCTCGGCACCATTCTGCTCGGCATCGTCGTCACCGACGCGCGCCACTACCTGATTCCCGACGGCTTCACCGTGTTCGGTCTGGTGTGGGTGTTCGGTCACGGCGCTCGATCGGCACGATGCTGAATCAGCCGTCGCCGTTCGCCGATCCGTTCGACTCACTCATCGGCGCGTGCGCGGGCGCTGAGCGCGATCGCCATCGCCGGCTGGCTCGGCGAGGTCGCACTGAAGAAGGAAGCGATGGGCTTCGGCGACGTCACGCTCATGGCCGTCATTGGCGCGGCGGTCGGGCCGGGACGGGCACTGCTCGTGGTGCTTCGTGGGCGCGCTCATCGGCGTCGTGGGATTCGTCGCCGTGGTCTATCCGCTCTCGCGCGTTGCGCCGCGCACGCATCAGGGCTGTCGCGGCTCGGATCTCGCGCTCGGGCGACGCCCCAGTCAGAGCTGCCGCACGTGCCGTTCGGAGTGTTCCTTGCGCCCGCCGCGCTCGCAACTTTGCTTTGGGGATATGACCTCATCGGCTGGTATTCCAGCCGACTGACGAACTGACGGAATGTTGTCCGGGAGCAGCGCAGCGACGATGAGCGCGCGAATCCGAGTTCGCCAGCTCCCGACTTCCCGAAGCTGACGCCAATGACCCGCCAATCCGACGGCATCTCTCGCGCTTCGCGCGCGACCTGACCGCGGATGCGCGTGACGGTCGTCTCGAGCCGGTGCGCTGCCGTGGCGAAGAGATCGCGCGCGTCGTAGACATCCTGCTGCGACACGGCAAGAACAACCCGGCGCTCGTCGGTCCCGCCGGCGTGGCGCAAGACGCGCGATCGTCGAGAGGCGTTCGCCCAGCGCCTGGCGATCGGCGACGTCCCGCTCTCGCTGCGCGGAACCCGGATCCTGGCGGTGGACCACGTGTCGCTGCTCGCCGGCACGACGTATCGCGGCGACTACGAGGAGCGCATTCGTGCGACTCGTCGCCGAGACGAGCGCCGTCGCCCGACGTCGTGCTGTTCATCGATGAGCTGCACAACCTCATCGGGCAGGGCACGGCGCTCGGCGTCGCGATGGACGCGGGCAACATGCTCGAAGCCGGCGCTGCGTGCGCGGCGACTTCCGGGTCATCGGCGCGACGACCGACGACGAGTACGAGCGCTGGGTCTGCGGCGATCCCGCGCTCGAGCGGCGCTTTCAGCGCGTGCTCGTGCGCGAGCTGTCGGCCGACGAGACGCTCGACATCCTGCAAGGCCGCGTCGGAGCGTCTCGGAACGCCATCACAACGTCGTCATCACCGAGAGTGGCGGTCCGCGCGGCGGTCGAGCTCACCGATCGCTATGAGACCGACCGCAGTGCGGCCCGGATCGCGCGATCGACGCCGCTGGACGAAGCGTGCGCGCACGCGCACGCCGTCGCGAACTACTCTCGGACCGCGCGCAGGACTCTCATCCGGCGACGACGCGCGCTCGTGATCGCGAACGCGCCGGAGCAGAAGGGCGGTGAGACGGCCAGTCGCCACGCCCGGAACCCGTGCGCAGGAGCCGCTGGATCATCCGGAGCTCGAGGAGGACGATCCGATCGAGCGCATGGCGCGGGACGGGTTCGCCGCGCTCGAGCGATTCGGCGCCGAGATCGAGGCGATCTTCGTTCCGCCACGCGAACGGTCGCGAGGCGGCCGCGGCGCCTACCAACGGCGCGGCCGCGACGTCGACCCGCGCACCGAGCCGCGCCGCTCGCGCTACGCCCGGAACCGCCCATGACGCTCGCGGCGCTCGACGCGGAGCTGCATCGCGTGCTGGCGGAGGAAGGGATTGTCGTTCGCGGTCACGACATCGCCGCGCGTCGTCAAGCTCGCCACCGCAAAGGACGTGACATGGACCGGAGTGAGACTCGTTACGGCGCACGCGCTCGTTGGCGTCGCGTCGTTAGGCCTGGCGGTGCTCGTCGGCGTGCTCGCGGGACGGCGGACGCCAAGGCGCTGCGGGCGAACGCCGGGCCCCTACGCGAAGGAAGTCGGCGAAGCCGTACCGAAGCATCGAGAAGGCGGTGGGCCTCACGTTCAAGACGCCGCCCAGGGTCGGAGCGGCGATCGAAGGACGAGGTCCGCAACTTCCTCGACGCAGAAGTTCAACGAGTCGATGCCCGCAGCGGAGATTTCAGCGGCATCGAGCGCACCTACCGCCGCTTCGGACTCATATCCGACACGCTGCAGCTCCGGCCGTTCATGCTCGAGCTGCTGACGGCAGGTCGGCTACGGCTACTACGACCCGTCGACCAAGGTGCTACGTGCGTGGATGGCGCCGATCCGGCGATGGTCGGCGTCACGGTGACGCACGAGCTCGTGCACGCGCTTCAGGACCAGTACCTGAATCTCGACTCCATCCAGAAGGTCACCGGCGACAACGATCGGCAGGTCGCAGCGCAGGCGGTGATCGAAGGCGCAGGCGACGTTCGAGCAGGTGCAGGCAATGCTCGGCTCGAGCAATCTGCCGGCAACGCTCCCCGGCGGCTGGGATCGCATTCGCGACATGATTCGCGAGGCCAGAGCTCGATGCCGGTGTTCTCATCGGCGCCGATGGATCATCCAGGAGACGCTGATCTTCCCGTACTCTGAGCGGCGCGGAGTTCATGCGCCACTTCGATGAGACTGCGTCCCGGCAAGGTCCCGTTCGACTCGATGCCCATGTCGACGGAGCAGATACTTCACTCTCCGCGTACTTCGAGAATCGCGGACGCGCCGACGCGTCGGTCACGCTCCCGGAGCCTGGCGGTGGAGCGCGCAGTCGTCTACTCGAACAACCTTGGCGAGTTCGAGACGCGGCTCTTTCTCTTCCAGCACCTGCGGCGATCAGAACGGCGCGATTCGCGGGGCCGCCGAGCTGGGACGGCGATCGGTACGCTCTGTTCGACACCAAGGGCGGCGACGGGATCGCGTGGGTCACCGTGTGGGACTCGAAGATCGACGCTGGCGAGTTCTACGACCTGCGTCGATACGGCTGATCCTCAGAAGCGCTTCCGCAACGCGAAGCCGCGCGCGGCGCGATGGTACCGTCGCGGACCTACGACGCCGCCGGGCCGGACGATTCAGGTGACGACCGCGCGAGATCGACGGGCGCGCGGTGGTGCTCTACGTCGACGTTCCGACCGGCGCGGCGACCGACGTGATCGACCTGCGCAAGGTCACGTTAGGCAAGCAGCCCGAGCTCAAGGGGTCCAGAGCTCGCTTGAAACGGCATCGACCAAGCCGTCTGACCGGAGCTCAGTCCGTCAGCGGCGAACTGCCTCGGCTTCCGGCTGCCGGCCGATCCGGCGTTGGGGTATACCTCGGCCGGCCACCTGGTCCGCGAGCGACGGCTCAGGCGCCGGGAGCAGCGCCAGACGCAGCACCTCGTCCATCGTCGCGACGAAGGTGAACGCCATGTTCTGTCGCACTTCGTCGGAATGTCGCGCAGATCCTTCTCGTTGCGCCTTCGGGCATGATCACCTCGCGCAGGCCGGCGCGATACGCGGCCAGCATCTTTCCTTCACGCCGCCGATCTCGAGCACCTTGCCGCGCAGCGTGACCTCGCCGGTCATCGCGACGTCGCGGCGCACCGGGCGCCGGCTCAGCACGCTCGCGATCGCGAGCGTGACCGCGATGCCCGCGCTCGGCCCGTCCTTCGGGATCGCGCCGGCCGGGAAGTGGATGTGCAGATCGCTCTCGCGGAACTCGCTGTCGTCGATGTCGAGCTGCGTCGGCGCGCGAGCGAACGTACGAGTACGCGGCGTCGACCGACTCGCGCATCACGTCGCCGAGCTGGCCGGTGACCGTGAGGCGGCCCGCTGCCCGGCATGCGCAGCGCCTCGATCAGCATGAGGTCGCCGCCGGTCGACGGTCCACGCGAGCCCGGTGACCACGCCGATCTCCGGCATCCTTCTCGGCTTCCTCGACGCGCGTAGCGCGGAGTGCCGAGGACCTCCTCGACCTTCGCGTTGTCGATGATCCACGCGCCTTCCTCGCCCTCGGCCTTCCGCGCGCGGCGCGCTTGCGCATGATCGCCGCGAGGTTGCGCTCGAAGTTGCGCAGCCCGCCTCGCGCGAGTAGCGGCTCGAGATGAACGCCGAGCGACCTCGTCGGTGAACTGGATGTCCTTGTCGGTGATGCCGTGCTCCTCGAGCAGCCGCGGCAGCATGATAGCGCCACGCGATCTCGACTTTCTCCTCGACCGTGTAGCCGGCGATCTGGATGATCTCCATGCGGTCGCGCAGCGGCGCCGGAATGTCGAACAGGTTGTTCGCCGTGCAGATGAACAGGCACTGCCGACAGATCGAACGGCAGGTTGAGATAGTGATCGACGAACGTCGTCGTTCTGCGACGGGTCGAGCACCTCGAGCATCGCCGCCGTCGGATCGCCCGACGGGCCACCGCCGCGACATCTTGTCGATCTCGTCGATCATCAGGACGGGATCCTTCACCGCCGACGCGACGCAGCGCCTGAATCGATGAGGCCCGGCATCGCGCCGACGTACGTGCGGCGATGCCCGCGAATCTCGGCCTCGTCGCGCACGCCGCCGACGGAGATGCGATAGAACTCGCGCCCGATCGCCTTGCCGATCGCCTCGCCGAGCGACGTCTTGCCCGTGCCCGGCGGCCCGACGAAGCAGAGAATGGGGCCGTGCGGATCGCCGCCGCTGCAGCTTGCGCACGGCGAGGTACTCGATGATTCGCTCCTTCGCTTCGTCGAGGCCGTAGTGCCGTGTCGTCGAGCGCGTCCTCGACCTTCTTGAGATCGATCTCCTCGTCGCCCGAGCGCTTGTTCCACGGCAGCGACGAGCATCCAGTCGAGGTACGTGCGGACGACCTGATACTCGCTCGACGCCGGCGACAGCATGCGCATGCGCTCGGTCTCGCGACGCGCTTCCTGGCCGACTTTCTCGGGCAGCTTGGCCTCTCTCGATCTTCTTGAGGAGTCTCGATCGCTTCCTTCTCGCCGGGATCGGCCTCGCCGAGCTCCGCCTGGATCGCGCGCAGCTGCTGGCGCAGATAGAACTCGCGCTGGTGCTGCTCGATCTTGATCTCGGTCTGGCGCTTCACGTCCTCCATCACGCGCGCGCGCGCGACTTCGCGCTCGAGCCGCGTGAGGATGAAGCGCAGCCGCTGGCCGACGTCGAGCCGCTGCAGCACTTCGTCCTTGTCGGAGATCCGGAAGTTCATGTTCGTCGCCGCGAGGTCGGCGAACCGGCCCGGGTCGGACACGTTCATCTTGAGGATCGCCGGCACCTCGTCCGGGATGCGATCGACGAGCTCGGCGAGCGTCTCCGCGGCCGACACGACGCGCGCGACGAGGTCGTCGAGTCTCCGCGGGTCGCGCGGGCGTCTCCGCGCGGCGCGTGATCGGCGATCGGATACGGGTCCGATCTGCTCCATCTCCTCGACGATGATGCGACGCAAGCCCTGCAGCGTGATCTGGACGGTGTCGCCGGGCAGATTGATGCGCTCGTGCACGCGCGCCGCGACGCCGACGCGCCCGACGGAATCGCGCGGTGTCGACCGGCTCGTCGTGGTCGCCGCTCGCGACGACCAGCGCGACGATCAGCCCGGGCTCCTCGTTGCACGCGGAGCAGCGCGAGGTTCTCCGGCGCGCCCATCTGCACGGCGATCGTGCCGAGCGGATAGACGATCGTCGAGCGCAGCGCCATCGAGCGGCAGCGCGCGGCGGCAGCTCCGACTTGAGGATCTCGTCTTTGCGTTGCGTTGCGGGCCATTGCGTGCGGCGGATCAGCGATGAGCTAGCGGGACAGAGATCGTGTCACGAGGCTCACGTGGCGATCGAAGCGCATGCCGAGGCACTGCAGGCCCGGACGGCCCGAACTACGACGGCCCGACTCGCTGCTCAACTACGCACGGCCCGATACGCAGCACCGCGACTGCGCATGCCGAGCCACGGCACAGTACAACGGCGCAATAAGCCGTTGGCCCTGCGTCTACCGTTGGCTGTCGAACGCGCGCTCGAGTCCGCTCGTCGGTTCACGCTCTGTCACACGGTCTATGTTCGACGAGCTGTCCGAGAAACTCGAAGCAACGTTCGCGCGCCTGCGCGGCCGCGGCGTGCCTCACTGATAGCCGACATCAAGGAAGGGCTTCGCGAGGTTCGCCGCGTGCTCCTCGAGGCCGACGTCAACTTCCAGCTCACGCGCGAGTTCCTCGAGCGCGTCGAGAAGAAGTCGGTCGGCGTCGTCGCAGCTGCCGCACCGTCTCGCCGGCGGACCAGCAGCTCGTCAAGATCGTGCATGACGAGCTCGCCGCGCATGTTCGGGCGAGCGTCGCGAGGGCTCAAGCTCGAGCTCCGTCGCCGCCGACGATCGTGATGATGGTCGGGCTCAGGGCTCGGGCAAGACGACGACCGCGGCGCCAAGCTCGCGCGTCGAGCTCAAGGTCGAGGCCGGCAGACCCGACTCGTCGCCGGCGACGTCTACCGTCCGGCCGCCATCGACCAGCTCGAGACGCTCGGCAAGCAGCTCGACGTCCCGGTCTACGCCGATCGCACGACGACAGGACGTCGTGAAGATCGCGAAGGCCGGCATCGACGGCACGGCGCGCGCGCGACCGCGTCGTCATCATCGACACGGCCGGCCGCCTGCAGATCGACGACGAGATGATGCGGCGAGCTCGAGCGGCTCAAGGACGGCCGATTCATCCCGACGAGATCCTGCTCGTCGCCGACGGCATGACCGGCCAGGACGCCGTGCGAGATCGCGCAGGGCTTCGACCAGCGGCGTCAGGCGTCACCGGCGTCATCCTCACGAAGCATCGACGGCGATGCGCGCGGCGGCGCGGCGCTGTCGATCTACGGCGTGACGAAGAAGCCGATCAAGTACATCGGCGTCGGCGAGAAGGCCGGACGCGCTCGAGGAGTTCCATCCCGACCGCATGGCCGGCCGCATTCTCCAGCATGGGCGACATCGTGTCGCTCGTCGAGAAGGCGCAGACGCGCGTTCGACGACGACGAAGTCGAAGAAGCTCGAGAAGAAGGTCCGCGAAGGAAGGGCATGGACCTCGAACGACATGCTCGTCGCCATGCGCCAGATGCAGAAGCTCGGGCCCGATCGAGGGCATCCTGAAGTCTGCCGGGCGTCAACTCGAAGATGCTCAAGCAGGCGAACCTCGACCCGAAGCGGATGAAGCACGTCAGGGCCATCGTGCTGTCGACGACACCCGCGGGCGCAGGAACCCCACGATCATCAACGGTCTCGCCGGGATCACGCATCGCCAAGGGTTCCGGCCGGCCGACCAACGAGGTCAACCGGCTGCTTTCGAGCGGATTCAGGGACATGCGAAAATGATGGAGTTTCGATGAAGCGTCAGTGCGGGCGAAATGGGATTTCCGCCCGGCGATGATGGGATGCGTTAGCACGCTGGTTTTCCACGTCGTGGGTGCGCCGCCCGCAGGGAACGCCGGGCGCGATGGAGCCCACACGGTTTCACGCACGCCTGGCAGTTGTAGGAGAACGTTCCATGGCGGATTCGAATTCGCACACTCCGCCTGCACCGGTCGCGTAAAGAATGCGCCGTCGCGTTCCGCATCGTCGCTGCCGGATTCTGACGAGCCCGCGCAGGATCGGCCGGTTCATCGAGAACATCAGCCAGCATGCACCGCGGCAGGGCGGCAGGCCGTTCGGCTGGAACACCGAGCGAGCGAACTACCGGCTCTGATCGTCGGCGGCGCTCTTCCAGGCGACACCGTCCGTTCCCTCCTCCTGCGCAAGGCGGGCGTGCTCAAGGCACGACACGAGGCCCGGCTCGCAGCGCACCAGCTCAATCTCGTCGGCGGTCCCAGTGCGCGAGCCGACGAACAGGCCGACCGTCGTAGCGACTGAGCGCGAGTGACGTCGGCGGCGCCCGAGCTGACGATCGCCGGGCGCGCGTCCGCAGGCGCACGCGTGGCATTCACGGCGAGGCTCGTAATCGAGCCGCTTCACCGACGTGCCGGACGCGGTCTTCGCGCCCGGCCGTCGTGTTTTCGCGCTGGTACCGTCGACGGAGACCCCTTCCTCCCGGTGGGCGCAGAACGCTGGTCGTCGAGTGCGGAGAGTCGGCCATTCAAGGGCGGCGGTGGATCGTCGCGTTCAATGGGCATCGCCGACCGCAATGAGGCGTGGAACGTTGGCGCGAGCGCTACGAAGCTCGCGCCGAAACACTGAGCTCGCCCCGGCGGCCGAGCACGAGGTCTGATCTGCACGAGCTGTTCGGCCTGTCCGTCGTGCGCGCCGGCTCCGCTGGAGTTTCTCCGCTGGCGACGTGACCGACGTCTACGAGCTGCCGCAGGAGATCCATGCTCGACGTTAGGCGCCGCCGCAGGGCAGCGTAGCTCACTATTCCGTTCCGGCCGGAAGCGTGCGTCGCTGACACAGGTGGACCTCGCCGGGCGCCGCTCCTCATCGTCGACCCGCCCGAAGGGCTGATCGAGTGAGAATTGACATCGTCGCCATCTTTCCGGACTTCTCGCGGCGCCGCTCGCCCTGAGCATTCCGGCGCGACACCGCGTCCGGGGCGGTGACATACAACGTTTTGGACCTCCGCGATTTCACGCACGACCGACATCGTACGGTGGACGACTACCCGTACGGAGGCGGGGGCAGGGATGGTCATGAAGCCCGAACCGTTCTTCGAGGCGGTGTGAGTCCCTGCAGATCGCCGGACTCTGATCGTTGCTGTTGTCGCCGCGTGGTCGCCGATTCTCGCATGCCGGACGCGCGCGGTGCGCTTCGCGGCGAGCGAGACGCTGACGCTGCTGCGCGGACGCTACAAAGGACATCGGCCAGCGAGTCGCGGACTTTCTCGCGACGCCGAGGATCTCCCTCGGCGACTTCGTCCTCAGCGGAGGCGAGCCGGCCGCGCTGGCGATCGCTCGATGCAACCGCAGCGCCTGTTGCCGTGGGAGCGATCTGTCTGGATCTGGACAGCGCACGAGGGCGACTCTCGTTCTACGACGATCGCGGTTTGAGCGTTACCGAGCTACACGCGACCGCCGACTTCCGCGGCCACGAGGTACCGGACGTCCTGCTTTCCGGGGACCACAAGCGCATTGCGGCGTGGCGGGTGAGCTCAAGGGCGGCGACTGCAGCGCGCGGAACGCCGGCGTCGCTGCTGGACTCGAGGCGAACCAGCGACGCCGCCGGTGCCCACGGTGCTGAGCTGGAGTGGCGGCAGGCGACAGCGCCCTCGCGCTGCACGAGCTCCTCATGGACCCGACCGCCTGACACCGCGGACCTTCTCACGACGGTCACCGACGGCTACGACCGCGTGAGTATGCACGGCGTGCGTACATCGCTCGTGTCCGCGCAGGCCGCAGCGCTGGATCCCGCTGTGGAGCGTTCGAATCCCTCCGTCGGCGACGAACGAGCAGTACGAGCGAGCGATGGTGGACGTGCTCACCGCCATCCGCCGCGAAGGGGATCGAGGCGATCGCCTTTGGCGACCTTTTCCTCCACGGATGTGCGTGCCCATCGGGAGCGGCTCGTGGCCGGAACGGGGCTGCGTCCGTCTTTCCACCTTAGGGGGAAGGGGACCGTCGACCTCGCGAGGCGTTTCAGTGTCGTGCGGATTCAGAGCGGTGGTCGTGTGTATCGATCCGCGTCAGATCGATGTGTCGCACTCGTGGCGTCGAGTACGACGACGCGCTGCTCGAGTCGCCCCCGGATCCGCTGATCCGGTGCGGTGGAGCGTGGGGAGTTTCACACGTTCGTATACGATGGGCCGATGTTCCGTCAGCCTATCGCGACTCAACGTGGTGTCGTCGTCGAGCGCGTGGATTCTTCTTTTGCGACCTCTTGCCTGCCGGCGCGGATGAGCGCAAGTTCGTAGTGAGCGATTCCGTGATGGAATGACATGTGCCTATGAAGTTAGGCGTTTCGCGAAACCGAACGCAAAAGCCACCCGTTTTTCCACCGAATGCGCGTCACTCTACTCCTCCTGATCCCACTTGCCGGCTTGCCTCGATGCGGCTCCGGCAGACGTGCGCGGAACGTCCCGGCGCCGGACGGCGTCGTCAGGAGGGTGGCGCTGCGCCGGGTGTTCTCGACGGGCTGACGGCGCCCTCGGGAGACAGAAGAGCGGGGGCGCGCGGACATTCCGCTCGTGGCCGAGTCGAGCTCGCAAGCTTCGTGCCGCGACAGCACGCTCGAGTCCCACCTGAACGTACAACCCGGGCGGTGAGCAATTTTACCGCCGCGCACGTCTACGCGTCGGTCGCGCGGGATCCTCCGGTGGTCACGTTGTTCACCGGAGCGTCGCTCTAAGGACAAGCATTCAGGTGCGAGGCACCGGTGTCCTGATCGACCCGCGCCGGAAGCCGCTCCTCGATAGGCTTCCGGGCGAACCCGGGTGCCTTCTACGTCTCGCCTGCGCACGACCCGGGGAGCCGCGGTGCGCGCTGCTGGGGACGATCCAATAGCGGCCGGCGGTGCACTCGATGGCGGTTTAAGTTTTCGGGACTCGCCAAGCGAAACCTTTATCCGGGCAAGACCTTTCAGCCCAGACGCTGTCGCAGCGCGTATCCGTTCATCGGGGCCAAAAGAGAAGTGGCTTCGTTCCGTCCACCCCTGTTTCGCGCAAAGTGGCGGCAGGCGTGCGATACGCTGCGTGTCAGCGTCCGGGTGAAGGAAGGCGACGAAGGAGCGGCCTCCAGGCGTTCGAGGGCGTCCTGCATTGCCCGCCGTGGTAGCGGCGTGAGCGAGACGTTCACGGTCCGGAAGATCTCCAACGGCGTCGGCGTGGAGCGCATCTTCCCGGTCCACAGCCCCATGCTCGCCGAAATCTCCGTCGTGCGTCGTGGCCGCGTGCGCCGGGCCAAGCTGTACTACCTGCGGCACCTCACCGGCAAGGCGACGCGCATCCGCGAGAAGAAGGTCCGCGTCGCTGTTCCAGACCATCGCCGGCGGCGGCGACCTCGGAGAGCTGAACGATGCCGGGACGCGTCGGCGGCGAGCGGGATCGGCGCCCCGGCGGTGGAGCGCGCTTCCATCGAGCGGGATCTGCGCCAGGGCGCGAGGCCGCTCATCGCCGGAGTCGATGAAGTTGGACGGGGCCCGCTCGCGGGCCCGTCGCCAACGCGGTCATCTCTGGCCTCCCGACGATGCGCGCAATTCGCCGGTGTCTGATGATTCGTACAGCGCTGACGGCCGCAACAGCGCTCAGAAGCTGGCGTAGCTCATCTTCGCCAGAGGCCCTCGCTGTGCAGGAGCAGCGCGGTCCGTTCGAGATCGATCGTCTCCAGCATCTCATCACGCGAGCACGCTCTGCGCCATGCTGCCGCGCATTGGGGTGCCTGTCGGTCACGCCTGACCGGCCGTGCCTCACTCGACGAAGCAGCGCGATTCGCACTGCTCATCAGGATCGCGCATACGGCGGTCGTCCACGGCGACGCACGCTGCTTCTCGATCGCGTGCGCGTCGACGTCGCCAGGGTCACGCGCGACCGGCTCATGCACAGCCTGGCTCGGCGCCATCCGGCCTATCGGTGGGAGCACAACGTCGGCTACGCCACACGGGACCACATCGCGGGGCTCGCCACGGCGGGGATCACTCCGCATCATCGGCGCAGCTTCATGCGGATCCGACGCAGCTCTGTTCGGACTTTCGACGGTCCGGCGGAGGTCGTCGTGATATCCCGATCGAAGCCATGATGGGCGATGTCAGCGGTGAGACTGGGGCGATCACCACGCTCGAGCTGCCGCCTAACGAGTTGGTCGTCGCGCCGGATTCGGTCGTTGGCTGACGGCTCCGTCTTCCGCGACGGGCTGTTCGCCGGACAGGTCGGCGTCATCAACCGGCGGCGGGACCGGGATCGGCTCCGGCGTCGCGGAGCTGCTGGCTTCCCTCGGCATGCGCGTCGTCCTCGCCAGCCGGAAAGCCGAGCAATCAGAGCCGGCTGCGGAGCGCATTCGTGCTGGCGGCGGCCGCATCGAGCGCCACGCTCGATGTTCGGGATCCCGAGCGTGTCAAGGTGATCATGGGTCAGGTGGCGAACGAGCACGGGCGCCTCGACCTTCTCTCAACAACGCAGGCGGCTTCTATGTGCCGGCGGGATCGATAGGCCCCAACGCCTGGCGGAGTGTCATCGAGGATCGATCTGTTCGGCACTTTTTTGCTCGCAGGCCGCGCCTGCCACTCGTGCTGTGCTTCCGGCGGCGGGACATCGTGAACATCTCGATGACGCTTCCACTATCGCGGATGGCCGCAGATGGCCCACGCAACGGCGGCGAAGGAGGTTATCGATGCGCTCACGCGTACGCTCGCGCTCGAGTGCGGCTCCCGATGGGGTGCCGTCGACGCGGTTGCCCCGGCCCGGTCCCCACCGAGGGCGTGCTGAAAGCGTTCGCGCGCCCTCCCGATTCGGGACGCGCGCCTGTTCCGGTCGCCGCAGGCCTGGCGGGGCCGAGCCCGGCGCGGCGGCGGCGGCCGAAGTGCGGCGTCGAGCAGGCGATCGCTCAGCGGGCGGCGCAGATCCCGCTCGGCCGCTGGGGAGCTCCAAAGGACATCGCGAACGCCGTCGCATTCCTGGCTTCGCCAGCGGCGAGTTGGGTGACCGGGGCCATTCTCGTCGTTCGGCTGGCGGGAATGGCTGGCCCGTTCGACCACATAGCCAACTTTTCCTCACCATTTGTGATGCGCGTCTCAGGCTTTCGATGTTGCGTTTCGTTTAATGCGCGTCTGCCAGACTTTTTGTGCGGTGAGCGGCGGGCTCGTGTGATCGATCACATTGAGACAGAAGGCGATAGGAAAGCCCGGCGTTCTCGCACTGCGGTATGGTTTTCGCAATCAATCAACGTGTCGTGGTGGTGTCGAGACCTCTGTGCAATCGGAGAGCAGCGATATGAAAGCAAATCTGCGTGGCAGTCGGAGCGGTGATCCTGGGGTCGGCGGTCCTCGGCGCATCATGGACCAGGGCTTCGGTCCAACACCCTCGGTTCGCGATGAGCGTGCGGCGCGTATCGCCGCGGACAGCAGTCTGAGCAGCAGGTTGCTGCGACGAACAACGACGTCGCGGGCCCGAAGTCGGAAGTGTCGACCGTCAAGAACGACGTTTCGAGCCTTCGCAATGACCTGAATTCGCTTAAGACCGAGTTCGGCGCCAAGATCACGGCGATGGAAGAGGGCCTGAAGTTCGCGTTCCCGGTCAACTTCGCGTTTGACGATGCGACGGTTCGCAGGAGGCCGACAAGGCCGCGCTCGACCGTTTCGCCAGCGTCGTTGGCGAGTACTACAGCGGTTCGATGAGTCACGATCGAGGGCTTTGCGGATCCCGCGGGTTCCAACCGTTACAACATGGATCTGTCGAAGCGCCGTGCTGACGCCGTCGCCGCGTACCTCGGGCGAGAAGGGCCTGACGACCACGAACGTCCGGACGTGGGTCGGTTACGGCAAGACCCGCCTGGTGAACCCGAAGGCGCAGAAGGAAGATCCGGGCGCCGAAGCCAACCGGCGTGTGACCTTCGTCGTCGAGACGAACGGTGCGACAGCCGCGGCGACCACCGCCGCGCTGCCTCGGTAATAACGAAGTCGAACGAACGCGATTTCGGAAACCGGAACGCGCTCAGTTGAGAAGCCCCGACCGGAATCCGGTCGGGGCTCTTCACTTGCGCTCAGGGCAAAGCGGGCGGTCGAGTTGTCTCGTGTTCGAACATCGTTCGCGCGATGTAAGGGGCGTATCGGCGTCGCAGACCGCGTTCTAGATTGCCGCCCTCTGCCGACGCCCGATCGAACCGCCACCTAACAACGCTTCCGATGGTGCGAGCTCTCTCAGCTGACGTGGAAGAATCGGCAATCCATCGCGGCGTCCGCCTCCCGAGCGACGACGCCCCGTACTATGTGGCCACAGGCGACGAGGTGGAGATCTTCGCCATGTGCCACGCACGTGGGCTGCCGGTCATGCTCAAGGGACCGACCGGCTGCGGCAAGACGCGCTTCGTCGAACACATGGCGTGGCGGCTTCAGCGACCGCTCGTAACGATCGCCTGCCACGACGACCTTTCCGCGAGCGATCTGACCGGACGCTACCTGATCCGCGGCGGTGAGACGGTCTGGGTCGATGGTCCGCTTGACGGTTGCGGCGCGAGCGGGTGCGATCTGCTATCTGGACGAGATCGTGGAAGCACGACAGGACACCGTCGTCGTGATCCATCCGCTCACCGACGATCGCCGACTTCTGCCCATCGAGCGGACGGGTGAGCTGATCGAGGCCGCGCCCGGATTCCAGGTCGTCATCTCGCACAATCCGGGCTACCAGCACGCCATCAAGGATCTCAAGCCGAGCACGCGTCAGCGGTTCGTCGCTCTCGATTTCGATTTCCGGCGCCCGACGTGGAGGCGACGATCGTCGCGCACGAAAGCGGTGTCGACTGGCGACTGCGAACGCCCTCGTGAGGCTCGCTCAGCGCGTCCGCCGGCTACGGGATCAGGGGCTCGCGGAGGCACCGAGCACGCGGCTTCTCGTATCCACGGCCCGGCTCATCGCGGCGGGAATCGAAGGGCGTCAGGCCTGTCGCGCGGCGCTGGTCGCGCCGCTCACGGACGATCCCGATCTCGTGGTCGCGATCTCGGACATCATCGACGCGACGCTCTGATCGTGTCGGGTCGCGCCGGGCTTCTCCATACCGCGCGAACCGCGTTGCGACGGGCGAGCGCGGCGCTCGAGGACGCACTGCAATCGCGGCGCGCCCGCACCGCGCGTGGCACGCGCGTCGTGCGCCTGGACGATGTCCGCCGCCGCCTCGAGCTGCTCGTGACCGCCGTGTACGACAGGCCGATTCCCATCGCGACGGCCGGAGCCGGCGTCACGTCGGCGGTCGTGGCGCGACCTGCTGCGCGGCGGGTCGCCATGCGCGGACCGCCGCTTTGCCGGCGACCGATGGCGAGCGCATACAACTGCCTCGCGAGATCGAAAGCACGGACACCGATTCCGCACTTGCCGAATACCGGTTGATGGCGATCGAACAGGCCGAGCGCATCACGAGGAACACGGTCGCCATGGTGCCGCCCAGGGCCGCCCGGCATCGAGCGCGATCTGTATCTGCTGGCCGCGAAGGAGCGATGGTCGATGCCGCCATCGCGCGCCGCCGTTCCTGGGCTGCGCGGCACGCTGTCGGCCGCCCGCAAACGCGCGCTCGAGTCGCGACCGTCGCTCACGCGGCTCACCATCGCAGAGCGGGCGGTGGAAGGGCTCCTGCGCGGCGTTCCCGTCGGTCGACCTAACGCGCGAGGCGGACCAGAGCGCATCGGGGTCGCCTGACGAGTCGCTCGCGTGGGCTCGTGAGCGAATGGGCGAGATCGGAGGCGACGGAGCAGGGTATCGCGGAATAGCTCCAGTGCAGGCGTGGGGTGCGCTGCGTGCGCCACCGGCTCGCGATCATCCCAGCCTACCGGAGGCCGTCGAGCTCGCGACGACTCGCGGCGCCAAGCACGGCGTGGGCAAGTTCGGACATGGCACCGGCACCGGCGGTGCGCAATCGAGCGACGGGGGTGGGAGGAAGGGTCGTCTCAGTTCCGTCGTGACGGGCAGCACTGTGCTCACACGACGACGGCCCGCATCTGGGTCGCATCGTCGGGCGCGGGGAGCTCGTGATAGTGCGGATACCGACGGTCCGCCGACCAGGCGGCGTCCCGAGGAGGGACGCGGCGGCAGAACGAGGCAGGTGCAGCCCGAATCGTCGGTGCGTGCGGAATGCGACGCAGCCGCGACGCCGGACCGGACGCGCCGCGGTGCGAGGCCGGGCCCCGGCGCCAAAGCCGGCGGGGAGGGCACCGAATATCCCGAATGGGACTGGGAGAGCGGCGACTATCGGCCACATGGCGCTCCATCGTTCGCCGGTACGAGCCGGATATCACCGGATGGCCGCTGGGGCGCCGGGTGCTGGCGCGGCACGGTGCGCTCGTTAGGCGGCTCCGCAGGCGCGCTTCGAGGCCTGCGGGCGCCGCGCGCGGCTCAACCAGCAGCGTGATGGCGACGAGCTCGATCTCACCGCTTGCGTCCGCGCGCTGGTCGATCAGCGGAGCGGCCACACGGTCGACGACCGCCTGTACGTCGCCGTGCGCCCGGCTCGGCGAGGCCTCGCGATCGCGCTGCTCATCGATATCAGCGGTTCGACCGATGAGTGGATCGACGCACGCCGCCGTGTGATCGATGTCGAAAAAGGTCGCGCTACTCCTCGCCAGCGAGGCCCTCGAAGCGCTCGGCGATCTCTACGCGATTCTCACGCTTCTCGGGAAAGGCCGCTCGAACGTTCGCATGCGCACGATCAAAGTGGTCCGACGAGACGAATGGCTCGGTGGTCAGGCGGCGGATCGGCGCGCTCGAGCCCGAGGGGGTACACCCGGGCGGGCGCTGCGATCCGCCATGCGGCGGCGCTCCTCGAGCGTCAGCCGGCGGCGCATCGGCTGCTCCTCATCATCTCGGACGGAAAGCCGAATGACATCGATGGCTATGAAGGGCTGAGCGGGGTGGAGGATACCCGCCAGGCGATCATCAGAGACACGGGCGCGCGGCATTCTATCCGTTCTGCCTGACGATCGACCGTCAGGGCCAGGAATACCTGGGACGGATCTTCGGCGAGGCGGGGCACACGGTGTTGCGGCAATCCGCAGCAGTTACCGATGGCGCTCGTGAAGGTGGTGAAGCACCTCCTTGCGTCGTGAGTGGCTGCGGGCTGCCCGGACGCGGGCATCGAGTGCCGCGGCTGGCTTTCGGGCGGTTAGATTCCTCGCGAGGACCGAACCCGGTAGCTCAGCTGGTAGAGCAACGGACTTTTAATCCGTAGGTCCTGGGTTCGAGCCCCAGCCGGGTCATTGTGGATTTAATGACTTACGAAGCATCCGGCGCTGAGCGAACGCCGCTGAGGGACAAACTGAGGACATTCCATCAAGAAGTGGCTCGGAAGGCGCAACGCGTCACCGACTGCGCGCGGGCTACTTCGCCCTTGTTCCCGGCCGTCGTGTAGCGTCGAGCTGGAGACGTCGGCGCGACCTGACGGCAGCTTCGGCAACGCCTCCCGCGACTGCCCATTGGCCTGTGCAATGACGTAGATCGTGGAGTCTTGGGCCTGAGTAGCCCTTCTTCCTCCCGGTTCGCGATAGGTCGCACCCAGCTTCCGACGCCGCGCGCGGGTCCAACACCGGCGCAGCCATTTGTACTTCAATGGCGAAGGTATGCCGGCCCCGACCCACGGCCAGAGTCGTTCGTCGACGTATACGAGAGCCCACTCTTCGTCTCTTTGTCCCGGGGAACATCGACGCAGCGCCAATGAAGGTGTTCCCGCGTCGTCGCCAAGAACTCACCGACGCGCATGCCGGTCGCGACGAGGACAACTGGACGCGCGAGCGTGGTGTGGTGGCATCGCGTTCACCACGCGCCAGAATCCGTCCGGCGTTGTTACCCACGCGTCCTGAACCTTCGTCCGCCTCGGGAGAAGTTTCATCACACCTGAACGGATGAAACTTGTCCCCAAGCACCGATGTGAGCACGTGGTTGATAGGGCGCGGCGCATGTGGTTCCAGCCGGCTGGCGAGCCACCCCACTGCGACCGAAGCGTCGACCAGGGGCACGCACACGAGTGTGGTCAATCCTTTGCAGCGTCAGGCAGCTGCGTTGACGCTTCGCCGAAGCGCTGCCAGAGAGACGAGACGCTTTGCCGGGACTCAGAGCATCCTGACTGTGCGATCGATGATGCGCTCGGCGCGGGCCATAGCGGCTGATGCGGAAGCTGAATGTCGGCCAGCGTCACGCGAACATTTTCGCCCTTCCGATCAGCTTCGACCAGTTGTTCGATCTGAATGTCACCGCGCTGGAACGCTGAGAGAATCTCGATTCCGCGCCCTCAGCGAGCTTGGTCAGGATCGCATCGCAGTGACGACGGAACTCCTTCAGCCTGGCGCGCCGCTGGACGCCGAATCCGGCCAACACCCAGCCTGGTAAAATCGCGCAACGAATCGGTAACAGCCATCCTGCTTGTTCGCACGGGACTCATGTTGCCTCCCTTTCGCCTTCGATCCATTGAAGGACATCGTACTCCCACCACGCGACGGTTGATGCCCGAGTGTGATCTTGTTCTCCGGTGCAACGTTCTGCGTATCCACTCACTCGCTTACGCTGCCGTGGAAGATCTCGCCGGAGCCACGTAGAGCAAGTCGCGACGCCCGTGACGCAGATGCCAGTAGCGCGGGTGGTCGTAAACCGGCACTGGAACGGAATGCCGCTACAGCACAAACGGTGTAGCCCCGCGCAAAACTTGCGGGTTTCGGCGAGCCCCAATCGCGACGGGTTACCGGCTCGGACGAGCCGAGTGATGATCCACCCGGGCGAACCGCACGGGAGAACCTGTCGGATCGCGCCCGGAAGGGCGCGATGGCGGCTCACGCCCAGGGATCGACCGACCAACTCCAACGTTGCCCCCTACGGTTCTCTCGACGTGGTGGGTGAAAGTGCGGTATACCCGGTGCTCCAGCCTCCCCCTAACGGGGAATAGACTGTAGTGGAGCGCCCAGGACGTGGCCGACTGGGCTTAGCGCACCGCATCGTTGGAGTCCCTTGTTGGAGTTCGGTCCGCTCAACGCGCGCCAGACGCGATCAGGGCCGTAGACTCCATCTGAGCCGGCTGAGATGCTTCCGGGCGATAGTAAGAACTGTCAACGACGATGCTTTCTTCCACTTCACGTTTGTTGCGCCCTCTGCTGGGAGTGAAGCGAGAAGTTGCCGAGGTTAACCGATAGCTGGTGGTTCGCTGCAGGGGGCTGCCGTCGCTACCAAACCCCACTGGCAGAACGTCCGTGAGCCAAAAAGCAATCGTAGCCGCGGCGGCGTCCTTCTGTTTTTGCACGCGACGCGACGACACCGCCGTTCTTTGGCCTTTTGAGTGCGACAATGGTGTCGGCTTCGGGAGCGCACTCGATCCGCGCACGCCGTCATCGCTTCCGCGAGTGATGGCGAATGCAACGCGCCACCAGTAGCCTCGCGTCGATCGGCCGAGCGGATGACCTGACTCATATCCGCGCTGCGATTCTTATCGAGCTTCCCGGCGCGCAACGTGACAACGTATCGGCCACAATCCTTCGGTGGTTTGGCAGATTTCAAACATCGTTATCTACGCAAGTGACCTCCGAAGTCGACGAGCGTCGTGACGATGTACACCTCCGCTGAGGACGGTCCATGGTGATTGAACCAGGCGCTTATCCGCTTGGAAGTCAATGCACTGACTTCCTTCCGCCACGCCGTAGACAACCGGGCCCCAGCTTTACCTGTGGTAACGCGTCACGCCCCGTAGCGACCGAGAAAGGCGAGAGTCAAGAAGCCAAAACGACTTGTAGGAGCAGGGGGAGCGTACTGAAACCACCTGCCGGGCACGATGTTCTCTCTACCAGCCACTTTGGTCTCCGGGAGCGACATCACTCTATCGGCGGTGTGGGGAAGGTGAAGTGCTGAGGATCGGGTTGCTGAGTCGCACCCGCGTTTTGCTCTTCGATAGATCGGCGCCTTCACGCCCTCAACAGCTCAAGTTCTTCGTGCGTACCACCGCGCCTTCCATGTTTCAATCAGAAACGTCCGTGATCGCCTAGGCCAGGTAGGCGCACGATTCGACTTTCGGGCCGTATCCACAAGCGCTCGGGCCACCTTCTTGGCGCGCGTCACCCGCCTCGTCGTTATGTCGGTGGGGATGATCGCGACCATTGCGCCCCCGCGACTCTCCGAGGTTCCGGTTGCCAGCGGCTCGCCCCGCGTCAATTTGTCGTGGCAGGAGGCCGATTGACCAGCCCACGTCCTTCGCCCGGACGGCAATTACCCTGCGTTCCTCCCGCGATCGCTTGTTGGACTTCAGAAAGGCGGTACACGACACGCCCACCGCCTGAGGCTCCCGATATCCGCCGTCGGCCCGCCGCTGCGTGAACCTCTTTCCCTGAAAACCGAAACGACGGTAGAGGGGGACATCGCTTTCGGGTTTGGCGCAGCGCGATGTACACGGCTTCGTCGCGCGGCTGATGCCCAGAATAGATCGACCATGGTCAGACGACCGCTCACGACGTCCTCCGTTCGGCAGTTCGCGTGACACTTCAGCAGAACTGACCGTCGGGTTTCTCCGTGACGGATAGGCCCGGCGACGTCGTCGTGCGCCGGGCAGCTGACGTCCACTTCGGCCCGGGCCTGGAGCCCCAGTGCCGCGATCACGTCAGTCCGATTTTCGGCACTGCCCGCAAGTAAGCCCAGCGTGCGCTAACGCGTAGCCGGGGTCATGGGATTCTCAGCTGCGGGAGTTCCGCAGTACAACGGCGTGGACTCGCTGGCCATTGCCAGATACTCGCACAACTGATCTATTCCGCGATATGCCGAAGGAAACGGTGTCAGGAGCACGCGTTTCGCCTTCGAGGTTCCGAGTTCACGATCAAAAAGTGGAATTAGCGCAATCGGTGGATGCGGCGGTGAGTTCGCGCTTCGGGGAACATCAGAAGCGGCCCGGCAGGTCCGCCAACCAACCGCAACCTGGCGAAGCTCAAGAAGGGCGCAGCTGGTGTAGCCTGCAGTGGAGACGGTGCGTCGACTGGAGGAGCCTGATCGCGCCAGGCGAGCATCACAGACTGACGCGACATCGCCCGTTGCTCGACGGCTGCTCGACGGTTACCTGCGATGGTGCTCTGAGTACGTGACTGCCTTCACTTTCCGCGCGATAACTCGGTGGGCCTACGGACTGCGGGGGCCTCACGAGGTTGATCCATGGAAGAAGATGTTCTGTTGTTTGACCGACTTCACGAAATGGCGTGGCTTGGGAGTCGCTGCACGAAAAGATGCCTGACGAGTTCGTGACCTCGAGAGCGAGCTGCTGGGGCGGGTCACTATCCCACACGAAGGACGATCGCGCATTCGCGTCGTCGAGCCACTCTTTAGCCGCCCCTGATAGCATTCGTGGAGAGGAGGTGGAACGAACTGAGCCCGATTAAGCTGCGGCAAAGGGGGCTGGTGTCACGCGTGAAGTAATTTTGCTGAGGCGAGAGAACGACATCGCGCGTGCTGAAGCGCTGCGGTCGCGGCCCTGGGAATAGTGGCCCCATGCGCGAGGTAATGTTCGCCATCTCAACTCTCCGCGCATCGACAGGCCGTGGGAACCTGATGAACTAGTGCCTGAGCTGGGATCGTGCGATGCGCCCCTGATCTCCCCACCGCAGCTTTACCTGCATGACTGGTAAACTCATAAATTCGCAACGTCTCCGGGCACTTTGGCATTTTACGCCACTGGCGGACCGGGCAGAAAAAGCGGAAACGCTATCCGAGTTCGGATCCAGAACGAGCCACAGTCATCGGTCTCCGCACACGGCACTAGAGATCGGAGGCGATGTTGGTGTATTCGGCATTCGCCGAAGCGCCACTGGCCACCAGTCTCCGCGGCCCGGGTCACGAGGAGAATTTTTGGACGACGCCTACCGGCGGGCCTTCGGTATTTCGGCAGTCAGATCGACTGGTTTATGAGTAGCCCCCCGGTCGCCCGCGCCGCCTCCGCGTACTCTGCCCGATTCCGAATTCGCGAAAACTCGGCGGCCCATAGCGCAGGTGTGCCGCCCGCCTCGCGGGCCCGTCGCAGCCCGTGCCTCGCTGCGCGCCCGATGCGCAGCCTGATGTGACGCGGCGCGTGCCGACAACTTCTCGTTGGCGTCGCAGCCGCTGAGGGCGGTGAGCATCTGGAGTGTGGACGCGTTCGGTACCAGCCGGCGCGAACACCACATCGGGCAATCGTTGATCTGACCGCATCTTGGTCGCTATCCGCGCGCCCAAGGCGCTGATCGCGTCGTAGTTCGGGCCGTCAGGCGCTCTTGAGCCAAATCAAGAACGCCTCCGATTCGAGGTTCGCCACGACCAACACACCGTCCGCGTGGCGTCTGGATCCGATCGGCGTAGCGCCGAATCGAAGACTGTCGGAATCCCGGCGCAGCTCGGCCAACTTGGTTTAAGGACGTCTGCACGCATGTACGGAGCGCGTTGGACTCGCCGCGTTTCCGTCTATTACTGAATCGGCACCTACCTCTACTGAATCAAAATCTTAATTTCTAATGAACGGCACCTACCTCTACTGAATCGCACCTACGCGTCATCCGGGTCAGGAATCGGCAGGCCGAAGTGCTCTCGCGCGGTGGCGAGCAGCGCGCCGTCGAATTTGAAAATTGACCGCATCGTTCGAAGGCACTGCCTGGCAAAAACAAACACGTACAGTGGCATGTGCCCGGCTATGCGCCACCGAGAGCGAATGGTGCTGAGCCTGCCGCGCCAGCGCACAATGGAGTCGTTGCTCAGCTTGACGCGAACGCCATACTTCCTCGAGAACAGAACAGCGAGACATGAATACGATAGTCGCCCGGCGCCTCGCTCTCGTCGCTTCACCTCGAATCGATCTGCGCTGCGTAACCGCCATGCGCTGCTGATGAGCGTTGGCCCGTCACGGTGAGCAACGAGTCGCGGATACGGTTTGCTGGCGGGCCACTGAGTCGCATTTACCGTAGGTGGACGCAACTTCCGGCGAAATTGAAGCCCACCTGCTCGAGCCCAATTATCGACCCATTCTTGCGCCATTCGGTTACGAATCGCGGCAATGAGCACCGCACTTAATGACCAAACTGCCAACAGTCGCGAGCCGGTAGACGGCCCGATCGCGGGCTCGTTTTACTGCCGCGATCGGTCAGGGACTCCGCACTGCGGACACAGCGCCAGCGGTACTCACCTCACGTCCGGGCATTCGCGACACGGTGCCTGTTAACGCTGCTATGGTTGGTTAAGCTCCCTCCGAGCCTCTTTCTCCTCAATTGACCGCAACACGATGATTACCTTGCCATGCGAAATCCATCTCGATAACTCAACACATCTGTTTCGTGCTGCAGCCCAACATGGACATCATGCTGACATTATCGTTACCCAGCGCCCGGCGCGGCGGCAGCCGCCCAGTCGCTTCGCAGTGGCAGGAAGCAGCGCAGGGCGGCGATCCGCCAGCCATCCTGGAAACACGCGGATACCGGCGCAGAACGCTTTTCGGGCCGTTGGTGTCAGGGGCACGGGTCCGGATTCGCAGCGGAACCCCCTCGCTCGTACAGCCCGGTGTCATTCCAATAACGGAGATTCGCAGACGCAGTCTACTTCCACACTGGCAGGCGGCACGCGAGATCCACAGGCGTGGGGCTAGTGCCGGCTGTGCAGCTCCGTGAGGTCGATCGGTAACCCGATGTTTGAGTCATTCGGCAGCGCACGCCGTTCTGCGGCGTGCGATTCGCGCGTCGCTTTGTTGAAGTTCGGGCTGGGCTATCTGACCGACGCCGGGCGGGTCCGCACGACACCTGGCAGCGCTGTGAATCATCGTAGAGGCCGAAGGGCGGCGGGATCGGCCCGACTTTGCTGAGGCTTCAGTCATCTGAGGACGGTCGCCTGCGCTGTTCACCGGCGACCCTGCAGTGGACGGAGACCGGCGATCGAGCACCTTGATCGATCCGAAGGCCGGAAGCATCGCCGGCGTGGAAGTAGCGAGCCGCCGAGGCGGCGCGTTTCGATCCGTCGAGACAACGGGCAGCCGAAGTGACTGAACATGCCGCCACGATATGGAGCGGCGTCAGTCAGGCGCCATTCGAGCGCGGCTGGCCGCCGGGAGAATGGCAGCATCCGGCACCGCTGTGTAAGGCGTGTACCAGAGCCAGAATCCAGCGATAGCTTGCGCCTCGGAACGAAAGCGTCATTTCTCGCTCGCCCGAGCGCTAAGAATCCCTCGGCGAAGGCGTTCGGATACGAGGCAGACGATCCGACAATATGGGTTATGCTGCCGATAACTCCACGGAAGCCCGGACCTGGGCGAAGGCTGAAAGTCAGCCAGCTCGCTCAACACTTCCCGGCTGACGCCAGATGAAATCAGTCAGCTCCAGCCAGCGGACACACGCCCTTATAAAATCGTCCAGTTATTCGCCAGCCTAATTTCGATCGAGCGGGGCTGATAGAGTAAACAGCGTCGCGCGGTGTGTACCGAATAACTCATGCGGCGTCACTTTGGTGCAAAGCAACCAGCACTTAAACACCGAGGTGTTGTGTCACCTCCCTGGCGTATCGGAATTCCCGGCGGAGGGAAAGCGCATCGCCCACGCCTGTCTCACGCGCCACAGCAAGACACGACGGTAACTCCCGCTATCAAGCCCATCCTGAGAGTGCGTTCAAGTCCATACGCCTGACGAGGCTTCCTGATCGCCTACCGCGCTTTACGCTCAACCGCTCGAGAGTCCGCTTGAGCCGTGCCAGGTGACGCCGAGTTCGTTGAGGAGCCTGCTATCGGGTTATTGGTCGCGATGGGTTACGGCGGCTCAATCACGTGGCCAAGCTGTGGAAAGACTGGGCGACGGAGGGGATCGACGGGAAGACTGGAAGATCGTCTCGCCCGACGGATCGGCGTGCGGCGCAAAGCGTTGGCAGAACGCCGTTGGAGCACTTGGCTGGCGACTTGCCGGTAGCTCCACGCCGAACGCGCAAGGGCATTTCATAACCCGCATCAACGCCCGCCACACCGCAGGCGCGCGATTACGTGGATAAGCCCGAAACGCATAGTCCTGATCGACGGAACCGTGAAACTGGCGTCTCTTATGTTTGACCACGACGTGGGCGTGCAGGTGGCGATGTGGCGCCGCCAGCGTGGACGCCGACTTTTTTCGTTGAGGAGTGGTTCCAGCGTCTGGTTCATGAGCGGCGGCAGCCGAGTGTGACATTCGTTCGCCGACTGGAACGGCAGGCTCAAAGTCGGCTAAGTGTCGGGCGGTAAGCGCGCCAGCGACTGCCACGGGCAGGAAACCCTCTGGCTACCATAGCTGCGTAGCCCACAAGCCTGCTCTCAGTAATCAGGCAATAGAAAACGCCTTGCAACATCTCCCAAAAGTGTTTCAACGTCGCCGCTGGTTCGGCGCGAACCTTGTTCTCGTTGATCTTGAGATTGCCCTCTTTGAGCGAGTACTTGGCGACCGAGTAGCGAAGGCGCGTATTAGTAATCAGAAAACCACTCGTCCTGGTACGGAGCAGTACGCGAGATGCTCTCGGCCGTCTCGATCATTTCTTCCGCGCGAGCGATTGAAGTAGCCCCCAGTCTCCGTCTGGCTGATGTGCACGGTGAAGGATTTCGCGGTCGGGAAGAACAATCGCGAACGCTCGATCCGAGTGCGTGATGTGTAGACCCGCTTGAGAATCGCGTCAGGCAATATTGCTCGGGGAGAGTCCAGTGGCGAAACTATCGACTTCGGTATCCGGGTCTATAAACGGAATCCGCTCATTCGGTGGCACTCCACGTCTGGAAGCGAAATGCGAGACGAACAGGCGGCACACTAAAGGACGGGCAAGTGGGCAATCAATGCACTCGTTAGGTAGTCTCTTCTGGCTTCTACGGTGTGACAAGTGAGAAGCTGCCAAGTGCTTTTCCACTAAGAAGCTTTCCACTAAGAAGCCTTCCCACTAAGAAGCTTTCCCAGTAAGAAGCTTTCCAAGTGAGGCTACCCAAGTAGAGACCCTGCCAAGTGCGAGTTCCAGTAGACAGTTCTCCGTCCGTATTGACTTCCGTAGGGGCGTCCGGGGCAATTCGACTATGGCGCTGGACTTTCACGCGGGATGCGCGGAAAAACTGACGCGAAAGGGATCGGCTCTTGACGGTCTTGACGATGGAGCCCTCGCTGTGCAAGACCAACCTGCGATTGGCGAATACAAGCCGACGCATTGCCACGTCGCGTGTTCGCGCCTTCCGGTGAGTATCAGACTCTGGGGAGCGATACGTTCCGGGATGGCTGTCGATTTCCGGGGTGCGTTTCGTACGATGGGCTCATCATTGGTCCCGCCGCTTATCGACCTTCATCGCCTCGCACGTGAGATGTGCAAGACGCGCCAGCTTCGTGACGCCGCGAGCTTGCGCTGGTCGGAGCAGTTGGTGGCCTGAATGGGTCCGAGCGCGATCGACGTCCGCAAACCGACGTGTCCTGTCCAGTTTCGTGCTCACCAAGATTGAATCAATGATCGAAAAGTTTCCAGGTCGTGCTGCCGTTGTTTTGGGTCAATGGAGCGCCGTCCTGTTCGCTTAGGTGGTGTGCTGATTCGCGACCTAACGTCAGTTGACTATGACCAGTGGCAGCCGACTGCCATCACCGACGGTCAGGCGGGTGACGTTGCGACGGGATACCGGCGTGAGCGAGAACTCCATCAAGGCAGGGCTGCCGCGATTGTCGAGAGGCAGCGGAGAGCCGCAGCGGGCCTGAGAGTGCCCTTGAGCGAGCTGAAACTGTCAGCCTCCTTCGGTTGTTCTCGGTCTTGCTATCGCCTTCTGGTCTGGGGCCGCACTGTGCGGTGTTCGGCAAACAGCACCACGAGAGCACAAAGCACTACCTAATCCAGGGGTCCAAGCTGCTCCTGATTCAGAAGGCGATTTCACGCACTGAAGACTTTCATTGGCAGTTGAGCGCGCCGAGCACTGACACACATACGCCCGGCCATTCATGGTGGCTTCCCTTGATCAACTACTCACCAAGCCGCGTTCCGACTTCAGGATTCGTTGCTACCGTCCTGCTTATCTACTCGCGTGCCGCCCTTAGAAGCGCCATAGAGATAAGCTGCTCATATCGTGGTGGCGATCGAGTCACTACTGCTGCGTGACGATAGCGAGCTGATCGAGACAACGTTGCCGTCAGGATCGCTTGGGTCATTGGTCAATCAGCGGACGCGGAGAGCAATACGCAACTGAAACGGGCATACC
>ERZ1370068.7119-contig-6057_pt1 | contig 48356 bp, 68 predicted proteins | sample MGYA00561227_ERZ1370068 | MGnify/ENA primary metagenome ERZ1370068 (study PRJEB38410, sample SAMEA6850437) | metagenome | study: Metagenomic assessment of the ecological functions of the soil: analysis of the soil microbiota associated with the... | reverse complement strand
GATCACCGTGACCAGTCGAAACCCGGCGCTTCCGAAGGCGCGCGGAAGCTGAATCGGACATCCAGGATCGCCTGGTCAACCGCGATTCCCGCCATCGCTTCACGACATTCTCCTGAACCGCACGTGACTTCCAAACTCGATCCGCGCGCGCTCGCTCCGCCTCTGCCCGCTGCAGACCGCCGCGCGTTCAAGGACATCGGCTGCGGAGCTGCACGTGTGATTGAAGTTCTTCCTCCATCTCTCGCCCGTCTGGGCACGCCATAAAAACCTCCTCGCGATCGACCTGCGCTGACGCAGCGATCATTGGCCCGCGTGTCCTGATCTGTTCTCTAATCATTCACTTTCTGCTCATGCCTGCTGCGGCCGTGCCGCGAGGGCTGCCGTAACCGCGCCGCTGACGCGCGCGTTTCCACCAGTCGGTTTCTTCCTGTAGCCGTTTACGGCCTTCGCCGTCAGCTCGTAAAATTTCGCTCGCCGGTTGTTTTCCGATTTTCCCCACTGGTCTTTAGCAACCCCTGACGCACGAGCCGGAATAAGGCTCGGATACAACGCCCCTTGCTCGACGAACAATCGCTGTCCTGAAATCTGTTCAATCCTGGAAAGAACGGCATAACCATGGAGCGGCCCGAGCGATACGGCCTTGAGGATGAGCAGATCCAGTGTGCTCGTGCAACAGTTCGGCTTCCTCACTCATGTTGACTCCTCAAACTACTTAGAGTCTAATGCCCCTCCGGCTGTCATGAGGACTCCACCGACTTCGATTTCCGGCTACTGCTCAAGCACAACGCGGAAACCGTCAGCTGGCAGTCACGCGATTCCGGCGGCCCTGCGCGGCGCGCACAATCCGCAGCGTGAAAGGAGCGCAGTTATCGAATGCGCCCCCACGAGAGACGTGCACCGTGCCGGTCGCCTTATGGGCGATGATTTCTTGACTTTTAAGGCGGGATTTATCAGATCAATCTAATAGCCACGTCCACCGACGGAAAATCGGGCGTGAAATTGTGCAGCGTCGGCAATTGTCTTGAACGCCTGGTAGCAAATCGTCCGCAGGCGGTCGCATCGTCGGCCCTGCCTGCTCGTAACCTAAGATCCTTAGACTCGCCGGCACTGCTCATCAGTGACGTGCTCCATCCACTTCTGACCGCCACCTTACCGTCGAGCGCTTCCCGAGTGCTGCCATGCGCGTCGGCTGCCGCCGAAGTCGGCGCAGCTCCAGTGCCAATGCTTCCCGCCAGGCGCAAACCGGTGACCACGTCGCCTTTGGCCGGATTTCGTCGACTCGTCCGCCCTCGCGCAAGCAGCCTCATCCCAAAACCCGACGTGACGATCGAAACGCCCGACCCAGTGGGATGCGTATGGCCGTGCGGTGCGTGCACCCGGCTCAGAACGTGACGATCGCGCCTGACGCCCCCGCGCCGCTGATCTGGGCGCCTCGGAAGAGCTGTGGCTCTATGCTGAAACTTCGTGCCCAGTAAACCAGTCATCAGCTGGCCCTTTAGCGGAACTCTGCGTGCCAACTCTTTTGATTTCCATGTCTGATCTCTTTCCGCTCGCGCTGCGTCAATTTGGCGATTCTAAAAGGAAACTCTCCGGCGCGTCGGTTGTTTCTTTCGGATCGCCCTTCTGAGATCCAATATGAGCCGTGCAAACCCTCGCAAGTGAAATCAACGCAAACAGCGACGCTGCTGCGTAATACTGGTCCCAAAAAAAAGTCTTTCTGCTAGAAAAATGGAAAACTTCTCGATGGCTCAGCAGAAGCACGAAATTGACGACCAAGCGGCGATCGATCAATGATTTTTGCGGCAGCTTCGACGCTTATGGTCCGGGCAACTGGCTGCCGCTCGCTGTGCTGGCTTGTGGTTTCGGGGCGTATTTCACCCGCCGCAAACATTAGACTCAAGGAAGCCGTGCTATTGCCGCGCTACCCCGAGCGGGAACAATACAAGCGACGCTGTCACGGTTATTGCTGCTCCTCGGTCATTTAGAGTGACGAGATCGCCCCATCAACCATGTGGAAGCAATTCTCAGGCCTTTGCCACAGCATTGCCCCGGGAGTTGGATTGCCGTCTGGGCCGCCATCACTCTTGCTCTCCCCTCGAAAGAGGCAAGCTATCCGTCACTCTCTGCGAAGCACCGAAAAATCCTCCGACCGCTTCGTAGTAGCGCGACGTCAGGTTGTCTAGCGTTTCGAAACAACGCAAAAACAGAAATGGAAATCAAGAAACGAAAGAACATCTATGAAACTGGTTTTATCTGTCCTGATCTGCCAGGACACCTCAACCCAATGAGTTCTCTGGCGCTCCAACTTCGGGCGCGCAATCATGAGGTTGTCTTCACTCTATTCGTCAGGTGCGCCTGCCGGGCTACCGTTTGTTCCTGGTCCCGAGAAGGATCACATCAACGAAAACCGACCAGAAATGAGCAAAAAGCAGGGGAGGATGCGTTACAATTTTCTGTTCGCACGCTGCTGACTCAAACGGAGGCGATATTGAAATCATTGCCCGCAATTGTTGAGGCCAACGGGATCGATGCGCTGATAATCGATACAGTTCAGTTCTATGCAGAACTGGGTGCGATGCAGCTTGGGTATGCCATATGTGCACGTTGCAAACTGCAGTGCACTTGGACTACTCTGGCTACACTCCACTTTGCCTGTATGGCTGGCCTCATGAGACAACTCCTGCCGCTCTGGCCAGAAACCGAGAAGGTGTCGCAAAGTGGGCTAACTGTGCTGAGCAAGCGTCAACGGAGGCATCAAGGCACATGCCGAGAGCATCGGACTAAGAATCGACTGGAAAGATCTCTCCTCCACTCTTTCCCGTTGGCATCTAATTACCCAAGTGCCCCGAGCTTTCGACTTTGAAAGTTCTCATTGGCCCTCCCAGTTCCACCACACCGGTCCATTCCACGATGGTCAAAGGCCGAGACAAATGTGGATTTCCTTGGGAGCGATTAACGGGAGAGCCACTTGTCTACGCTTCAATGGGGACGATTTTGAACGGCCAGGTGGATGTCTTCCGCACTATCGTGGCTGCCGTGGCGAAGAATAAGAATTTGCAACTGGTGCTTTCGATCGGCGATCAGATCGATCCGAAGCGGATCGGACCGGCTCCGAGCAATGCCATCATCGTAAAGCGGGCGCCACAGTTGGAGTTGCTGAAACGGGCCACGGTCTGTATCACCCATGCTGGGCTGAACACCGTGCTCGAATCTTTGGCACAAGGCGTTCCGCAATTAGCCATCCCGATAACCTATGATCAACCCGGTGTCGCCGCGAGAATCGCGCATAAAAAAACCGGCGTAGTTACCTCATTAGACAAATCAACCGCTGACCACCTCGCATCCCTTTTAAACGAGGTGCTGACCGACCCAACTTATCGAGAGAATGCACGTAAACTGCAGAAAGCGATCGCTGAGGCCAACGGACTTTCAGTCGCCGCTGACCTGATAGAGGAATCCCTCGGGGTGAGTAGGAAAATCAGTGCAGCAGCAGCTTAATCTTCGCTCCGTTCCGACTGTATCACCCTTGGGGTTAGCAACAACCACCTTGGTAGCGCAGGCGGCACCAGCTTGATAATCACGACACCGGGCTGTTAAGCCTTTTGATCGACCCGTTAATGCGCAGCTTAAAGCGCGACCCGCGGTAGAATGCGCTGCTCGAGAAAATAGGTTTGCCGTTATCAGAAGGAAAATCATCAATCCTAACAAACAAACATTGGCAGCGGTAGCTCAGTCGAGAAGAGATATCGATAATCTCTTCTTATCGGGGAGGAACATGAATTACCTCCTCCATGTAGCGGTCTGCGGCGGCGGCTGCCTCCTCCGGGACTGCTGCCGTTCTGACGCGCGCTCAGATACGGCGCGTACCCAGTCCCACCAGTGGTGCTTCGGCGTGCGTCTTCTCGTAGTTGCCGTGGTGCTCCTCTGTCTCGCGGAGGAGTTCTGCAAGGCTTGCGACGTCCATGTCTCGCCGCTTGCGTTAACTTCCATTCGCGGCCGGGAAGGCGCGTCCTTGATTTCCTGGAGCAGCCAGCCGTTCCCGTCCGGATCCTCGAACGAGGCAAACGAAGTAGTAGGAACGACCTTGCGGATCGCGCCCGCCGACGCGCGGGTTCTCCACGGCGTTGTTGAAGGGGCCGCCGGCGTAGTGGAAGACCTCGCTCACCGTCGACGCCGCGGGCGATCAAGTCGTCGCGGGCGGCGTCGACGTCGTCCACGGCGAGGACCAAGACTGTTCGCCGAGCCAGGCTTCGGCTGACGTGACTCCCTTGCCGAAGATGATCGAGGCTTCCGAGTTGGGCGGCGTCAGCTGCACGACGCGGAAGTCGCCCTGACGCGAAGTCGGCGTCGAGCCGCCAGCCGAGATTTCTCGTAGAACGCTTTCGCGCGCGATCCACATCAGAAACAGGAATGATGATCACTTCCAATCTTAAATTCATGATTTACCTCCGGCTGCAATTCACTTCTAATCGGGTTCACTTTTTGAGATTTGGATTTGTTTACTGCTTCTAATTAAGCGCTGAATAGCTGGTCTGATCCGATCATCGCAATTAACAACACCAATATTCGTTTCATATCTTGTGTCGGCAGTCGTTAGCTAGCTGCCGCCTCCGCTGCAAGATCATTCCGACAGCTGACGTCAACTATGCCTCGATCTTCACAATTTTCGCGCTTCGTCCGTCCTCGAGTGTAATCCAGTCGCCCATGTCCGCGGCCAGCAGCGCCTTGCCGATCGGAGAAATCCAACTGACGGCGTCTCGTTCGAAATCGAGTTCGTCGACGCCGACGACGGTAAACGTTTCGGTCGCGCCTTTTTATCCTTCACCGTCACCGTTGCGCCGAACGTGACGCTGTTCAGACGGCGCGTCCGGAGGATCGACAACATGGACCGATGCCAGAATTTGCTCGAATTCGGTGACACGCTCGCTGTACGGCGTTTGCCGCGCGAAGCTTTTGCAGTTCGTCGCGCAAACGCTTCGCGCCACGCGCGGTGATGTAATTGGTCGCTCCCGGTGGCAGTCCTGACGCCGATCGCTTCCGTCCGCTGCGCTCCGGAGGATCGACATCTTCTTTGACGAACGCCCTGCTCATCCAGAAAAGTATCGCACGCCACCGCATCGGGTGTCCTTTGGGAAAGAGAGATCCGCGCTTGGCGTGACGTCCGCGCTGGCAGGAACACTACTGACTCACTCCGCGCGCAACACAATCATCGGCTCGACGCGACTAGCTCTGCGCGCCGGGATCCAGCAGGCGAGAAGCGCGATGCCGCAACAAGAGCAAGGCGACACACGTGAAGGTGATCGGATCGGAAGTGCTCACGCCGTAGAGCAGGCTCTTCATCATGCGCGCGCCGCCGAAGGCAATGAGTAGCCCACATAACGAACCAATCGCGGCGAGCAACATGCCTTGTTTCAAGATGAGCTTCTGCACATCGGAGAGCTGCGCGCCGAGCGCCATGCGCAATCCGATCTCGCGCGTGCGTCCCGCGACGACGTGCGACATGACACCGTAAATCCCGACCGCCGCGAGAATCAGGGCGAGGACACCGAAACTGCCGAGCGCGATTGCGGCCATGCGCGCAGGGAAAAGTGATGTGCCCATGTGCTCCTTCAGCGTCTTTGCTGCGTAAACGGAAATCGACGGATCGAGCTTTTGCACTTCGCCGCGCAAGGCGCTCAACACCTGCCGCGGATCGCCGCGTGTGCGGGCGACAAGCGTAACCGCGCCGCTGTAATCGCGATAGACCGGCGTATACAGCGCGGGCTTGGGATCTTCGCCTAACGAGTTGTATTTTCCGTCGGGCACGACGCCAACAATCTCGAAGAACGGATCCGGTAGGCCCATGCCAGTTGAAGCGCCGGCCGATCGGGTCCTGTCCGTTGAAGAACTTTTTCGCGAACGTCTCGTTCACGATCGCAACGCGGCTTTCCTTCTTGTTTTCGTCGTCGCGAAAATCACGGCCGCGTAGTGGAATGCCCATCACATCGAAGTAACCGGGGCTGCTCTCGATTGGGATCGCGATCGGCAATGTGCTCGCGCCTTTGAACTCCGTGCCTTCGATATAAATCGTGCTGTCGTTGTAGTTCAATCCGAGCGGGAGGTAATCAGTCAGCGCGGCGTTTTCGATTTGCGGCAGCGCCAGCGCTCGCTCGAGCACTTGCCGTTGGAACGCGCGGCCGCGTTCCTCGTTATAACCTTGCAAGCTGACATCGAACGAAATGGCGACCGCGTTTTCTGGATTGAAGCCGGGCCGCATCTTCTGAGCGGCTTGCAGACTGCGCACAATGAGGCCGGCGCTGATGAGCAGGATTAACGAAAGGCTGATTTGCGCGACAACGAGGAAGTTGCGCAAACGTGAGCGACGGAAGCCGGCCATCGATGATTCGTCTTTCAACGCGGGCACGAGTTGCGGCTTCGACGATTGCAGCGCCGGAATGAGGCTGAACAGAATTCCCGTCGCGATCGAGAGCAGCAGCGCGAAGCTGAGCACGCGCCAGTCCGTGCGCAGATCGAACAGCAAAGTAACGTCGCTCGGCAGGCGAATGCCTCGCACAGCGCTATTGATTGCGGCAGCGAGGAATACGCCGGCCGCGCCACCGCTGAGTGAAATGAGAAGACTCTCAGTGAGCAGTTGTCTGACGAGTCGTTGCCGACTTGCGCCGACCGCGAGCCGCACGGCAATTTCCCGCCGCCGTTCCGTCGCGCGCGCGAGGAGCAGACTGGCAAGATTCACGCACGCGAGCAAAATCACGAGCGCACCCACGGCCGCGAGCACTCCAGTGAAGGCGAAGACAGAATTCGCAATATCGGGAATGAACAAGCCGGGTTTGCCGAGTCGGATGCCGCGGCCGACGTTCTGCGGATAATCCTGCGCGAGTTTCGCGGTCAGCGTCTCGAGCGCAGCCTTCGCTTCGGCGAACGACACGCCGGGCTTCAACCGGCCGACGGTGAAGAGATTGTTCGAGTCGCGCTTGTCGATCCACGTGCTCCCGGGTTCGATCGTCTTCGCCATCATTACCGGAATGAACATCTCCGGATCGTAGGCGACTTCGGTGCCAATAAATCCTTTCGGCGCGACGCCGATAACAGTGAACGGGCGGCTGTTGAACTCAACCGTCTTCCCCACGATCTGCGGATCGCCGCCGAAGCGGTGTTGCCAGCAGTTGTAACTAATCACGGCAACGGGATGTGAATCAGGCGTCTGATCTTCTTCGGGCAAAAATGCGCGCCCGAGCATCGGCTTCACGCCGAGAACATCGAAGTAGTTTCCGGAAACGAGATAACCCCAGACGCGCTGGCTGGAGTTGTTGACCGTGAGACTGCTGACGACAACGCGATAAACAAACAGACCGGAGAAGACGGTGTTACGATCGCGGTACTCTTTGTAATTCGGATACGACTGCAGCGACCAATCCGCGCCGTTGTGCAGTGTGCCGTAAAGCTCGACCAACTGCTGAAGGCTCCTTCACCGCGAGCGGCCGCAGCAAAGCCGTATCGACTAAACTAAAGATCGAAGTGTTAGCCCCGATGCCGAGCGCCATGGAAATGATGGCGAGTGCGGCGAAGCCGGGTTGTTTCATGAGTTGGCGAAAGCCGAAGCGGATATCCTGCAGAAGTGTTTCCATAAGTGCGCGAGCTTCTGCATTGTGAGATGCAGCACGGGCGCGCTTTGATTCAGGAAATTGCCACGCGCGAATTCTTCCGGGCGGAGAGAGGGAAGCAGCCAGATCCGAATCCAAAACCATGGCGCCATCGCGTCCGACCGCGCCTGTTATTCCAGAACGCGGAGCGCTTCGAGAGGATTCAGATTCTCGGCCCGGCGGGCCGGAACGATAGCATGCGCATAATGCTACGCCGAGAAGCACCACTGCCACGGTCGCGTAGGTAGAAAGGTCGGCTGCTTCCACGCCAAACAGCATCCCTGACATGAAGCGAGTCAGCGCAAACGCGCCGACAACGCCAACGACGATCGCAACCGCCACCATGACCATGCCGTTGCCGATAACCAGGCGTGCAACGTCACGTTTTTTGTGCGCCCAGCGCAATGCGGATGCCGATTTCACGGCGCCGTTGCCCGACGGTGTATGACATCACGCCGTAAATACCCACCACGCTGAGAAGCAGAGGACGACGCCGAAAAAAGACCGAGATCAGTGTCAGGTTGAGGCGGCGCGGGGTGAGCGATCGATCGAGCATTTCTTCAAACGTATGACACGGGCCCAGCGGCTGATCCGGATCGAGCGCAGCGATTTGTTTCCGAACCGCCGGCAGGATTGCCCACGGATCGACCGAAGTTTTATGGCCACGTCCATCGCACGCAGCCAATCCGCATTTCGCTTGAGATTCATCTGCAGCCATGGCCGGTATATTTGGACCAACGGTTCTTCCTCCGGCTCGTGATATCGCATGTGCCCAACCACACCCACAATTTCCCCGCCAGCGTTCGTCAGGACCTTCGAAAGCGAAGACGACGACCCAAAATGGAATCGAGAGTGGCTTCCCGAAATTTCGTCGAACAAACTGATCATCCACTACAACCACAAACGGCGAATCAGTCCGGTCGCGTTGGTCGAATCGCCGGCCAGCCAGCAGCTTGATCCTGAGTGCGTCGTGATACTCTTCGCTAACCGAGATCGACGTGCTGAGCGGCCACTGCGCCATATTTGCGGCTCGGGCCGACCTTCGATCCAATAGTTGCCCTGCACAAAACGGCCTAACGGAATGTCGGCGGTGGTGACGGCAACATTCTTTACCTCCGGCAGGGTCCGCAATCGCCGGTGCGCTTCTTTCAACGCCACGATCGCCTGCTCCGGTCGCGGATATTTCATGTCGGGCAGGCGCAGGCGAAAGGACAGAATATTTTCGCATCGTAGCCGCGGTCGATTGTCATCAGATTGCGAAAACTCTTCGCTGGGCAGGCCGGAACCGATGAGAAGAATGAAGGCGAGAGCGGAATTCAACGATAACGAGAACGCGGCTGAACTCGCTGGCTCGCCGGCGAATCCGAAGTCCGATCACCGCCCGCCGTCAGGCTCTGATTAAGATCAAACCGCGTCGTCTGCCATGCCGGTGCCAGCCCAAAGACAATTGCCGCTGAGCAGGGTGGCAATGACGGTAGCGGTCAAGACCTGCACCGTTAAGATTGGATCTCCACTCAGGCGCGGGAGCGAATCCGGTGCGGCCGTCTTGAACAGGTCGATCGCCCAGCTCGCCAAACCCACGCCTAACATTCCACCGATCGCCGCGACGAGAATGGATTCGATAAGCAACAGACGGATGATGCGGAAACGCGACGCACCAAGAGCCACACGCAGCGCGATCTCTTTCTGGCGGTTAATGGCTCGCGCCAGAGTCAGATTGGCAACATTTGCGCACGCGATAATCAGCAGAACCGCAACGGCCACTGATATCACCGTCAGGCCGCCGGCTGATTCACCCACGTAATCGGAAAGAAGCGAGCGAAGATCGACGGCGTTCCCACTGTCCGCCTGTGGATATTTGAGGGCCGATTGTTGCGCCAAGGGTTTTGATCTCGGCGCGGGCTTGCTCTTCGCTTACATTCGCTTTCAACCGGGCCGTTATTCGGACAGGGTAGCCACGGCCCCGCACATCCTGCTGTTCCAGCTGGCCGAGAGGCAGGAAAACGTCATTGTTGTCATTGTCTTGGCCGTAAAAATCGAAATCGGTCGGAGCACGCCGATCACCGTCCAGCTGTCACCGTTGTATCGGATCGCGCTCGGCCAACGATGCCTGGGGCGCCGGCGAATCGACGATGCCAGAGTGAGTTGCTTATTATAACGACGTGCTCGGCGCCCGTTTTGTCTTCCGCTTCATTGAAAAAACCGCCCAATCTGCGGCGACACCCGCAAAGATCGGAAAAATCCGGCTGAGACATATCCTGCCGAAGACACGCTCAGGTTCACCGGTGCCCGTAATGATCCCACCTGCGGGCGGCCGCGCGGCCATTCCCTCGAATGAATGTTGCGCCAACTGCCAGTCACCGAAAGTTTTCGCACGGACACTGCAGTTAAGTTTCCAGAAGGAAGACCTCGCCGATGGCGACGAGTCGGTCGGCATCGGGAAGAGGGAGCGACCGCAACAAAACTCCGTGGACTAGCGTAAAGATCGCGGTGTTAGCTGACGCCGATCCCCAGCGCGATCGTCAGGGCCGCGACGATGGCGCGAAGGTTCAGTTCTTGATTAATGCGCGCCGGCGAACTAACGTCGCGCCACAGATCTTCGAGGAAGGCAACTCCCGCGCTGCGTCGCGACATTCCTCCTTTCGTTGTTCGATTCCGCCAAACTCCCGCAGCGTCGTAGTCCGCGCCTCGTCTGACGCCATGCCTTGTTCGGATAAGCGACGGATCTTCGCCTCGATGTGATATTGCAGTTCGTCTGGCGAGCTCTCGCTCGATTGCGCGTCTTTGAAAGACCGCTCGAAATTTTGCTCTCAGCCAGTGATACAATGTCTCCAGCATCGCTACGCATTCGTGGCCGAAGCAGCGCCGAAATCGCGCCTGAGAGGCGTTTCATTCATGCGCTTCGCGCTCGAGCTGGCGGCGACCTGCCCTGGTCAAAGCATATAAATTTCGCCCGCCGATTGTTCTCGCTTACCGCCAATCCGCCTTGATCCAACCGCGGTGCTCCAGTTTGTGCAGGGCGGGGCATAGGGAACCATCGCTCACGCTCAGCACGTCGTCGGACATCCTGATCTCAACCGGCGGCTGATCGCCCAGCTACGCATGGGCTCATGCGCCAGGATTTGCAAAAGCAAAAGGTCCAGGTGCCTCTGGAACGAGATCGCCTCGGTCTACTCACGGTTACCGAGTGGAGAGCTACCCTTTTCCTCTCGGTGCGCGGAGCTGGTAAATTTGTTGCGTCTATCCGCGTTGACATAGCGTAGAACTTCCGACGCCGGGATGCCCGGCCGATCAGAGATAGCTCAGCCAAACGCCGCGTCGGCGCTGTTTCAACTCGGCAAACCAGCGGCACACGGGATACAACGCGATCACGACGAGCAGCCACACGGCGTAGACTCCGGCGAGGCCGAACCCGTAGTCCGGCGGATACAGCGGCCGTGCATCATCGTGGAACAGCGGGCCGACAAAAAGCCCGCTCGGGCCGCCATACCGCAGGTAGGAGATGAGCAAGGCGATCGCATGGATCAGAAAAATGTGAACGATATAAAAAGAGCGGCACCCGGCCGAAAACGATGAAAGGTCGCCAGAATTTGCCGAGGTCGCGATCAAGCAGGGCTAGCACGATGAAGGAAGGACCAAGTGTCATCAGCAGATAGAGCAAAGAGGGAGGGTATTTCTCGCATTTGATGAACGAGAAGACGGTAAAGAGCAGGCTCTGCTGCCGCGACCACGGGAAAGGATCGCCATAGATGTTCGTCGCACGGATCACAACGAAGGCCGCACACAAACTGATGCCGAGCCATAGCGTTCGGCGACGTCGCCGCGCGCGGTCGAGTTTCACCACCGCACCGTAGGCGTATCCGGCGGCCATGACGCCGATCCAGGGTACGAGCGGATAACCGATGTAGAAGGTGTAGGTCGGCGAGAGGTGGATGGGATTTCCGGCATGCAGCACGTTCCAGAGCCAGCCGAGCGAGCCAAACGCCTCTGGCGGCACGGAATCGAAAAGGTTATGCGTGCCGATCATGACGATCCCGAATGCAGCGATCGCCCACACCGGCAAATAGATCAGGGCGGCCAGCGCGACCATTGACCACCCCAGCGCCCAGATCACGCCCCCGCCAAGGGAATGGATATCGAAGTTAAACGTCCATGCGAACTGCATCACCGTCAGCTCGAGTAACACCAGCCACAGGCCGCGGGTGATGAGAAACCGCGCGAGATCAGTTTTCGTTTTGCCGCGCGTCAACGAGAGGAATGCGGCGGTGCCGGCCAGGAAGCAGAAGACCGGCGCGCAGAAATGAGTGATCCACCGCGTGAAGAAAAGCGCGGCGTAGGTTTGGGTCAGGTCGAGCGGGCGGAACAAGAGGGCGTCGTGGCTGAGGAAATCACGGGTGTGATCGAGGGCCATCACCACCATGACCAGACCGCGCAAGACGTCTATATTCTCGAGACGCGGGCGTGCCGGTTGTAAAGGAATCGGAGAGTCGCTGACTTCCGGCATACCTCTCTGCCTTGTCACAAAGATCGCGGCGGCCGTCAACACTTCCGTCTCACACTGTGCCTGCCACGCAGTAGCTCAGCGAAGCTTGCGATCGCGGCTGGACTATCTTCACGCCAGTCCCGCGATTTATCCGAACGAATATCACTGCTTTTCAAATCGTTCCCGCCGTTGTCACGAACGCCAAATTTTCAATCTCTACGCGCAACTCCCGTCCTTCCTGCGAACGAGTTTGGCTTGACGATCCACGATGATTCGCAGCATCAAGGACACGTGAAATCCGATCCTTTTTCCGCGCCTACCATTCGCCTTTGTCCGCATTTGCGCGAAGTTTCGCGGGCGCGAGTAGCTCAGCTCTTCATTGACGTATGAACACGAGAATGACGCCTAGCCATGGTTCTCCTGATCTTGCTTTCGAGTTTCGCGCGCGCAGAGTGGCGGATCGAAGCGGAGACGGGAGTGGTTTATAACAGCAATCTCTCGAATTCCGATCGCTCCGCCGATGCCGCGATGACTGGGCATGGAGGAGCGATATAAGTGCCGCCAATGGTCTCCAGCTTTACCCGTGATTTACGACTGAACCTCGGAGCGGATTTGCGCGGCGAAGCTGTGGGATCGCTTTGGTGCGTTTAATACATCGGCCTGGCAGCTTCGCTGGCTTACGCTATCGCTTCGGTTTGGGCCGCCAGGCGCCCTGGGTTTTGCTGGAGGACCGGTTTGGCTACGATCGGTTCCAGGACACTGCACAAAGCGGTTATGACAACGTGCTCAATTTTCAGGCCGGCATTGCGCTCTCCGACCGGATCGCGCTGGAAGGCGGTTATGCGTTTGAAAGTTTTGTCGCGCCGAACGATTTCTACGATCGGCAGGTTCATCGCGGCAATGCGCGCATGGTCTTCGATGTCACCTCGTCCCTCCAGGTCACCGCGTGGCTACATCTATCGCGAGGGTGATGTGATTTCATACGCTGTTCCGCCGCGGCCCGATATTGCCCGGTTCTCGATCGAACGCGAAGACGAAGACGAGTTCGGCCAGCCGCTGCGTACCGCCTCACAAATTGTTGGGACGCACGCATGCACTTTCGTTTTCAGTTGCCTATCAACTGATGAAGTACGCGTCGGTTCAGCTCGGCTACGAGTATGCCATCACCACGCACGATCCGTTGCAATACGAGAACCACCTGGTGGAAGCGAACATCGCCGTGGCGTATTGAGATGAGGCCGTCGCGCGGATTCGTGCTGCTTACTGTTTTGGTTTTCGCCGGCGATCTCCTGGCCGGATCGCTGGAGGTCATCGTCAAGGACGACAAAGGCCGGCCGGGTTCCGATGCCGTTGCCTATGCTGCTGCCGCCGGCGCTGCGAGCGCAGCGCCGAAAAAGCAGGCCGTCGTCGACCAACGCGACAAGCAATTCGTTCCTTACGTGACGGCAGTACAAGTGGGCACCGCGGTCAGTTTCCCGAACAGCGATAACATTCGACATCACGTTTACTCGTTTTCGCCCGCGAAAAATTCGAGCTGCCGCTTTACAGCGGCGTTCCCGCCGAACCGGTGGTGTTCGATAAGGTCGGCTTCGTCACTCTGGGCTGTAACATTCACGATTGGATGATTGCTTACGTCGCCGTGCTGCCGACGCCGTATTTTCAAGTGACGAGACAAGACGGACGCGCCGTGTTGAAAGATCTGCCGGCCGGGCAATACACCGTGCAGGTGTGGCACCCGGCGTTGAAAGGCCAGCCGGAAGCGCTCGCCCAACGGGTTGATGTCGGCGGCGGCACAAAAGTTTGCTGTTCACTCTGCCGCTCAAGCACGACGTGCGTGCCAAGCGAGCGCCCGGCTTAACCACTGGAGGCTATCGCTGAAACTTCGATTCCGCAGTTTTCGAAGCCGGCTGCTCTTTTTCCTGATTGCGCTCCTGACGCTGTTGCAATGCGCAATCTACCTTCTCGTCCGGCAGGCTAATCGACAGCATGCCCTGGCGCAGATTCAATCCAGCCTCCGCAGCGGTGCCCGCATTTTCGAAAAGCTGATCGAACAGCGTAACCAGCAGATCACGACCGCGGCCGCCATTCTTTCGCGTGATCACGCGTTTCAGGAAGCCTTCGCCGGGGCCGATCAGGACCGTGAGACTACGCTATCTGCGTTAGCGAGCCTCCGCGGCCGGGTCAGAGCCGATGCGGTATTGATCGCATCTCTCGACAAGGAACTTCTTTTGACACGCGCCGCCCACAATTGCACAGCGTGCCGTTTCCGTTTCCAAAACTGATCGAGAAGGCCGAGACGAACGACGGCACCTACGCGTTTGTTGTGTCTCGACCGCGAACTCTACGCCATCGCGGTCGCGCCGTTGCTCGCGCCCGATCCCATTGCGTGGCTTTGTCAATGTTCCGCATCGACGACGATTTCGCGCGTGAAATCAAAGTCTACACCAACCTCGGAGATCACTTTTCTCAACGGCGCCGACTTGTTTGGCACGACGCTGCCGAACCGACGCGCCATCACTCAGATGCTGCGCAATCGCGTACTCCCGCCGAAGCAGGTGATTGATCTGCGCCTCGCCCGGGAAAGTTTCGTTAGTTACGTCGTCCCGCTTCCGGCCGAGAACGCACGCCCCATCGCGCTGCTGCAACGTTCGCTCGACAAGGAACTCGCGCCCTATCTTCGACTTGAACGAATCTACCTGATCCTGGCGCTGCTAGGCTTGGGCGTATCCGCCATACTTGGCTTGTGGATCGCGCGCGGCGTTTCCCGACCGGTATTGGAGCTGGCCAGCGGCGCGCGTGAGATTGCGGCCGGAAATTACAATCACCGCGTGGAGCTTAAGCAGGAGGATGAAATCGGATCGCTTGCCGCCTCCTTCAATCAAATGAGCGCTGGCCTGGCAGAAGCGCGACCGTGTTCGCGACTTGTTAGGCAAGGTCGTCTCCCCGGCGATCGCGTCGGAGTTACTTCGGAAGAAGGTCACGCTCGGCGGTGAGCAGCGGGAAGTGACAGTGCTCTTTTCGGACCTGCGAAACTTTACCAGAATGAGCGAAGCCCTCGGTCCCGAAGAGATGCTCGCGATTCTCAACCACTACTTCACTCGGATGTCCGGCATTGTGGAAAAGCACGGCGGTGTGGTGGACAAGTATGTCGGCGACGCGCTCATGGCATTATTTGGCGCGCCGGTCGCGTCCGCGGACGATGCCGACCGCGCGCTGCGCGCTGCATTAGAGATGACCACGGCGCTCGATGAGCTGAACCAGCAATGGCACCGGCGCGGCTTGCCCACGGTCGGTGTCGGCATTGGAATTAACACTGGTGTTGTAGTTGCCGGCAACATGGGCTCGGAAAAGCGGCTCAATTACACCGTCATCGGCGATGGAGTAAACCTCGCCTCGCGCCTCGAAGAGTTGACGAAGACACCGGAATATGAAGCGCGGGTCATTGTCAGCGGCGCCACGCTGGCGAAAGCGAAAGAGAAGTATCGCACCCGCCGGCTCGGCGAAGTGGCGGTGAAGGGAAAACAAATCCCAACCGAAATCTTCGCGCTTCTCGGCTGAGGAATCAGAAAGTCCGAAAGGATCAGAGCCTACTTTCCACAATCATCAATAATAGTAAGCTCTGCCCCCTTGGCTCACGGACGCGGCACCTGGCTGTCGATCCGATGCGGCCGCTCGTCAACGATGAAGACCAGCTATGGACGCTCGCGACGACTTGAAGCGTATTCGACGCGCTTACAAGAGGAACTCCCAACGTCCGTAGCCCGATCAGATGCGTTCCATCTTCGCGCCTCGGCTTAGGAGGCGACTTTTGGGATCCGCAGTCGGATACTTTCGGTTAACGGATTCGCTGATGCTAAATGACGCCGGCGATTCCATCGCGTGTTCGAGCGTGTGCGCGGCCCACGCGATCGTTGAAACCGGGCTTGAGGCCGACCGTCAACCCGGTATCCTCGCACGGCATGCATCGTGACCATCAGCGTTGGGTACTCGCACCGTCTCAATCGGGACATGGGTGTCGCTATTTACGGCAACTACGGCGCGCCCATCCTCGCCTTCCCGACCAGCATGCGGCGACGAATGGGAGCAGGAAGGTCAGGGCATGATTCGCACCCTCAGCCCGTATATCGAGCAAGGGCGCATCCGGATCTTCTGCATCAACGGCGTGCAGAGCGATTCGTTCGCAAACAAGGGAGCGCACCCGTTCCATCGGAGCTGGATGCAGGCGCAGTACGACGCCTATGTGGCGAACGAAGTTTTCCCGTTCATCGACTCCCAGTGCCAGACGCCGGGCATCGGGATTGCCACGCTGGGCGCATCGCTCGGTGCCTATCACGCGGCCAACACTCTCTTCAAGCATCCCGACCACGTGAAGCGCTGCTACGCGCTCTCGGGCATCTACGACATGCGGGACTCCATGGACGGAATGTACGACGACAACTTCTACTTCAATAACCCGGTCGACTATATGGCCAACCAGAGTGATCCCGTGGTTTCTCCACCAATACGCGAGTTGCGACATCCGGCTCGTGACCGGCTGTGGTCCGTGGGAGAACAGCGGCCCGACCTACCGAATGTCGGAGATTCTCGAGGAATCGCGGCATTGCTCATCATCTGGACGACTGGGGCCCGGAGGGCGGGCACGAATGGCCCTACTGGCATCACCAGATGTGGGAGTACGATCGGCGCGCACTACTAAACAAACCGTTCGCCTCGCCTGGGTCATTTGATGCACGTCTGCCAACGTGGCGAGGATCAACAATGGAGCTGGCGGCAGCCGAGAGCAGCATAAACGCCAGGTTCGCGAATCGGAAGATGAGCGAATCAATCAATGGCACCATCATAAGCCGCTTATGATGCATGCGCGCGCGCCAACGAACGCGCTGCGCGAGTTTGCGCGCGCGAGAATACAGCACACGTGCGGGGGCGCCGGTGAATAGACCGCAAAGCCGCTGGGAAGCGGTGAGTGATCGGGCGATCGCGAGTCAACCTCGCGGGATCTCCAAGGCGCCGCACAGTGTGACCCTTCGTCAAAGAGCTACCACAATTGCGGCATTTCGTGAATTCTGACCGATCAAGAACTTCTTAATTCTCACTTCTTACTTCTCCACTCAAGACCGGCAAGGGTCAGAATATATTTTAAGAGCTCAACGGCCTGCGATCGCTCCGCAGCGAGTCCGAGCTCTCCCTCCCCGCCCCACTGTCACTGGTCACGTATCACTTGTCACTTCTGGCATTCCTACTCGCCTTGTGGTAGCTTAAAACCAGCGAAGATTAGCCAGACGAATCCGGGGAATCGCGTTAGCGGGATTAGAAACAACGCCTGAGGAATGACCAGATTGAGAGCGCTCAATTCGCCAATGATCCCAAGAGCGAAGCCAGATACGACAAGCCATTTTGGAAGCAGTTTCATCATCGCGGCCGGAACCGACAAGCCGGCGATCAGCAAACCCATCGGGACCGAGAACCCGACGCCACCGATCGCGAAACCGAGATAATACAACGCGCGCAAGACTGCTGTTTCTTGCGCGATGCCGGGATACGCCATGACCCAAAGAATGAGTCCCGGTGAGAGCCATGTTAAAGGCTGTCATCAGTCCGCCGAACAACGCAATGGAAGGACCGGCTGCACGCACTCCGAGAAAACGAAGCCGGCTTACCATGGTTGCCGTAAAGATGCCGAGAGGTATCGCTGCGCCGAATTGCAGGAACGCGCAGATCATAACCGCCTTCGGATGTTCCTGAAAATAAGGTGCGATGGCCTCGCTCGATTCCCACGGCCCGGGAAAATGCGGTCCCCCGGTGAAACTGATGACCTGATAAAGGCCGGCATTAAAGAGCAGCGTGTAAACGATCGCGACGATGCCCGGATGCGGTCCACGATGTGCCGTGCGATGTCGAGATGTTAATTGTTTCCATGAATCGTTCATAATATGAACGATTGCATTTCGCAAGTAATTTCTTTAAACTGTGCGACAAGCTTTTATGAAATCACGTCCACACACGGCCGACCGGCGCCGCCTTTCTGCTCGCCCAGCTCGGCGCGCACGCGGCCGATCGCTTTGGCGAGCGGATCAAAGGCCTGGGTATTGCTCCGCGCCATGCCGGAATCTTGCGAATCATCGCCACGAACTCCCGCGTGCAACCAACGCGCGCTTGGCGAAAAGACTCGGTGTGCTCCCCAGCCGCATGGTCATTCTGCTTGATGAACTGACGGAAAAAGGATTGGTCGAACGAAGACGCAGCACAACGGACCGCCGCCACTCCGAGATCGTCCTGACCAGGCGCGGCCAGCGCATGCTGGAGAAACTTTCCAGATTAGCCGCCGAACATGAAGCCGATCTATGCGCAGCTCTGACCGGCGAAAGAGCGCGAGCAGCTCGCGGCGTTGGGCCGTAAAATCGTCCATCAACAAGGCCTCACACCCGACGTGCATCCCGGGTTATCGCAAACTGTGAAATCCTCTGACCGCACCGTCATCCGTCCGCGCGGAGTCGACGCCGACTTGATGTCGACCACTGGGTGTGCCAGTCGAATGCCTCGATCGGACCGATCTTTCATGCGTGTCTGCCGTCAATCTCTCGCGCACCGTTACGGGATGCAGAGCCGAGCGGGTTCGGTCGCGCAGGTGAGCGCGTGTAAAAGACGCCGGTGAGCGGACGATTCGGATCGTTGCGCGGATTGCTCCGCTTCGGCACATCGCGCTTCCGCTTCGGTGCAACCGCGCGATCAGCGATCAGTTGCCGCTGACCGGGCTTCATTCCCAGCAGCGCGCTCAACGGCAGTCGTGGTTCGACCTCGAGCCACGGGCGTCGGGCGCGCACCTTCCAGTCCCTTGCCGCGGCGCGTCGTTGCCACGGCCCTTCACTCGACGAGTCGGATGACGCCAACCGGCTCGAGAGGGATACGTAGAGTTCATTCATCCAACTTTGGTCGTGCTCTCTGATGACGCAATATTAAATGTTTAGATACGACCCCGTCAACGCCGTTTCTGACTAATGAATCAACGGTGCCTTCGATAAGATCTGCGCGGCGGACGGTTGTTCGATGAAGCATTCCGGAAACGCCACCCGATCTGGCCGTGCGGGGCGTCGCCGCTTCCACGGGGAGAATTTCCTGGTAGCCGCGGCTCGATCTTTCGCTGCGGGACTCGTGCTCCCCTGCCCTGCTCGTCGCGTGGCGGCGCAGGCTGATTGTAATCGAAACCTTCCGCCTTTTTCCGTACGATCCCGCGGCCGATGAAACGCTCGAGCGAACGCAACGGCCCCTGATCTTCCGGCGTAATAAAGCTGATCGCATCACCGATGGCGTGCGCGCGGCCGGTGCGTCCGATGCGATGGACATAATCCTCCGAGTGCATCGGGAAATCGTAGTTCACCACATGCGAGATCCCATCCACATCGATGCCGCGGGCGGCGATGTCGGTAGCCACCAGCACTCGCACCGCGCCCGACTTGAAATCTTTTAAAGCGCGCAACCGCTGATTCTGGGAACGATTGGAATGGATGGTGCCGGTTTTGATTCCGCTGCTCTCCAGCCGACGCGCGATTCGGTCCGCTCCATGCTTGGTCCGCGAAAAACCAGGACCGTGTCGAAGTTGGGATCGCTCAGTAGATGAAGAAGTAATGCCGGTTTCAAATGCGGAGGGACTTCGTAAACGAACTGCGTCACAGCCTCTGCCGGATTCGCTCGTCGTCCAATCTCAACCATCTTGGGCGACTGCTGAAACTGATGGGTCAATGCCTCGATTTCACGCGAGAGCGAAGCGGAAAACATGAGGGTCTGCCGCTTGTGCGGCAATGCCTTCATGATTCGCCGAATCGGAGGAAGAAATCCCATGTCGAGCATGCGATCGGCCTCGTCCAGCACCACGAATTCGACCCCGGAAAGATTGGCTGCGCGCTGCTCCATCAAATCGATCAGACGACCCGGCGTAGCCACGACCAGGTCGACCCCGGAACGCAGCGCTTCAATTTGCGGGCGTTCACTCACTCCGCCGAAGACGGTGGCCATGCGCAACGGAACATGTTTCGCGTAGCGCGCGCACGTTCTCCTCGATCTGGACGACGAGCTCACGCGTCGGCGCCAACACCAGCGCGCGCAGCCGGTGCACGTTATGTTTCTGGTCGCGACGGTTCGCAGTTAACTCGCCGTGGCGAGCAACGGTCTGTCTCGATTCTGCGAGCTTCATCAAAATCGGCAGAACGAAAGCGGCGGTCTTCCCCGTCCCAGTCTGGGCGATGCCGATGACATCGTGTCCCGCGAGAATGAGTGGAATGGCCGCAATCTGGATTGGAGTCGGCTCGGTGTAACCCGAATCCCGAACCGCCTGTAACATTTGGGGTGAAAGATGAAGTGCGCGAAACGGCATGAGGCGACAACTGTCGCCCGTTAAGTGCCACCGCGCACCTACTCGTCCTCTAGATCTTTGAATTGCCGCACGTTCATTGTTAGCTTCCCACTGTTCTTTACATTCGTCACTTGTCACCTGTCACTGCCGTTCTGTTTTTGAAATCTTGGATCTCAGGATCTGACCCCGCTTTGTTCGCGATGAGATGCGTTCCATTTTCGCGCGCCTCGGCTTAGAGGCGACTTTGGGATCCCGCAGTCGGATACTTTCGGTTAACGGACTTCTCGTTGCTCCACGCTCCAAATTCGTGGCGGCAAGGAATGTCAAATGTTAGACGCGACCCGGATTCCTCCCCGGAAGAGTGATGCCTACGCGAGTAGCTCTTCGAGTTCTTCGGTCGTTAGGCCGGTCATGAGCGGTTCCTCGCTGTCGATGGCGGCGTCGATCGCGGCGCGTTTTTTCTCCTGCAGCCGCAGGATTTTTTCTTCGACCGTGTCGCGGGTGATCAGCTTGTAGGCGGTGACGACACGGGTTTGCCCGATGCGATGGGCGCGGTCGGTGGCTTGCGCCTCGACCGCTGGATTCCACCACGGATCGAAATGAATGACGGTGTCGGCGGCGGAGAGATTCAGGCCGACGCCGCCGGCTTTCAGGCTGATCAGGAAGACTGGAATCGCGGAATCGCTCTGGAAGCGATCCACGATTTCCTGACGCTGTTTGGTCGAGCCGTCGAGATAGCAGAATGGAATCTCGAGCTTCTCCAGGCGTTCGCGAATGAGGTGCAGCATCGAGACGAACTGGCTGAAGACGAGGACGCGATGTTCGCCGTCGATCGCTTCCTCGAGGAGTTCGTCGAGCAGGTCCAGCTTGGCGGAGGTCTCTTCCTTATCGATGCCGACGAGGCGCAGATCGCAACAGACCTGGCGCAAACGGAGCAGACCAGTGAGCATCTTCATCCTTTGCGCACCGGCGTTCACATTCTTGCCGGAACTGCCGAGACCCTGCTGGATCTCGCGCAGTAGCGCGTCATAGGCGGCGCGTTGATGACTCGTTAGGCTGCAAGGCACGACCTGTTCGATTTTCTCGGGCAGATCTTTCGCGACGTCGCGTTTCCTTCGGCGAAGCAGGAACGGCTGAAGCCGGCGCGAGAGCCGGCGTTGCACATCCGGCGCGGAGCCGCGCGCGATCGGTAATTCGTAGCGCTCGCGGAAGTCGTTGCGATTTCCAAGATAACCGGGCAGCGCGAAGTTCATGATCGACCAGAGGTCGCGCACCGAATTTTCCATCGGAGTGCCGGTCAGCACGAAGCGATGCTTCGCGCGGAGGGCGAACGCGGCCTGCGCGTTTTGCGTCTCCGGATTTTTGATGTGCTGCGCTTCGTCGAGCACGGCGGTTGAGAAGTTGATTTCGCGCAATGTGTCGATGTCGCGTCGCAGCAGTGCGTAGCTCGTGATGACCATGTCGACGTCCGCGATCGATTTGAAACGCGCGGCGCGATCGGCGCCTTCGAGCACGAGCGTCTTGAGTTCGGGAGTAAACTTCCGCGCTTCATTCTCCCAGTTTGTCACCAGCGATGTCGGGCAGACGACGAGGGCCGGGCCATCGCCTTGATGCGCGCGGAGAAACGCGAGCGTCTGCACCGTTTTACCAAGACCCATCTCGTCGGCCAGGATGCCGCCGAGATTGTTCGCCGCGAGACGCGTGAGCCATTCGAAACCGACAAGTTGATACTCGCGCAATCTTTCCGCGAGCGGGCCGAGTTTCGTCTTCGCATCCGGAGACGCGTCGCGGCCGGTGATGAACTTCTTCAGCGCTTCGCGACGATCGGCGACGGCGGAGCCAAGCTCGCGCGCGGTTTGTTCGACATACCCGGCGTGTGCGCGGTTGATGCGGTAAAGCCCGGGCTGCGTCTGCGCCGGATCGCAATCGCGAATGACCTGCTCGAAATCCTCCAGGCCCGCGGTGTCGATCACCGCGAGGTGGCCATTCTTTAATCGCGTCTGCGATTGGCCGGAGCGAAGCAGCCGCTGGATGTCGGCGTTCGAAAACACTTCGCCGCCGGGCGTGGTCAGCGAGTAACGCACCTCGAACCAATCCTGACCCGAGCCGACAATCTCGAGCTTCGGCGTGACCCGCTCGATCTCGCCGGTCCACTTCTCGACCTGCGCGGTGAGGGTTAGTCTTCCAGTCGCGCTGCAGTCTCTAGATAATCGGTCGCGAAGAACCGGACAACATTGGGCTGGCCGTGCAGCACGAAGCCGCCGGCGTCCGTTCGGGCGAAGCCAATCTGCTCGAGCCGCGCGACCGCCGCGTTCTCTGCGTCGAGATTCCGCATCAGCACTCGATCGGTATTTTGTGGATCGCGGAAGACGAATTGATCCTGCGCGTTGGCCAATGCTTTGATCGGCGCGCGGTCGCCGTAGCTAGCACATCAATTCACCCGTGACGCTGAAGAGCGTGCCGGCCAGCCGCAGCTCAAAGGCTGGCTGCGCCGTTGCGATTTCTGGAAGGCGAACGCCTTCGCCGGCGCGCACATCGAATGCATCGCGCAGCCGCGGCAGATCGAACGCGAGGAAGTGCAACGCGCGGTCGCCATCGAGCAGCAACGGCCGCTCGATCAGGTGCGTCGAGCCAGCCGGCAACGCTTCGCCGCAGCGGACGAACTCGTTGTTCTGCAACAGCCACGCATCGGTCGCGTTCCAAAGAAGCAGAGCATTCGGCGGAAAGTTGCATTTCACCGCGATGCTCCCCTCGCCGCGCGACTCGACCAGAAGCTCGGGACGCAGCGCGGCCGAAGAGATCGTCGCCCGAGTCGCTTTGCCGAAAGTGACGCGTGGATGATTCTGCAACGCCGGGAGCAGCCGCAGGAATGCGTCGCGTGACAAGATCGCCATGCCGCTCTCGAAGATCGCCGGGACCGCGCGCAAGCTTTCGATCAGCACGAGATCGGCGTCGTCGACTGCAAACGTGTTCTTCTTCGGGAGCGCGGAGACGAGCGTGCGGTTTCGAGAAACTTCCGCTTCGACGACGATCATGATCTGCCCTTTCTGCCATGCGCCCGCGAAGTTGGGCGGCAGGATCACGTGCAGTGTCGTTAGGGCGGCGTCAGCCGAATCAGCCGCGACGAACCGTGGACCTGCCGGAGCTTCGGGCATCGTCGGCTCGTTAGGCGCGGCGACTACAGCGGCCGGCGGATTCAGATAGCCCAGGCCTACCGCGACCGAATGCGCACAAATTTTCCCCGCCGACCGAGACTCCCAACAACTGCAAAGATTCTCGACGTCGATCGCGCTTTTGATTCGCAGGCCCGAGCGATAATTCTTCGCGCCTTCGCGCACGTAACCGCTCAACAACGGCGGCTCGTATTTAGCCTCGGAGACGCGGCCGCTTTTGAGCAACTCGCGCGCAGGCTTCATCGCCTGCCATCCCCTGCATTGAGGAGGAGCTTCTCGGTAATCGGAATATCGCTCACGGGCGAGCAACGTCGCGCATTCTGTGCGTTTGCGAAAATCCGCGCGCAGTTTACCCAAGCCTGCTCGCCGTGGCGAGCGGCGGGCTACTTCGGCCGTGAGTTCGCGATCCGCAGCAGCACGTCGGCGTGGCACGGCTGGTCGAGCGCGCACCAGCAGGCGAGATCTTTGTCGTGCAGGCAGTGGCGGATGTCGCGCTCGCTGAAATTATCAGCGAGGTGCTGCTCGTATAACTCGACGGCTTTTTCGGCCGTGAGCGTTTCGCCGTTCATCAGCTCCGAGCCCACCACGTACGGGTTTCCCCAAACAGTCGGTCGGCCGACGTAGATGGCGTTCGCCGGCATTTTCCAGCCTTTCGCGCGGCTGCGCTGGATTCGCTTCGGTTTGCTCATGCGGGCCGTAAATTCTCGCGCCGCTTTTCCGTTCCGCAAACAACGGCCTAGCCTCCCTTTCCTCCGCCAACCGGACGATTACCGAATGTTAAATGTTTAGACGCGACCTCTTATTTCTTAACTTTTTAAATTTTTGATTGGCTGGCGGCAAGCCGTGCCCGAGACTCGTTTCGCGCAAACATTCCATGGCTATTCGAATCCTCGCCACCGGCGGCATCGTTCGACAAGGAATACAACGAGCGGACCGGCCAGCTCTATTTCAAGGATACTCACATTGCCGAGATGCTCCGGTTAGGAAGATCGCAGGTGGAAGTATCCATTCGCACCGTCATGATGACCGATAGCCTCGAGATGACCGACGCCGATCGAAATCTCATCGTGCAAAACTGCCTGCAATCGGCCGAGGATCGCATCGTGATTACGCACGGCACCGACACAATGACGGAAACCGCGGCCGCGGTGGCTGGCGCTGTCACCGGGAAAACAGTCGTGCTAACCGGAGCGATGATCCCCTACGCCTTTGGCAGTTCCGACGGCCTCTTCAATCTGGGCAGCGCGCTCTCGTTCGTGCAGGCACTGCCTCCCGGAGTTTACATTGCCATACACGGTCAATGCTTTCCCTGGGACCGCGTCCGGAAAACCGCGAGCGCGGCGAGTTCGAGGAAATTCCGCAGGGCTAAGCGCTAAAACCAAGTCCATTTGAATCGCGAGCGCCAGGATCTGCACCTTGCATGAAATCCAGCGCGGTGTGCATGAGCTTGTCCCGCACATGGTCTCCCAAAGAATCGCCGGCTTCCCATGTTGATTGAAACTCGTTCGTTGCCCACACCACTCGCTCCTACCCTCGTCGCTTTACTCGGCGTGCGCGCCCACGCACTCCATTCGCAAGGCTCACAGCCTCCCGCCGTAAAGTTCGCGCCCGCGAACCCGGCAGCGGGTATCGTCGCCAACATGACAGCTTCCACCGTGGCCCAATACCTCGCCGCACTCCCCGCGGATCGCCGCGCCGCGCTCAGCGCCGTGCGCAAGGCGATCAATGAGAACCTGCCGGACGGATATGAGGGAGGGCATGCAGTTCGGGATGATCGGCTGGGTACGTCCCGCTGTCCGTGTATCCGGCGGGCTATGGCGAGAATCCCAAAGTGCCGCTGTCATTTGTTGCGCTCGCATCGCAGAAGTCGGGCATGGTGCTGCATTTCCTGTGCTTCTACGGTCATCCCACTCTCTCAACCTGGTTCACCAGCGAATACAAGAAGAGCGGCAAGAAGCTCGACATGGGTAAAGGTTGCGTCCGCTTCAAATCGTTGGAGGACCTGGCTCTCGACGTGGTCAGCCGCACCGTTGCGCGCGTGTCCGCGGAGGAGCACATGGCCAATTACCGGGCGGCGAGGGCGCTCTGGGCAAGTGGCCTAACGCGGGTGAAGGAGCGCCGGCTGTTCAGAAGAGCAGCGCAAAGAAGGGCGCCAAGAAGTCCGCGAGTGAAGAAGGTGAAACCAAAGAAGTGACCCCGTCCCCTACCCCGATTTCGATTTCAGAGTTTCAGCCTTTCCCCTGTCGCCCATCCGGCGATGGTTCCGGTGAGAAGCTCTAGGCGTTGTTGTCGCAACGCGAGGTCATCGCTTCAATTGCCGCTCCACTCGCGACCGCAGATCCTCCGATGGACCTGTGCGTGCAAAGTTCCACGAATCTTCCCGCCTGGCTTCGACCAGGCTTAACTCCAGAGCGCGGACCGACCGGGTCAATTCGCTAAGAGCCGAGCGCATCTGCGACAGAGTTGTGCTGGCGCCGGGCGCGTTCGATAAATCGCTGAGCGCCAGCAAAAGTTCCATCCGGGCAACGTCACCGGCCGCATACGCTTCCTGGATTTCATGCCAAAGCGAAGAAACGGTGGCATCGCCATCGGCGCGCAATCGGGATGCAATCGACGCACCAGCCGCCGATAGATTTCCTTTACCCGCGGATCAATCGTTCCCGGTTCCGTTGCGCTCGCGGGTTCCTCATCGACCGCAGAACGCCGGACATCCTCCGGTCGGAGGATCGGATCGACCCGGCGCGCTTCCCGGCCTAACGAACATATGTGACTTAAAAACTTCAAAGCTGGTCGAATAAGCGTCGTCATCCATCTTGGCCGGGTTCGTGCCCAGAAATGTTTGCACCCATTCTCTCGAAACAGAGCTTCCTGCTCGAATTCGCTCAGGTGAGGCGTCGATTGCGATCCGTTAGAGGAAGTCTCCCTATCTTCGGCGACGCCGGGATTTTCTCGCCGAAACAGCACCCTCCGATAGGCGCTGTGCGGATCCTGGATTTTTCTCCGCATTTCCATCTCCACTTCATGAATCAGGTTTTGCGCGTCCCGAATCTTATCCTCGACATCCCGCGCGGTGCTAAGCAACGCGCCAAACTCGCGGGCCCGCCAGCGAACGAACGCGAGGCTTATCCTGCCGTTCAAACTGATGCCAGCAAAGTCGCGCTTGCTCCAACCGTGCCATCATGTCGAGTGCATTCGCCTGCTGCACTGGCTCGCAGCGGAGCCTGCTCGATCCAAACAATCTCCAGCCGATCCCTGCCGGGGACTGTCACCGCCCGTCCGCGACTAACGCGTTCAGCTAAGCGTGCGCGAATCATTACCGAACTTACCCCGGCCATGCCGGTCAACAACAGGTGGCCGTCATCGAGCCCTGCTCAGACCGGGATCCAATGCGCGCGGGTTACATAGGCACGTACCGGCGCGAAGCCTCCGGCTTTTGACGCGCGGTCGAACACAGCCAGCGAGAGGATAATCACAAAGCGCGACGTGCGTTTCGTCCGCGCCGAATCTTAGCCGCGCGACCGCGGCTGAGGTTGACGCGATCCGAGATAGCGATTCACGAGTTTGGCCGCCACCGTCATCACGATCAGTCGAAAAATCCAGCGCATCATACAACAGGATCGAAACTCGCGCCTCGGCGGGCTGTGCTGAAGTTCAACCTCGACGCCATCCACCGCTCGATAATGCAAACCGATGGCGCATCGCCGGACGATATCAGTCGATGTTCGCTTTCTCTCTAACCGCCTCGGTTGTCTTGGCTCGATCGTGTAGCTCGCGCCTGACCGTTTCCGCGGATTGACGGATGACATAAAAACGATGATAGCCAATCGCTGAAGCGCGCGGAAAAACAATCTCAGATCACAACCTCAAAAGTGGATTCCTCCGGACAGAGCGGCGTGCTGGTGTTGCTCGGTGTGTTGTTCACGATCATTCTTGCCGGTCTCGACAACACGATCGTCAGCACGGTCATGCCGGTGGCGTTGCCTGAGCTTGGCGGTGCGCACCTGTACGCGTGGACATTTGCGGCTTACATGCTCGCCGCGGCGGTATCGATGCCGATCTGGGGACCGGGATCCGATCGCTGGGGACGCCGGCGCACGTACCTCATCGGCATTGTCGCGTTCACGGTCGGGAGCGGGCTCTGCGCCATCGCGCGCACGATGATGGAGTTCATCGGCGCTCGCGCCATCCAGGGCATCGGAGCGGGAGCCGTCGCCACGCTTCCGTTTGTTCTGCTCGGAGTTGTATATCCGCCTAACAAACGCGGCAGGGCGCTGGGCGCGGCCAGCAGCGCGTGGGCGGTCGCGAGTGTCGCCGGACCACTCCTTGGGACGCTGATCGTCACGCACGTTTCATGGCGCTGGGCTTTCCTGATCAACGTGCCGATTGCCATTGTGGCTGGTTTCCTCGTGATCGCCGGAATGCGCGAGAGCATCGGACATAGCGTCGGCCGATTCGATTTTGCCGGTGCGCTTCTCGCCGGCGCCGGCGGCAGTTGCCTGATGTGGGCGTTTGTCGATCTCGGTGAGGGACAAATCGGACTGATGCAGGCCGCGCTCGTTGGCGCCGGGATCGTTCTGCTTGCCATCTTTGTCTGGCATGAGGGACGAACGCCCCATCCGATTTTGCCGCTGGGTTTCTTTCACCATGCCGGCTACGCGTCGTCGATTTGTTCGTCATTCCTCGCCTTCTTCAGCGGCTTTGGCCTGAGCGCTTATCTGCCGCTCGCAACCAACGCCGCTTTTCATGACAATCGCGCGTTCGTAGGCCTGGTGGTTGGCGCGTTCACCATTGGATGGAGCACGTTCGCCTTCGCTTCTGGGCGGTTAGTCCACCGAATAGGAGAACGGCTTCCGAGTGTGATTGGAATCGTTGTGCATATTCTGGGACTCCTCTTTTCATGGTGGCATTCGAACATGGACTCGGCTCGGTCATCGCTGCGGCGCTCATCGCAGGCGCCGGAATGGGACTGCTCTCGCCCGCGCTCACTGTCGTGGTGCAGAATAGCGTCCCGGTTGCCCGCATGGGCAGCGCGACCACCAGCCAGCAATTCATCCGGCAGATCGGCGCTGCGCTCGGCAGTCAGCGCGTTTGTCCTGGCCGCGACCGTAGGCGGATTTCGCCTGGGTCTGCTGTTGATGATCGCGGTGAGCGCCGGAACGTTTGCATGCGTGCTTGCGCTGCCCGCGCACAGTCTCCACGATGCACACCAAGTCGATGCGTTAGAATAGGGCAACGTTAAGAATCACGGCGCCATGCGAGCTTTCGGCCGCTCTCAACTCTCAACTAACGACTCTCAACTTCTTAGCTCGTCACAGGTCACTTGTCACTGGTCACTTCTTGAGTGCCCTTGTCACTTCTTTTTCCGCTTTCCCCAACAGATTAGAGGAGCGATTGTCTAACGAGGATGCCCAAACCAATCTTAGTCACAATGATGTTCATCCTCTGCGCGGCGGTCCTCGCCCAGGACAATGAAGAAGCCAGGGTTAAAGCCGCGGTCGAGGACCGCTACCGGGAATCAATCGCCGCCGCAAATAGAGAAAGACATCGCGGCGATGACGAATCTTTATGACGACAACGCTGTCCTCATGCCCCAATCCGAGGAGGCGGTGCTCGGTAAAGCCGCGATCGGCGAGTATTACAAGAAGCTTTTGCTAACCCGGACTTCGTGCCGTTCACGCTCAAGAGCGATTGGAACAGCTTCCAGTTGGCTGGTGACATCGCCATTGCCGCCTCCGTTTTCGAAGGTGACGCGACCAGGAACGAGAAGCACATCCATTTCCACGGCAAGGACCTGCTTGTCTGGAAGAAACAGTCAGACGGTTCGTGGAAAATCTTCCGCAATATGTACGACGAGATCCCAGCCAAGAAATAACTGCGTCGCAGTCCCTTCCGTGTTAACTCTCAACTCCTCTCAACCATCAACTCTCCGAGTCGTCACTGGTCATTAACGCCCAAGGAAGAAAGCTCTATGAAATCAACCACGATCTCACTGCAACCATCGCGGTCCTGTGCGTCGGCATTGCACCGCTGTCCCGCGCCGCCGACCAACCCTTCATCGGCAAATGGAAGCTCAACCTCTCCAAGAGCAAACTCGCGGACCAAATGACGATCGCGCCCGCAGGCGCAAACCGCTACACCCTCACCTTTGCCGGTGATCGGCGACACCGAGACCCTGGTGGCGGACGGCACCGACCAGCCAGGAATTCTTGGCAGCACCATTTCCATTACCGTTGAAGCGCCCGGCAGCTGGAAAATCGTGCGTAAGCAAGGCGGCCGCACCCTGCTCACCGCGAATTGGAAGCTTTCCGACGACGGCAAGGCGCTCACCGACACGTTCATTGGCAACCAGCCGGATGGTTCGACGTCGCGCATCGACCTGGTTTACAAACGCGCGGAGGGCAGCGCAGGCAACTCCGGCATCCCGGGCACTTGGGAAACCACCGCAAGAAAAGCCCGATTCAGCGTATGAAATGGAAATTCGTCCTTACGAAGGGCGACGGCCTTTCTTTCATCATTTCCGGCGGCGGGCCCGGCGAACAACGTGAAGTTCGATGGAAAGGAATATCCGCCGGCGGGCGCCAGTCCCGCTGCAGGCCCCGCCACATCCGCGCGCCGCCTCGGCGATCACTCCATCGAATTAACCAAAAAACTCAAAGGCAAGATTGTGGAAACTCGTGAGATCAACGCATCTCGCCCGACCTCAAGACCCTGACCATGACCCGGCACCTCGTGGATCAGCGCTCGCCAAACATCGCTTATCTTCGATCGCGCATAAAGGTTGGGCTCGGCGAAATCGCGCCGTCGCCAGTGAAACTCGAGTGCCGGCTCAAGGCCACAAACGTCTTAATTTTTTAATTACGTCCTGCTAGTTCGGCGTGTTAGTTTCCAGATGTAGATTGCCGCAGAGCGGCGGCCTTCTTCCCTATTACTTTTCGAGGATACGACCCCAATTTCTTTACGTTCAGCAATTTATCCGGCAGATCGGTGCCGCACTCGCGCATCAGCGCTTTTGTCCTGGCCAGCAACCGTAGGCGGATTTCGGTTAGGCTTGCTGTTGATGATTGCAGTGAGCGCCGGAACATTTGCATGCGTGCTCGCGCTGCCCGCGCACAGTCTCCACGATGCACACCACGTCGATGCGTTTAGAATAATTGGCGCCACCATCGCAATCAGCTGTGCAATTCGAACCAGGCGGGTTTCAGACTGGGCCAGCGGCTCTTTCAGTTTCGTCGAGCTCCGCGGCTGGTCCGTGAACCTCGATCCGGACCAACTCGCGCCATGGTTAGGGCCTGGGCGAGCATGGCGCTCACGTTGTCCAGGTGTGCGAGCAGTGCCTCCGCGTTGACGTAAGCTTCACGGCAAAATACTTCGTCGCCGTTGATCGTGAACTCGTAGAAAAGATTACCCGTTTCGTTTCGCGTCTTGGCCGCAAACTCCGGTAGGATCGCCTTCAAATGCGGCATCTTGTCCGGAGGCACCTTGAAGTAGGGATGCAGACTGACGAATCCCGAAAGCCGATTCATACCCAATCGTAAACCTTTTCGGGATGCGGAGCGAGACCAGACGCGCGTTCAGATAAATGCCTGCCACGATCGAAGTGGTGCATGAGATTGTCCGCCGCAGTGTTCGGTTTCCCAAACCGAATCGCCGGCTTCCCAGGCATTCGCAGTCACAGCCCCCCGTGTTGCCCCGCGAACCGTAGGGTATCGTCGCCAAGTTCGCCCGCCAAACGTCAAATGTTTAGGCGCGACCCCGTTCCCCGCTCTTGCCTAACGAGTTCGTGAACTCCCTTTGCTGTTGTTCTTTGCTCCTTGCTGCCTTCAAAAAATGCTTGGCAAAGCCGGAAAGATATTGTCAATCTCACTGCCGACGTCGTGCGCATAAAAGCTTCCGCGAAACAATTCGAGGATCAAGCGACCAGCGTGTCTGCGAAGCATTGCGCAGAGCTCCTTCCCGCGATTTCCTGTAGCTCTGTCATTGATCCGCAGCCTCTCGCATTTCCGAAAATGCAGGCTAACATAAATCCACGTCGATGTATAAATTCAAGAGCGTCGCTGCACTCTGCGGGCTGCTCGAACAGGCATATCGCGCTGGCCCTGGTGAAACCGGACGTGACGAAGTTTGTCGACGTGCTGAAGACGACGTTCGAATTCGGAGACCGCGCCGCACACTTGCGCGGAGACGGTGCTCGGTTCCAACTCGGACAACTCCGCTAGTATCGTGCGGACGAACGCCGAGCGGCTGATAGGCACGTGGCGTGCCACCGGCGGGTCCGTCCTCGCCGACCTTGGATACGGCGGCAACGCACTCTCCTCAAGGATAGAAGAATGGAACTTCGCCGACGACCTGACCTACACCTACCGACTGGAAAAAGCAGATCAGCCTCATGTCGCCCTATGGTTCCATGGTCCGGCCTTCCTCGACTAGCGAGGGCGGTATGTGCAGCACCGCCGGATCAGAACCGGTCCGCAGATCAACATCCTCTTGCTCCGTGACGGGACGGATGGTCGGGAGGCGATGGTCGACTGGCGCGGTTCCGACGACGACCGACCGATGCGAGTGCCGGATCGACTTCACTCGCTTCCAGCGTTTCTAGAGCTGTAGTCTCCTCAACACGTTTGTTCATGTGGGAGACGGACACCAGGATTATCAGGCGTTCAGCTCGCTTGCGAGTGCGTAGGGGCCAGCTTTTTTTCCTTCCTAATTCTTCCTCACTTCCCTTCCCTCATCCCTCCTCCGCTGCTAGTTCTGTAACTTGCTTTTCAGCTCTTGAACCGTCTGGTGCTCTTTTTGGAACTCATAAAAACCATCACCCGCTGGCCCGTAATTGTTGTCTGCAAGAAACTTTTGAGCCCCCAATGACCAAGACGCAGCGCTTCACACTCGCGGCCACGAGCCTCGGTCTCTTTATGATCTATCTGGACGCGTTGATCGTGAACGTCGCGTTACCCGCCATCCAGTCGGACTTCAAGGTGGGCGAGGCAGGCCTGCAGTGGGTCGTCACGGCGTACAGCCTTGGAATGACGATCGCCATCATGTCGTCCGGGACGGCAGCGGATATCTACGGCCGCCGCAAGCTCTACCTTTCCGGCATCGCTCTCTTCACGGCGGCCTCCGCGGCGTGCGGCATGGCGTCCTCGGTCGAAGCACTCAACTTCGCGCGCGCGGTCCAGGGGGTTGCGGCAGCGGCGGTCAACGTAACGTCGCTCGCGCTCGTCAGCGCCGCATTTCCGGATCCGAAGTTGAAAAGCTGGGCGATCGGCATCTGGACCGCGATCGCGAGCACCGCCATCGCCATCGGGCCGACGCTAGGCGGCTTCATGGTACAGGGGACCGGCTGGCGCTCGATCTTCATGGTCAACATTCCCGTCGGGCTCGTCGCCATGGCCTTGACGTGGCGCTTTGTAGCGGAGTCGCGGGACGAACGCCCGCGCACGTTCGACATCCCCGGGCAGCTTCTATTCATGACGACGGTCGGGGCTTTCGCGTTTGCCGTGATTGAAGGTCCGCATGCGGGCTGGCTCTCGGGGAAGATCCTGACGCTGTTCGTGGTCGCGGGTGCGGCGCTGGCGGCATTTATCTTCTGCGAACGCAGGAACGCGGACCCCATGATGGACCTCAAGCTCTTCGGCGACCGCACGTACTCGCTCGCGATCATCACTATCTTCGCCGCTTTGTTCGCCGCATATGGGATGTTGCTCGTGATCACGCAGTATGCAGAACGTGCGCGGTTTCTCGCCGACGGATGCGGGATTCCTCCTCTTGCCGTACAGCATGAGCCTGATGATCGTGTCGCTCACGGCTGGGAAACTCGTGGGAGTGATCGGCTCGCGGCGTCTGATTCTCCTCGGCATCGCGTCGCAGATCGTCGGGTTCGCCGTTCTGATCGCGGGGCTGCAGGGAAGCACAGTCGTCGTCACCGCCGGCCTCGTCTTCGTCGGCGTGGGAGCCGGGTTGTGTCTGACGCCGATCACCTCGCTCGCAATGACGACGGTCCCGGCCGAGCGCGCGGGAATGGCATCGGGCATCATGAGCGCACAGCGCGCGCTTGGTTCCACCGTCGGGTTTGCCGTGCTCGGCTCGATCCTTGCGGCAACACTAACGACCACCCTCAGCGCCCACCTCGCCGACGCGCTTCCGAATCCGGCCGAGCGCAAGGAAGTCGCCGATATGATCATCGGAAACGCGAATCCCCGCGCTTACTCTGCCGAGATCGGGCCCGGCCGGCCGATCAAACATCTCAACCCGGCCACGCAGAAGGCGATCCTTGCAGTTGCCGACAGCGACTTCATCGAGGGTATCCGATTCAGCCTCGCAACAGCCATAGTGTTCCTCGCCCTCGTCCTCGCCGCCGGCATCGTCTGGTTTCCCGCGGCAGCGGCTCTATCGCCGACGCCGAACGTGAGGCGCGAGCCCTCGCGTCGGAAGAGACCACACGCGAAAGCCCTCTTTCGTACGCCGTAGTGCTGCTCTGCTGGGATCGTAATTCAGTGGATCTCGCAGAGTTCACTCGCGATAGCGGCGGCCTGGGCACGCCTCAGGCAACGACGTTACCGCGGCGGCTGATCGCCGCGAGATTATTTGTCGAGGTGATCGGTCGAGTGGATGAACGCGGCCACGTCATCGTGTAGAGCCTTGAGCGATTCCCGATGGCGCACACCATGTGGCCCGACTGATAGTAGCGATAGTCAATGTGGTCCTGGAGCCGCTCCGGGATTTGGCAGGTGGTGCATCCGTCACCAGCCCTCGTAATACGGTGTGGCCAGATCGGAAGTAACCGCCTGTTAGAAGAATTCTGAGGTCCGGATTGTATTTCATGGCGGTGGCCAAATCCGGCATGGTGTTAGTCGACTGCGGCAACGGCCGCGTCCGCCCCCGGCGGCTGATGCTGGAAATTCCAACTCTTCCACAACGGGATCTCAGGCCGATAGGTTTTGTCCTGACCGTAGTGCAAAGACTTCCTCACGTAGTCGTTGAAAGCAGAGACATAGGCCGAGCTGATGGCGGCGGCTTGCGGATCGTAGTCGGCCTTCTTGCTCAGCGGGTCCATGGTGGGACCTGAGAAGCGCGTGTCGAGCCGGCCGGTGGTGGTGTCGCGTATCCTCCTCGAGGTTCTTTGCAAACTCGCCGCCGTCGATGCGCAAGTTGCGCCTTGAGAATATAGCTAACGGGAAGGCCGGTGTAGCCGTGCAGTTTTTCGGCAATGGCCTGGCGTTCGGCTTTCGGCAGAGTCGCTCCTTGCCGCCAGCGCGCGCGCATAGTCGTGCGTGGCGAACTCCTCCACTTCTTTGACGAAAGGTTCGAGCGCGGCGGGAGAATTCGGGCCGGGCAATCTTGTGATGGGTACTACAGGCGCTGGCGGCGTAGGTCGGCAATGCCACAAATGTAGGGCATGGTCAATTCCGGGATTGCCTTCCGGGTCATCCACGCTCAAGTCGAAGTTCAAGATCTGCGAAAGCATGATCACGCCGTTCAGGTCGACGTCGTATTCCTGTGCGAGCAGGTTCACCAGCACGGCGGAGCGCGGTGTTCCGTAGAAGCCACCGAAAATTTATTTGGGCGAGTTCCACCGCCCATACTTGCTGAGATACGCCACGATGAATTCCGCGAACGCGTGCGCGTCCGGGTCCACGCCGTAAAATTCTTTTTCCTTTGTTTTTACCGGCGATGCGGCTGAAGCCGGTGCCGGGAGCGTCCACGAACACCAGATCACTCGCGTCCAGCAGGCTGTAATCGTTATTAACAACTTGATAGGCGCGCGCGGCATGCGTGTCGTCGGCGGTGATCACCCGCTTAGGTCCAAAGGCGCCCATGTGCAGCCAGACTGTCGAAGAGCCAGGTCCGCCGTTGAACGAGGAACGTGACGGGCCGTTTGTCCGGTTCCGCATTCTTTTTGTTATAGGCCACGTAGAACATCGAAGCTTCAGCCGTCGGATTCTTATGCTCGTTAGGCTCCTGTTCGCTCTTCCTCACTTTCCTCGCTCTCCTGCTTTGCCTGATCCCCTGTCGGGGCTGCGTCGTCCCAGCCTTTGGGATGGCATGACGATCGTGCCGGCCACGGCTTGATACTCGATTGCGGCTGCCTCCGACAGTCACGGTGCCCGTGCTGGTGATGGATTCGGGCTTAAAGTTGGGGTTGCAGTAGGCTTGGGCGTATCCTTCGACTCAGCTTCGGAACTCTTGTCGGAGGCCGCTTCGACTTGAACGGCGACTGCTGCAGTTGTCACGGACGAGGCTGAAGACGAGGCGAAGCAAGCGATTTCCGGAGAGCAATTTTGCATTTTAAATTCTGGCTGGGAACAGAGTTTCGAGCAAACGCTGCTTTCGGCTTGACCCGTTTACGAGAACCCACCGAACCACGGTGAATGTCTGATGTCCGATGTCCGATTGGTCAGTCAGAAGGAGCTGGTATTCAAATTACTTCTTACTTTTCTCATGTCCGCATCCAACGAGCTTTTTAAAGCTGAAGACTCGACGGAATGTGGAATTCGGCGTAATCCCGGGTCGTGAAAATGTTCCCATGGTCAGAGCGCGCCAAATGCCTTTCTCGCGTTTCAGGAAAACCCACGCAGAATCCGCTTCGCCTGCATGTTTTGGGGGTTACTTTCACGCGCGCGTAATCGCCCTCAATCTTCGTACGCTTAGGTTGAATCCCGACACCGTGGAATGCGCTGCCACATACGTGCGCGCGGTGGTAATTACTGCGTCATTCTCATTGGCGAGTAGCAATGAGCCGCCGAAGGTTATTGCAAGGACTATTGATATCAGCGAGAAAGCGCGAGCAAGCCGCGCAACGGCGATGGTTTTCATACGATTGCGTTTTTGCATAATGTAACCAAAGACTCAATGAAAAGGAGATGATTCTCGACATCAGTCACGGCGCGGCAAGAGCGAGGAGAGCAAATGCCGGTCGCGTTGAAACTCTTCTGAGAACCACCTCGAAGATAAGAAGGTCTAGGAACTACAAATACCACGAATTATGATTGCTCCGAACGCGAACAATTCCTCCAGCGCCTCGAGTTGTTCAGCCATCTCGGGGCCGACGAGCTCCGCGCGCTTGCCGAGGTCACCCAGGTCGTCCAGTTCCCCCGCCTCCGCACTCGATCTTCCGGGAAGGCGAAGCCGGCGACTGCGCCTACGTTGTCGTCCGGGGTTCGGTGCAGGTCTTCGCCATCGATCGGAACGGTGACGAAGTCGTGCTGGCACAGCTCAAGGAGCTCGACCACGTCGGCGAGCAGTCGTTGTTGCCCGGCCACTCCGGCCGTCGCAACGCGAGCGTTCGCGCGTGTGAGGACACCACGCTCCTCCGAATCCCCAAGGCGGAGTTTCAGAAAATCCTCACGCAACGACAACACACTGAAAGACCTGTTATCTCAGACAGGACAGCAGCAGGTCCAGGCGAACGTGATCCGCACTACGAGATTGGCCCGGATGTGGGCGCTCTTCATGTTCATCAACGGCTTTCATCAGTATCGGCATCCTCTGCGGGCTGGCGATGCTCTTCCGGACGCCGTTCATTTTTCCCTCGCTTGGAGCCATCGCGTTTCTGGTGTTCTTCACGCCCACGACTCCGGCGGCGAGCCCGCGCAACACACTGTGCGGTCACGCCATTGCCCTCGTCTGCGGATACTGCAGCGCTGTGGGTGACAGGGTTGCAGCATGCGGGGCCAGCCATCGTCACGGAATTTGGCTGGGCCGGATCCCGGCCGCAGCGCTGTCCTCGCCACAACCGGAGCGCTGATGATTCGTCTGAATGTTCCGCATCCTCCGGCGGCAGCGACAACGTTGATCGTGTCCCTTGGGCTGGTCACCAGGCCCGCGTACCTCGTTATCCTTGAGGCTGGCGTCGCTCTGCTCGTGGTGCAGGCGATCATCATCAATCGACTCGACCGGTGTGAGTACCCGTTGCTGGGCCAGCGTTCCGGCGCCGAAGATCGGCGTGCCTGGCCAGCCGAGGCGCGCTGCAGCGGTTCAACGCGGTTACCTCTGGCTTCGGTTGATGCCCGGAAGAACGATTGGCGCGATGCGCGACCTCAGCAGCCTAACTTCGCCAAAAGCACAGGCGCCCGTTAACTGACGAGAAGCCGCGATCCTGTTCATCGCGGCGAACAATCGATAGTAAGCTCTGACCGTTGTTGAAAACGCAATTCCCAGCTAGCGTCCAGCGAGGATGAGACATCTCTTTTTTGCTGCCACTCTCGCCGCCGCGCTCCTTTCCCTGGCTTGCCAAGTCAATTCGAAAAGATTGCTCCCGCGGCGAAAGGGCGCGTCGGCGTCGCGGCCCAGCTCCTCGAGTCGGGCGAAACGGCGGACCTGCACGGCGACGAGCATTTCCCGATGCATAGCGTTTACAAGCTGCCGATCTCGATGGCGGTCTTGCAGCGCGTTGATCGCGGAGAGCTGAAGCTCGATCAGCAAGTGAAGGTCGAGCCGAGCGATTTCGTGCGAACGGGAATGTATAGCCCGGTGCGCGATAAATATCCGGACGGTGCCGAGCTGACCATCGCGGAACTTCTCCGCTACACCATTTGCGAGAGCGATGGCAGCACCAGCGATGTGCTCATGAAACTCATCGGCGGTCCGGGCAGTGTCATGGCCTTCCTGGAGGAAATTCAGGTGCCGGACATCCAGGTTGTTAACTCTGAGAAGGAAATCGGCCGCGACTGGGAAACGCAGTATCGAAACTGGGCGACTCCCAAAGGCGCGCTGGCCCTCCTCGTGGCCTTGCAATCTCAGCGTGGCCTCTCGCGGGAGAGCCAAGCCCTGCTGCTGAAGTTGATGACCGAAGCCATCCCGGGCGCGAAACGCCTCAAAGGCGAATTGCCTGCTGGAACCGTAGTCGCACACAAGACCGGCACCGGCGGCACTCGCAACGGCATCACCTCTGCGACCAACGACATCGGCATTATCACTCTGCCCGATGGCCGACACCTGGCCGTGGCCGCATTCGTCTCCGATTCCGCCGCCAATGATGACACGCGGGATGCGATCATTGCCCGCCTGGCCAAAGCCGCCTGGGATCGCGCCCACTCGTTAGGCCAATGAGGCGTTGGCGGCGGCCTTCAGCGAAGAGTGAGCAGGACAAGCTCGTGCCAGGCGGCCACCGCGGCCAGCAATGCAAGAAAAAGGGCTGATCCCGCCCGCCTACCCGTTATTTATTGAGACTTCAGGTTTAGTTCGCTCAGCAATGTCCGCAATGGGCCGGCAATTTTGCCCCGCTGCCAGACAACGAACAAATCCCAGGTTGCACCGGCGTCAGCGATGGGAACCATTACCACGTTCGGAACGTTCAGGTGAGAAATGAAGACTGGTTGAATGGAAATCGCTTCTTCATTCGCTGCCAGGGCGAGAGATTCCACAAGACTAGTTGCTTTGTCAATGGTGGCCAGGCGGGGACGGAAGCCGCCATACTTGCGGCAGAACTGAATGATCCTCTGGGTGTATCCCGGCACCACATCGTCCGATCCCCGCACGAACGTTTCGCCCTTTAATTGTGAAAGAGAGACCTGTCTTTCGGTCGCGAACCGGTGGCTGACGGGAAGCGCAACAAGGCTCCTAACAGTCGCCAATTTACGAGCATAGAAATCGCGCGAGAGCAGGTCTATACCGTGCAAGGTCAATGCTAAATCAATTTTACCTTGCCGTAATGCGATAATCATCTCGCCGGGCGTTTGATCGAGCATTTTGACTTTCAGCCTCGGATAAGCGCGCCGCAGCACGGCCACAGCCGGCCCAAGATACTCCTGGACGGCCGACGCAATATAGCCAATACGCAACCGTTCACTTTCTCCGCGAACCAGCCGGCGGACCTCAGCCATGGTGGAATCATGATCTGCCAGAAGCGTTTTTGCCCTTTCGGCGAGGGCATGTCCTCCGTTCGTGGGACGCACCCCGGCCGATGTTCGTTCCAAAACGCGCCCACCGAGATCGAGTTCGAGTGATTGCATCTGTCGCGTGATGGCGGACTGAGAAATGCGCAGACGGTCAGCCGCACGACGGAGGCTGCCTTCCTCAAGGACCACTAAGAACAAACGAAGCTTATCCAGGATGATTGAAATAGTGATGCGCATTTTGCATCACTGCAATCATGAACCGGCATTATCCACAAGGATCGAGAAGACGTACGCTGGCAATGTTGATAACGAAGAACAAAAACAAAGCAGAAAACATATGAGTAATAACCATGGACAAAAATTAGCAGGAAAAATTGCGGTAATCACAGGCGGCAACAGCGGGATTGGCTTGGCCACGGCTAAGCGTTTCGTGGAAGAAGGCGCCTACGTCGTGATCACTGGCCGACGAGAGAAAGAGCTGAAAGAGGCCGCAGCCTTGATCGGGAGAAACGTCACCACGGTCGTGGGCGACGTAACGCGTTTAGAAGATCTGGACCGGCTCTTTGCCGTCGTGAAAGAGAAGCACGGTCACATCGACGTACTCTTCGCAAATGCCGGCTGGGGTGAAGTCGCACCGCTCGAGACGGCTACCGAAGCTCATTTCGACAAAACCTTCGACTTAAATGTGAAGGGAACGTTCTTCACGGCGCAGAAGGCCCTTCCCCTCTTTAAAGATGGCGGCTCGATCATCCTGACCTCTTCAGTCGCGAACGTAAGGGGAGATTCAGCGTTTACCGCCTACGCCGCTAGCAAGGCAGCCGTGCGCTGCTTCGCTCGCGGCTGGACGGTGGAGCTAAAGGATCGCAAGATTCGTGTGAATTCGATGAGTCCTGGCCCAATCGAAACTCCGGCTTTGGAGAAGGCGGGCCTCACCGCTGAACAGGTAGAACAGGCGGCAGCTCAGTTCGCCTCGCAAGTTCCGCTCGGCCGCAGAGGCAAGCCCGAGGAAATCGCTGCTACCGTCGTGTTCCTCGCTTCCGATGAAAGTTCATACATCACCGGCGTGGATCTCGCCGTCGATGGAGGCATGGCGCAGGTTTAACGTGAAGAAGAAGCCTTCGTCTTCGGACAGAGGCTCGCTGAAAGCTTTAATCAAATAGACATTAACCAACTGAACGAAGGATTTGATATGAATGTTAATGAACAAATCATTAGAGAAACGTGCGCGGCCGCAGAAGGGCAAGGATTAGATACCGAGAAGTTTGTCTCCATGTTTTCTCACGATGGATACATGTGGGATATGGCTTCCGGCACGAAGTTCCGCGGGAAAGGCATTGGTGACTCCATTGCCGCCTTAGCAAGTGCATTCCCCGACGTCCACCGTGAGATATTTAAAATCCACGTCGCGGACAACGTCGTCATTGTCGAGCTGGCAATTCGGGGAACGCACAAAGGCGAGCTGAAGCTTCCTTCGGGAACTCTAGCTCCCACGGGTAAGAAGATAGATTTCCCGTCGTGCGATGTTTTTCACCTTGAGAATGGGAAGATTAAATCCTTTCATTGCTACAATGAAGCTTCCTTAATGCTGCAACAACTCGGCGTCGGTCCTAGCTGAATGACACACACCACGCAATCCGATGTAAGAGAAATGGAGAAAGTTCGATGAGCACACAAGCGAATGTTCAGATTGTGAGGGATTTTTTGCAGCACTCGGCCGCGGCGATAAGCAAGGTCTGCTGGCGTTGTCTGCCGAGGACATTGAGTGGATTATTCCGGGCGAGGACTGGCCGCTGGCCGGCACGCACCGCGGGCACGCGGGATTGGCGGATTTGCTTCAGAAGGCTTCCGACACGTTGGAAACTTCTTACCCAGAGCCCCCGAATTCGTAGCGCAAGGCGACCGGGTTCTGGTCGTCGGCTTCGCCAAGGGGAGAATCATAGCCACGAATAAGACGTTCGAGGACCATTGGGTCTTCGCCATTACCGTTCGAAATGGCAAACTGACGAACATCCGGGAGTATATCGACACGCAAGCACTGGCGCGGGCCTCCGAGATGAACGCCAGCCCTAGGCCCTAACCCATCGAGCTCCGTTACCACACGAAACGATTCGTAAAGTCTACGAATACGTGGAACAGCGGCAACGCCTTCTGAACCGTAAACAGCGTGCCGCGCGCGTTCAGGCATCGGAAGGGACCGCATCCAGCAGGCGCATCGCGATCTTCATTTGGCGAGTCGAAGATCCCACCGAAATCAGAACGTCAGAAAGGGTCTTCCTCGAAGCGTTCGCCTTTCCGGTAGCGCTCTCCCTGCACATTTTTGGCGATCGCTGGACCCTGCTCGTCATCCGGCGACCTCTTTTATGGACGCACCGCGGTTCAAAGAATTCGCGGGCTCGCCCGAAGGTGTTCCCACGAACATCCTGACCGACAGGCTCGAACGCCTGCTGGCGCGCGGCATCATTGAACAAATCCCCGCCGAAGATGGCAAACCCAAGCGCCTGGCTTATCGCCTAACTAAAAGGGGAAAGCGCTTGGCCCGGTATTGAAGGCGATGCGCGGACTGGGGACTCACGTGGGATAAATCAACGTGCGTCCTGGCTTAATTTTTAAGCGATCCTGTTCATCGCGGGCGAACAATCGACACGGCAGCTCTCGATCGTTGTTGATCCCTTTGATCCCTTGTTGACCCTTATGTCCGCTCGAAAACAAACGCTATACGTGATTCACGTCATAGCATCAACTCACGCTTGTTCGGTGACTGTTGAAGAAGAGCTAGCGCGACGGCCTAAGGGTTACAAGGGATGCCCGTATCCTGCGCAGCCACGATCTGCCATTTCCCGGCGCGTTTCAGCCACGTGTCGGTCCAGATCAGACAACGCTTTGTCTCCTTGCCATCTTTAGCCTTGAGATCTGCGCTTTCCGCTCCATACGCGATCGCGATGGAGTCGCCGAAGAATCTCACCTTTACCTCGCCCAGTTGGCAATCGCGCGAGACCGACTTGGTATCTGTGGCGATCGCTTTGGCCTTGTCGTAGCGACTTCCGCTCGGCGATGTCCCCTGGAAGTCGTCCGCAATCACGTCCTTAAGATCCGGCTGCGGGCTACAGGCCGAGTTGGCCCACTTCGCCTCGGCCGCAATAATGAACTTCACCGTCTCCTCTCCAGGCGATCCCCATCGAGATTCCTGCGCAAAGCTGGATGAAGCAAACCCGCCGAGAAAGAACACAAGAGATACCGGGATGATTGAGAGGAATTTCATTTGACGCCGTTCTCCGGATTCCAGGAACCTTGTAACTTGCGGACATAAAGAATCTGCCCTGTGTGATAAGCGTTGTGCGTGCTGATGTGCGAAATCAAGGGCGCTTTCAGCGCTAGTTTCTCCTCCGGCATTTTCTCCACCACCGCTTCCAGGTCTTTCATCACGCGATCGAGCCGCTGCACGATCTGGTCCCAATGCGCCGCGTCGAAGTCGTTAAACGTCTCTTCGTTGTTTCCCGGACTCGCAGGCTTTTCGCCGCGCAGACGGGCGAGCGCATTCTCGTTCCAGAAAACCAGATGATAAGCGAGCATTCCTACCGAATGGTTAGCGCTGGAATCGATTTTGCCCTGCGCGTTTTGCGGCACCCACTTCGCCTGCTCAGCCGTTAGTCCCGCCACCGCAGCTTTGATTGGGGTAAACCACTCCGCGTTGTCGTGCGTGCTATGAAGCTCCGATAAGAGGAGCGAACGGAGCGTAACCGGCGTAGGCGCGGGCGTGGGAGATGACTGCGCGATCGCGGTATGGAGGTTTGCTGCGATGATCAGTGAAATGCTGAAAGTAAGAGACGGACGCATACGCCGAATCCTAGCAAGAGGCTCGACATGGGTAAAGCGCTGCGTCCGCTCCCGAAAAGTTGGAGGACCCGGCTTCTCAGACGTAGTCGGCCGCACCGTCGCAGCGGCGCGGTGTCCGCGGAGGAGCCCCGGCCAACGCAGCGAGAGAGCGCCTTATGCAAGCGAAAATCTGAACTCCGGAAATTCTTCTTCTCGCATAAGCGAGGTGGTTCGCGAGTGGCAGAGTGCAACAAGGGCGCCAGGAAGTCCTTGGCGGTGAAGAAGGAAGTGAAACCGAAGGAGTTCTCGCGACTGCCTTCAGCTAGAAGTGAGAATGACAAGACTTCGCCGGCCGCCCAACAGCATCACCGATGGACTTGCCGGCGCATTCAGGTCCCGTGAAAGATGGCGATCAGAACGCCATGAACCTCTTCGTCTTCGGGTGATTTCACCACTGCAACTTGCCCAATTTAAAGACCCCGTCATCATCGCATACCTCCGTCAGCCGCGATGGAAACCCAAAGTGCAAGATGTTCTGTGGTTTCGCTTATGAAAATAAGTCCCCAATCCTCTTGCTGTCGGTCCTCGCCACAAATGTTTGTCAGACTGAGCTGCTCTCCGGGCTGGAATGGCGCAGCATGATACGTGATCCAGCTTTTGGGAAATCGCCGCCGGCGACTTTAAGATAATCATAGTCGTCGGCTCGCCACAGATCGCGCATATGGAACGCATCGGCAATTAGCAGTGATCGCGGCCGTGAGGCGGACACGCGTCGATATCGATATCTTCGACAGCGTCGCCGATGGCGTCTCCGACAAACCGCGCCCGGGCGCGCAATGACCTGAGCGTGAAAGCCCACCGACAGGCGCTGGGCGACACGAACATTTTTGACTAATCCCTGAACTCGCAATTGCGGCGTAATCGAGTCGAGACGCGCTCTCACGCAGAGTGGTATCTCGGCGGTTTGGCCAAATACATCATCGGGAACCACAGTCCCGACGCCCAATCTGGGGGAGACCGTTCGCCGCCAGATTATATCGCTGGACAATTCGCAACCACTATTCGGCCTTTGAGGCGCCAAAGTGCCTTCTGAACTTCCAACCTGACCCCAGTGCAGATTTAACGTCGGGTGAACCTGGAAACAAGGCGATTGATGTTCATGTTTACTTCGTGGATGCAGTGAAACGCCCGAAACCTCAGCCAATTAACTCAAGATCGATCGGAGGATGAAAGCCGCGTTCAGTCGGTGGCATCACCAACGCCAATCCGGGTGACTGAAGCGTTGATATTGCATTAATTCTCCTGCTAGCCTCACCAACTCCGGCCTTCAGCCCGGTTAGTTTCCCTGCCAAACAACAAATGGAGATTGTATTGTCTGTGCCAGTGTCCGGGCGGCGCATGGCTGTTTGGGGATCGCGGCTAACGCGGATGCGCAATACCTGGCGGCGGCGATCGTCGCGTTCTCAGGACTGCTGATGTCCGTCCGAGGCCGGTAACTGACAAAAAGAAACAAAGTGATGAGCCAAGAAAAGCCCATTCAACACCTTTAAAGAAGTTGGCATAGGTTTGGCGCTGACGAAAATGTGATCGCGTGAGGATTATTCGAGCTTTCGGTCGCTAATGCAGCCATGCGCTTGACAATTAGTCGAACAGAACGGGCAGATCGGCAACCAGATGCATCATAGTATTTACATGTTGTAACCAGCAGCCGCATCACCACAGTCGAGCAGTATAAGTCGTAAATCCTTCATCAAATTGCTTGTGACTACGACTGGATCGATCAAAAAAGACTGCTTCGGGAATTTGTGAAGCCTGAAAATGCGTGGTGCATCTAATGGTATGGCGATGAACATGCTGAAATCACCGCCCGAACGCCAGCTAGACATCATCTTTCGGGCCACATCGAGGTAGGCTTCTTCTGCTGGCCAATGTATTAACAAGGAAACATCGATGGCGCCCCTGCCAAATCTCTCAAAGATTCCAAAAGAGTTCGCCACGTTGGGATTTTGGCCGCGTTTCCAACTCCGTGGAATTATTATGAAGCCAGAAGCGCCAGCACCAAGGAAATTCACGATGCAACGACGCAGGCCAGTTCAGCAATCAGCTTGCGGCCAGTCTACGCTTCAAGTTAATCGAGATGTAGATCTCTGGGACAGGCGGTCAATGATACAGTGATTGGCGTCGACGCATCGTCTGCTTGTTTAAACTGCGCACCGACTAACCCACCAGCGCCCTTAAGGTCAAAAATCGGCGCCGCTACAGCTTGCGCCAGCGGAATTAAACTATAGAAGTGAGGCACGTCCTCATGAGCCTTCGTTGATGTCGACACCTGTGGAGAAAAATTTTCCCAGCGCTTTCTCCACTTCGTCGGGAACGTTTTTAATTCATTTCCCTCGTAGGCAGCTGTTGGGCGTCGCACTCCTTCTCTTTGACTGGTGGTTTACCGTTGCATCGTGTAGCTGAGAGGTGAATTGAAGCCAACCACCTTTTCCTTGGTTGTACTCGTGAAGCCGATCAAGTGTGCGTTCCTCGCAAAGTTGGAGGCTGGCCCTCATAGAGGTTCAACCACTGACCGAGCCATGCAGAGATATTCCTGACGCGCCCAGGATGCTAAAAGATATCGCTGCCCATTGGCGTTGAAGGTGAACTTATCGCACCCAACTACACTTCGATTGATTGAACCAAGATCCTGAATCTAGATCGAAGAACAATAGCTCACGTTTTCTCGCCAGATGCGGCAGGAGTTCAGTGCATTCCCAGTTTCGTTCCTTTCGTAATTCCTCCCGTCTCCGCCAAGAAGATCAGCGCCATGCTGCTCCCCAGACGATCTTCGACAATGGAGTTTCGGTTGACCGGGCAGACACCAAAGGTTCCATGGCTAGATAAGTGAGAGGTTTGACGTCGGCGTTTACCGGGGAATCGCCATCCTCGATCGGTTGGAGGACGTCTTTTTATTGTTGTGATTTCGCGCAGTTTAAAGCACCCCAATAGAAACCGTTGTGAATTCTTGTCCCATTATCAGCTGAGTGCAGTTGTACTGGTGGACGCAATCAACAACCAGCACTCGCTTCCTGCGCGTGAGGCAAAAAGAAGGCGGCGACGTCGTGCCGTTAGGTCGTCTTTCCAACGCCCCCTATTGCGAATGATCCCAGATCGGTGATCATTGAATTTTAGTTGTGGATCCTCCGGCTCTTGACAATCGACCGCTCCTGCTTGATCTCGTGTTCGCTGGACACAGGCTATTAGGGCCTTCGTATAAACGTCGCCACTTGCTGGTTAAAAAGCTCCCGTCGGCTTTTCCTGCGTTCCCAAAATGATCGTTCACCTCGCCGACCGCCGCGTAAATGCTTGTCAAAGCGGTTGTCGCGATAGAAAGAGCGGTATTTCCTGATTGGGCTTCAAGAAAACGCATCACGCGGTCTTGTCGGTTTATCCTGACGCGGTGTTCTCCCAAGTGCATGAGAGCGCGTGAAGTGCGTATGGGGTCAAGGCTAAGTATTGACACTGGTTTTGCCTGTTGCTAGGCTGCCTAGATCACTTTAGTACTTGTCTGACCCTTTTTATCTGCTGACCGCTTTTTTTCTTCTGATGTCTCGCAAAGTCCTTCTGGTGTTCGAATTCTGCGACAAATTTGAAGCCAAGAAATCGCCTGGATAAGAATTCGCCGCAGATGTGCGTAATTGTTTCGGATGCCATGAAGAATTTCGTATCGAGTCAGCAAGGCACAATTCTTTACCAACGTTTTGTCTCCGGTCGACGCGTTGAGGGGTATTGGAGCAATATCAAACCGATTATCTCCTCTCTGAAATTTATCGAAACCGATTCGATCCACGAAACTTGAGGTGTTCCCGCTTTGCGAGTGCCGTGAGTAGATATCTCCACCGATGATTTAGCGATGCCGTCTGCTTGGATAAGAAATACCGGTATCGATAGCTCATATTCGTTGCCTGATGGCTTCAAATGCCTTGCAGGATGGGAGCTCTTCTTGGAATAACTTAACGAACTGACCAATGAGTTCACCTGCTTTTGGAAATGATCCTGTAACCGCTGATTGCCTTTCTCAAAGTGCTGCTTAATTTCTCGGCAGTCGGGCTAACGATATATATTCCAAGCCACTGGCGTATCTCGCCAAGAGATAAACCAGCCGTTTTTCGCCAATGTTTTTAGTGGTTTGTCAAATTTTTGGTCTACCTGGCGAGATCAAGCTTTATTGAGTCACCAACGAGCAACCCGTAGTGAAAGCGAATCGTTTCCTGAAGTTGCAGGACTCGTCCACTGCTGGACGCAGCCGCTCGAAGATTTCTCTGTTCTGCTCCGCAAATCGTCGATAAGGTCAGACAGGCCTGATGCACCCTGCCAGTAGATGATCTGTGCTCATCCTGACAGAGTTGCATCGATTCATCTGAAACAAACGCTTGGTTGTTCCCTTGAGTGGCCGCGTAAAGGCTTCGCCTCGCCACGGCGAGTCCGTCCTGCGGCGGACACGCGGTCGCATCGCCGCGCGCGCGAGAGAGCAATCAGTGGGTCGAGTTTCGCGGCGCGACGCGCGGGCAAATAACAGGCGAGAAACGCGACGACGATAAGCAGAAACGAAATCGCGAGATACGTCGTCGGATCATCTGGCCGCACATTGAAAAGCAAACTTGCCATGACGCGCGTGAGACTGAAGGCACCGGCCAGTCCGGCGACAACACCAATCGCGGCCAGCGTCATTCCCTGCCTAACGACTAGTCCGAGCACATCACTTCTCTGCGCACCAAGCCACGCGGCGATTATTGATTTGCTGACTGACCCCCGATGCTCTCCCCGCTAAAGCATTTAGCTTCTTGTCAAATTGAAGGCTCAAGATGAACGATCAACAAAAGAAGGAGCAGTATTCTGGAGTGCGAGATCAAGAGATCCGTGCGGCACTGGATCAGCATTGGGCGGCGTCCGATGCCAACGATTTTGAAACGGAGCACCGCATCTATCACGAGGACGCGGTGCTGGAATACCCGCAGTCAGGCGAGCGAACCCGCGGTCGACGCAACATACAGAGCCAGCAATACGTAACTGAACGAAGTACAC
>ERZ1370068.7006-contig-5950_pt1 | contig 48364 bp, 43 predicted proteins | sample MGYA00561227_ERZ1370068 | MGnify/ENA primary metagenome ERZ1370068 (study PRJEB38410, sample SAMEA6850437) | metagenome | study: Metagenomic assessment of the ecological functions of the soil: analysis of the soil microbiota associated with the... | reverse complement strand
AAGTTACATGTATTGCTAGAACTCCGATCTGCTTGGGCTTCTGGTCGAACCGGAACATCTCCCCTTGGGGCAGCACCATCACTGAGACTCTGGGGCTGGTAGACCCGGTCCACGAGAAGAACGTCCACATCGGGACCTCGTGCTTCGGGCACGGCGAGGGGAGGTCCTTCCAGGAAGGAGGAGACCAGCTGCGATTTCTCGGTGAGCGACAGCGCCATCGACGGGATTATATGGGCAAAACTGCCCCGCCCCTTGTCAGTCCGGCCCCTCGGCTTCGCTCAGGGGCAGGCTCCGCTGAAGGATTCTACTCGACCGAGCCGCGCGAAAACCCTTCTCGCGACTTTCCACCAAGATCCTTCGGTCGCTTCGCTTTCCTCAGGATGACAAAGGGGGTGGTGGGAGGCTCTTCAGAGCGAAGCTGAACGGATTGCCCTTCCTCTCCTCTTCGATCGTGGTGCCCGGCCCAGGCCGCAGATCGCCGGCGTGGCTCCGGGCAGGGAGAAGAGCCTGCCGCGGATCGAGGCGAGGATCGAACCCGTGTCTCCGCCCCACAGGTCGGTTCGTCCGATCGAGCGAGCGAAAGCGCGTCGCCGGAGAAGGAGGATCGGCGCGCAGCCCGTCGAGCGAGGTAGCAGGTCGAGCCGGGAGTGTGGCCCGGCGTGTGGATCGCGCGGACCGAGGACTCCCCGAAGCCAGGATGATCTCGCCGTCGGTGATCGGGGGGCCGGGCGGCGCCGGCGGCTGCGCGGTCAATCCGAAGAAGGCCGCGCCGGTGCGGGAGGGCGGCGTCGTACAGCGGCCGGGTCGAGCCGCGCGAATCCGGATCTGGCGCGCCGGTCAGGTCGAGCTCCCGCCGATCCGCCGATGTGATCGAAGTGCCCGTGAGTATGGAGCAGCGCGATCGTCTGCAGCGGCCATCGCCGCGATGCGCGCCGCGATCCGCTCGCCTCATCGCCCGGATCGATCACCACCGCTTCTCCCGTCGCCGTCCACTAGGATCGAGCAGTTGCACTGGAGCGGCCCGACGGGGATCGTCTCGATTCTTCGTCATCCCCGCTGCGTCTTACAGGGGTTCACCGCACGACGACGGTGTCCACGTCGTGGCGCTCTTTCAAGGCCGGAGCCGCCCAGACCTTCACCGGCGAGGCCAGATTCAACTGCACCGCCCACTCGTCGTTGTCGCTCCTGCGCCGCTCGGAGGCGAAGAGCTTCCTCCATTTTTCGGTAGATCTCCCAGCGGATGTACCCGAAGTCGGCTGCCGTCTCGATGGTGGAAATCACCCGGCGGGGATCCCTCCCCGCCTCGAGCCCGAAGCCCTCGCGCACGGTCGTCGGCGCGAACCCGTTGGCCATCAGCGCTCCTCGAACTCCGCTCTTTGACCGACCGCCCGCGAAAGATCAGCGAGGCTCTTCCTCGAGCTTCACGCCCCGCCCGAGAATCCAGGTTCGTTGAGCGCCCCGCCAGCCCGTATCCACGCCGCCGATTCTAAACGGTCAAGCAACGTGACCACGCTCGTGCCGGTAGGCCGCCTCCCGCCCCGTGGTCAGGAATAGAGGCTGGAAGCCGATGAAATAGAGCGTTTGAGGCAACCACAGTGTAAGTGCAGTTATCGGAAGAAGAACTCGCCGCGCGGAAAGCGAGAACCGGACGATCGGCCAGCGCGAGAGAATCCAGGGCGCCCAGTCCCACACGTACCAGCCAACACCGCCCCAAACGCTGTAGAAACGCCGATTGCCGACAAGAAAGAATGCGCAGCCAAGTGAGGCGACGGCCGCGCCCGCGCGTTCGGGCCATGTTTGCGTTCTGAGAGGATTGGCCAGAAACCGGAGCGGTTGCCAGAACCTGGTGATCAGGAGAAACCAGAAGATGACAAGAACGGTCGGCGCTCGAAAGAATGACCAGCCTCCCAACCAGAAAACGGTCTTTACGACGGTATAGAAAGAGCGCACCAGACCCAGCGTCACTTTGAAACAGATGCGCTCGCGATTCCCGAGCGTCTGATTGAATTCGTAGGTTCCGCCCCATAACCAGCCACGCAAAGCTTGGACCGGGAAAATCGAAGCGACTAGTTTCAACACTCCGAATAGCGCCTCGTCGGAGTCCCCAGCTGCCAGAGGTGGATTTTTTACTTGGCGCCGATGACAGTGAAGTCAGAGCTTCAAGAGCGGTCCGATGGCCAGGAGCAGCAAAATCCACCTGGTCGGAGCCCGACGATCTAGCGCGTAGAGCAAGAAAGTGCCGCCCAGCAGAAAACGGCCGCGTCGTTGGAGCACCGAACGAGGGCTTCCGAAGCGCCAGGAGGCAGGAGAAAGAGGAGCCCGACGGCTGCAACCGCGGGCGCTCGCGAAGTGAACTCGAATCGGAAAGACGACTGCGACGATTACCAGGCAGGTAGCCGACAGCCTGCGCTCCAGCAGCCTGACGTCCGGCGTAGTGAGCCATCCTGTCGGGTCGAGTCTCGTCAGGAGTCGGAGCAGGAAGCCAGCTGAGAGGTAGAACAGGGGTGGCTGGTGATTCTCTGATTGTGAGTTTCGCGCGTTCGGCCGCAGCCGAAGTGGACTTGGAAGATTGAAAGGTCCCTGGCGCCGACCCGAAGGCGGGCAGCCATGCCTCCTGGCCCGCAGGGCTCCAATTAATCTGCTTCGGGTGATCGTCCCGTCGAGAGGCACTCCCTGCAGGGCGGTCGGCAAGGACCTTCGGCAAAGGCCACGATCCTTCCGAGATGGTGGGGCTCATCTGGTCCTTCGTAGGCGGAAGGAAGACTGCGTGGAACGCCAGCCGACCGATTCAGCAGAACGGTAAGGGCCATGACGCCAAGAGAGTCCCGGCGGGATGCGACACTTCGCCGTGGTTCGATGGGGACAGAGCAACGGCAGAAGCGGACTTAGACTTGCATCGATGATCGGGCTCGTCGTGCGATCCGCTTCTGTCTCGCTCTTTGGGTGGGGGGGAACGCTTCTCGTGGCATCGCCGCGCCGGTAATCTTCAAGACGGTCGGCTCACGGTACGACCTGCCGGGGAGGCTGGGGAGATCCTCCGGAGGCCTGAGGCGGTCAAGCACGTGCCGTCCCTGCTGCTCGTGACCGCGATCTTCGTCCAGCTCGAGCAGACCCGGGGGTTCGCGGGCAGTCCCGCGCGGCGGGGATCGCCGCCTTCGTGGCCGTGGCGACCAACGTTCATCTCGCGATGGTGCTCCGGCCGCGGATGAACTACTTCCGGATGAAGGTGGGGTCGTTCGACAAGGCCCCGGACGATCCCTGGCGGCCGCGCTTCGACCGGCTGCCGCGCGCTCCACGCGCGTCCTCGTGCTGGGGATGGCTCGCGGCGGCCGTGGCGCCGCCTTCGCCCTAGGGGTAGCCGTTCGCCTGGTCTTCGATCAGGTCGATCTCCTTTCACCGACGCTTCCCTTCGGCAGCGCGGCCACGATGACCGTGGAGTGGCCGGGCGGTGGTCGCCGAAGCGGGCGGCGTAGACCGGAGTTCATCGCGGAAGTCCCGACTCTTGATCAGGAACACCGTGGTCTTGACCACGTCGGAAAATCCCAGGCCGGCGGACTCCAGGACCGCTCGATGTTGTCGAGGACGCGAGAGGTGGCAGCCTGGATCCCGCCCTCCACGAGCTCCCCGGCATGCCGATCGAGTGATCTGGCCCGACGCGAAGAGGAATCCCCTCGATGACCGCCTGCGAACAAAGGGGCCGATCGCTTTGGGAGCGTCGTCGGTGGCAAGGAACTCATTTCTTGAGTCTCTCTTCGCTTCGATGATCAGCCCCTTCTTCCATCCGGCTCGAGGATCCCGATGAACGGAGGTTTCGGCAGGCGGCCCGGCGTAGTCGGGAGGCCGTAGGCCCACGACGAAGTGGTCGCTCGATGCCGCTGAAGCCGAGATAGTCCACCGGACCGCGAGCGCCCCAGGCGCACCGTCTTCTTCAGCAGCGCGTAGATCTTGACCGACTTCGGATGCTACAGCGTCCCCAGGATCTCGATGATCTTGTGCAGCGTCCGGCCCGGTAGTCCACGATGTCCTCCACGATCATCGACGTCGCGCCCGGCGACGTCCGTCAGAGAAGGTCCCGCACCAGCCGGATCGTTCCCCGAGCGACTTCGTCCCCGACCCGTAGGAGGAGACCTGAGGAAGTCGAGCAGCCACGGGCGTCAGTTCTTGAGCTTCGTTGCCAGGTCGCAGAGGAAGAAGACCGAGTCCCTTCAGGATCCCGACCAGAGCACCCGTCGCCACTGGCCTGGTCCCGATGTCGATCTCCGCCGCCAGCCGCGAGATGCCTTCTTCGAGCTCTTCCGCGTCCGATCAGTCGTTCTCCGCGAGCGTCATGCCTCTCCCGCGATCGCGGAGGTGCGGCTCGCGCTGCAATGGTCGGCTATTCCAAGCAAACGTCGATGTCGGCCGAGCCGTCTTTCGAGGCAGAGCACCAGAACCGCCGCACGGAGCCGTTCGAGCGCTCCTCGACCTCGAACAGTTCCTCCTGAGCGGAATCCGCCGCGGCTTCTCTCCGCAGGCCCAGGCCGGCGTGGAACTGGACTCCGAGCTTGGCCAGCTTCTGGCTACCCGAGATCAAGCGCGCCCGCGCTCGGCGAAGCCGCGCTGCGCGAAGTCGGATGAGAAGCTCGATCGCGGCGGCGGCGCTGGTGCTGCGCGCGGCCGACAATCCGATGTCGCCGTCGCCTGACCTCGCCGCTACTGCGAGGAGGCTCGCCCGGCCGGACGGAAGGATCCCCCGCTCTACCTTCTCCGCTTTCTACCCTGGCAGCCGGAGAGCGACGAGAGCCTCCTCGACAAGGTGGATCTACCCTCGCGACCGTCGTCGCCAGGCGGGCACCTGGACCGCGTCATCGCCGGCCACTGCCGCCGCGCGAAGAGACGCGGAAGATCTTCGAACGCCTGCTCGCCGACTCCCTCGCTGTGGCCGCAGACTGTCGGCGAGGCGGCCCCGCAGCTCGCGCGCGCCTTCGACGAGGTCTGCCGGCGCAGATCAGGCGCTCGGCCTGCGCGACTCCCCAGGAGTCAAGGCGCGGACGGCCGCATCGAGAGCCTTGCGCAACTCCTCAAGCGCCAAAGCTGTCCCGGGGCCTCGGCCACCCGGAGATCCTGACCCCGTGCCGCCGCGATCGTGCAACCTGATCGCGCGCGCTCGGCCTTCCGCAAGCAATGTCACGAGAAGGAAGAACGAGGCCTCCGCGACGTCACGCGCCTGCATCGACGACCTCGAGCGGCGTGGGTGCCGCGGCACGCACGATCCCCGACGCCGAGCTGTCTACCAGCGTCCTGCTGACTCGCCGTCATGAGCTCGTGATCTGCCAGGCCTCCGAGGCAGGCACGGTCCCGCTGGAGACAGATCGTCGAGGTCCAGAACGTGCGCGGCCGCCGACGCCCTGAGGATGCTGACCGGATGCCGCTGCCCGAGGAAGCGGCCGCTCCGCGGCCGAGTGGGCGGCTCGGTCGGTCGAGCCGCCGCTCGACGAGGCGCGCGACGCCTTCTGGGGTCCGTGCCTGAAGCGCATTCTCTCGTCCGCCGTCGAGGCCGGCGACCAGGTCCGCTCCGTCCAGGGGTGGAGAGTCGCCCGAGGAGTGCCGGCTCGACGAGTGGGAGGCGGACGCCGCGCGCCGGGCGATCGCACGCAAGACGCTGGCGCGCCCCGAGCGCGCAGATCCCTCGCGCCGGCCTCCGCGGGGACGAAGGCGGAAGTCCGAGACGGAGAGGCGACGCGCCGCCACGCTGGGCGGGCCGCCCGCCACCTGGCTGCCGCCGCGCGGGCCACGCTGGCTCGCCCACGCCTCGGAGCCTGGACCGCACTTTCGCCGCTTCGCGGGTCGAAGGCCGGCGACGCCGCCGACGAGGTCCGCCGGTGGACGAGGACCCGCCTGCGCCTGCCGCACGCGACCTCGGCTCTCTGGCTCGCGCTCGACTCCAGGTAGCGCGCTTGGCGGCGCCGTCCTAGATCTGCGTCCTAAAGTCTAAGGGTCGGAGCGACGCCGAACTGGCCCCGACCTGAACCCAGAGGCATCTCGACCCGGGACCGTCCGGCGCGAGGCGCCGGAATGGCATACTTCGCGCGGCATGAGCGATGAGCGAGAGGAGCCGCGCCGGACTCCGACCTCGTCCAGAACCGGCTCAACAACCTCGAGCGGATCGGGCGGATCGCGCGAGAAGTACCGTTCGCCTATCCGCGTCGCCGAGATCGTGTCGGAGATCGCGAGGCGGTACCGGCAGACAGTCGGGTGAGGAGCTGGAGAAGCTCGCCAGGTCGGCGCACGACGGCCGGCCGGGTGATGGCCCAGCGCACGCAGGCAGCAGTGGCTTCTCGACCTTTCCGACGGGACCTCGCGGCTCCAGGTCTACGTCCGCAAGGACGTCGGTCGGGGACGAGGGCTGGAGCTCTACCGCGCCCTCGACCTGGGCGACTGGCTCGGCGTCTAGGGGAGATCTTCCGGACCCGGACCGGCGAGCTGTCGGTCAAGGCGCGGTCGCTCGACGTTCTCTGGCAAGTGCCTCCGCCCGCTCCCCGAGAAATGGCACGGCCTGAAGGACGTCGAGCGGCGCTACCGGCAGCGGCTACCTCGACCTCGCCGTCAATCCGGAGTCGCGCGCGGTCTTCGAGAGCCGCGCGGCGATCGTGCGGTACCTGCGCCGCTCCCTCGACGCGCACGGTTACCTCGAGGTCGAGACGCCGATGATGCAGCCGATCGCCGGCGGCGCCGTGGCGCGCCCGTTCGTGACGCACCACAACGCGCTCGACCTCGAGCTCTACCTGCGGATCGCGCCCGAGCTCTACCTGAAGCGCCTCGTCGTCGGCGGGATCCCGCGCGTCTACGAGATCAACCGCAACTTCCGCAACGAGGGGATCTCGACGCAGCACAACCCCGAGTTCACGATGCTCGAGTTCTACCAGGCGTACGCGACGGGCGACGACCTGATGGCGCTCACCGAGGAGATGCTCTCCGGCGCTCGCTCGCGAGGTCACGGGCGGCACGCGCACGCCGCTGGGGCGACGAGACGATCGACTGGACGCCGCCGTACCGGCGCGTGACGATGCGCGAGGCGCGTGTCTCGCGCGACGACCCGCGGGCGATCCGCGCGGGCCGGTCACGGATCGGAGGAGCTCGCAGTCGCGCGAAGGCTGCCGCCGCGCGAGCGGTTCGGCGTCGAGAAGCCGGAGCGATTCGCGGGGCAGAAGGGGAAGCTCCTGGCCGAGCTCTTCGAGGCCGTGGCGCGAGCCGCGGCTCGTCCAGCCGACGTTCCTGTACGAGTTCCCGACCGAGATCTCGCCGCTCTCGCGGCAGGAGCCCGGCGAACCCGAGTGGGCGGACCGCTTCGAGCTCTACGCCGGCGGAGATGGAGATCGCCAACGGCTTCTCCGAGTTGAACGACCCGCGCCGAGCAGGCGGTCGCGCTTCCGGCGGCCAGATCGGAGGACCGCGCGAAGGGCGACCTCGAGGCGCCGCCGTACGACGCCGACTACGTCGAGGCGCTCGGAGTACGGCCTGCCGCCGACCGCGGGCGAAGGCGTCGGCATCGACCGCCTGGCGATGCTCCTGACCGACCGGCACTCGATCCGGGACGTGATCCTGTTTCCGCTGCTGAGGCCCAAGGCCGCGAACGTAAGACGTAAGACGCGACGTCAGACGGATCCGCCGATGATGCTCCTCTCACGTCGCACGTCTCACGTCGTCCACGCTCGCGAGGTTCGAGTCCTCGTCGCTCTCGCGGTACCTCGCCGCCTCCCGCCGGCGCGCACGTCGCGCTGATCGCGACGATCTCGATCGCTCGGTCTCGGCCGTCGGGCGTGGCGGCGCTCATCGTCTCGCTCGCCGCTGCTCTCGGGGTTCCAGGACCGCATCCGCGCGCAGATGGCTGGATCGCGCCGCACCTGCGTGGTCGTCGCCGGCGCGCGGGCGACTGGCTGGCCGATCCGGAACGCGTGCGCCGGGCGCTCGTCCGCGACGCCGCGGCGCGTCCGGTCGACGCCCGTGATCGAGGGCCGGGGCTGGGCTCGACTGCCGCTCGGGGCATCGGCCGCGTCCCGGTGCGCTACCGCAACGCGCGCCGGACCTGGCGACGCCGAGCAGACTGCGGCCTCCGCCGCGCGCGTCGAACGCCGCGGTCGCGGCTCGCGGACTGCGGCGAGGGCCAGCCGATCCGATCACCGCCTCGCGCGTCGCGGCTGTCGCCCATCGGTCCGATCCCGCGTCGCGGTCCAGGCGCGCGTGCCGCGCGTCCGGCAGACCGGGGCGCTCGGAGAAGGCCGCCGGAGGTCGAGGTGTCCGGAGGCGACGGCGCGGCTCCTCGCCGGGAGACTTCACGGGGCGCGCGGCGCCTACGAGGCGAGGCTCGCGGATCCCGCGCGCGCGGAGCGCGGCCGCGCCGCCGCCGCGCAGCGCTCGGCGGCGCCGTACCGCGTCGCAGACGTGGCGGGAGCTCAACGCGCCGCTCGCCTTCGCGCTGCGGCTCGAGAAGGCCGTCATCTTCGCGACGGTCGCCCTCGTCATCCTGGTCGCGGCGCTGAACATCGTCGTCCAACATCGCCCTCACGGTCGTCGAGAAGAAGCGAGACCTCGGCGTCCTCACCGTCGCTGGGCGCGGCGCCGGCGCTCGCTCGAGCGCATCTACCTGACGCTCGGCGGCGTCATCGGGGTGACCGGCACCGCTGCCGGCGTCGTCGTCGGCGTCGGGCTCTCCGTCCTGCTCGACCGCTACCGAGCTCGTTCCGCTGCCCGTCGCGGAGTGTACCTCCTCACGCACGTCCCGTTCGCCGTGCATCCCGGTGGAGGTCGTCGCCGCGTCGCCGCCTTCGCCGCTGGCTCGCCGCCGCCGCGTCCTCCGCCGCGCTGGCCGCCGCGCGGATCGCGCCGGCGATGCGCAGAGACGGATCAGCGCCTGGCGCAAGAGTCGATCAGAATCTCGTACTGCAATGACTGACTGCGCGGTCAAGGCCGAACATCTCTCCAAGACCTACACCGGCGAGGGCGCGCCCGTGACCGTCTTCCCGGACCTCTCCTTCGAGCTCGAGGAGGGCGTTTCGCCGCGATCATGGGTCCGTCGGGCGTGGGCAAGTCCACGCTCCTGCACCTGCTCGGCGGCATCGATCGCCCGACGACGGGGCGCGTCGAGGTCTTCGGCGTCGTCAGGAGCTTGCGCGATTCGCCGCGGGAGCGCGCGCGGTTCCGCAACGAGCGCATCGGGTTCGTCTTCCAGTTCCACCACCTGCTGCCGGAGTTCACGGCGCGGGAGAACGTCGCGTTCCCGCACCGCATCGCCGGGCTGGCCCGCGGCGAGGCGCCGGCGCGCGCGCGGAGCTCCTGCGCCGCGTCGGTCTCGCCGAGCGCGGCGCACCACGGGCGCCGCGCGCGCTGTCGGGCGGAGAGCAGCAGCGCGTCGCGATCGCGCGCGCGCTCGCGCGAGGACCCGAGCTCTGCTGCTGGCCGGACGAGCCGACCGGCAATCTCGACGCGGCCGCGGCGCAGCTCGGTCTTCGCGTCTGCTCGAGGAGCTTCACCGCGAGCGTCGGAATGACGACTGATTCTGGTCACGCACAACCCGGATCTCGCGCAGCGCTGTGATAGACTTTTCGACGATGTCCCGGGAAGGAATCGCTCCGTCGCCCGGTTTGTCCGAGCTCGAGGATGAATCCGGACGATCTGCCCATGGCAGAACCCCGCGTCCCGAGGCTGGCCCGCCATGTTTGAGAAGTACAACGAGAAGGCGCGCCGCGCGCTCTTCTTCGCGCGCTACGAGGCCTCCAAGCTCGGCTCCAAGGTGATCGAGTCCGAGCACCTGCTGCTCGGCATCCTGCGCGAGGGCGAGGACATCATCAAGGAGATCTTCTCCCGCTTCAACGTCAAGCCGGAGGAGGTCCGCCGGGAGATCGAGGGCGACCGCATCTTCGTCGAGCGCATCTCCTCGACCGCGGAGCTGCCGCTCTCCGAGGAGTCCAAGAAGATCCTGGCCTACGCCTCGCACGAGGCGGAGTCGATGATGCACCCCTACGTCGGGACCGAGCACCTGCTGATCGGCCTGCTGCGCGTGGACGGGTGCGTCGCCGGGCGGCTCCTCGCGGCGCGCGGGCTTCAACCTCTACGGCGTGCGCGAGGAGACGATCTCGCTCATCAAGGAGCGCGAGGTCTCCAAGCAGAAGAAGGAGCTCCCGTTCCTGGCCGAGTACAGCCGCGACCTGACGCAGCTCGCCGGCACCGGCACCTTCGACCCGCTGATCGGCCGCGAGAAGGAGGTCGAGCGGATCATCCAGATCCTCTCGCGCCGCACCAAGAACAACCCGATCCTGCTCGGCGAGCCGGGCGTCGGCAAGACCGCGATCGTCGAGGGCCTCGCGCACGCGGATCGTCGAGGGCGCGGTGCCGATCTTCCTCGCCAGCAAGAAAATCCTGGCGCTCGACCTCTCGCTGATCGTCGCCGGCACGAAGTACCGCGGCCAGTTCGAGGAGCGGCTGAAGGGGATCATCCGCGAGCTGCGCGAGAACCCGGACCTCATCATCTTCATCGACGAGATCCACTCGCTGATCGGCGCGGGCTCGGCCGAGGGCTCGCTCGACGCGGCGAACATCCTGAAGCCGGCGCTCTCGCGCGGCGAGGTCTCGTGCATCGGCGCGACGACGCTCAAGGAATACCGCAAGTACATCGAGAAGGACCGCAGCCTCCTGCGCCGCTTCCAGGCGATCCAGGTCGACCGCGCCGTCCGAGAGCGAGACGCTTCGAGATCCTCGAGGGCGTCAAGGATCGCTACGAGCAGTTCCACAAGGTGCGCTACTCCGCCGAGGCGATCAAGACGGCCGTCTACCAGTCCAACCGCTACATCACCGACCGCTTCTTCCCGGACAAGGCGATCGACATCCTCGACGAGGCCGGCGCCAAGGTGAAGTTGAAGCGCGTGCGCCGACACGCAGAACCTGCGCAAGCTCGAGATCGAGATCCGGCAGATCGTCAAGGAGATGAAGAAGGCGATCTCGGACAAGGATTTCGAGAAGGCCGTCTTCCTGCGCGAGCGCGAGATCGAGCTGCAAGGAGGAGATCGAGCGCGCGAAGGCGCAGTCCGCCGAGAGGAGCGACGCGACGCAGGAGGTCACGCGCCGCGACATCGAGGAGATCATCTCCTCCTGGACCGGCATCCCCGTCGCCTCGCTCGAGATGGAGGAGGCCGAGAAGCTGCTCCACATGGAGGACGCGCTGCGCAAGCGCATCGTCGGGCCAGGAGGCGGCGATCATCGGCGTCTCCAAGGCGATCCGCCGCTCGCGGCTGGGCGTCAACAACCCGAACCGGCCGATGGGCTCGTTCATCTTCCTCGGGCCCGTCGGGCGTGGGCAAGACCGAGGTCGCGCGGCGGCTGGCGGAGTTCCTGTTCGAGAACCAGAAGTCGCTCGTCCGCTTCGACATGTCGGAGTACATGGAGAAGCACGCCGTCTCGAAGCTCATCGGCTCGCCCCCGGGCTACGTCGGGCCACGAGGAGGGCGGGCAGCTGACCGAGCGGATCCGCCGCAACCCGTACAGCGTGATCCTCTTCGACGAGATCGAGAAGGCGCACCCGGACATCGCGAACCTCCTGCTCCAGATCCTGGAGGACGGGATCCTGACGGACGCCTACGGCAACCTGGTCGACTTCAAGAACACGCTGATCATCATGACGTCCAACATCGGGACCAAGCACCTCGTCAACCGGACGCCGCATGGGCTTCGGCGAGCATCGCGAGAGGTCCAGAGCAACAAGGAGATCGAGGACCTCGTCCTGAAGGAGCTCCAGCAGCGACTTCTCGCCGGAGTTCATCAACCGGATCGACGACATCGATCGTCTTCCATCCCGCTCGGCCGCCGAGCTGGCGAAGATCTGCCGCCTCCTGATCGACGACGTGAACACGACGATCGCGCCCAAGGGCGCGTCGGATCGACGTGGACGACGCCGCGGTCGAGTGGCTGCTCGCGCAGAGCGGAGACGACCCCAACATGGGCGCCCGGCCGCTGCGCCGCGCGATCCAGAAGCACGTCGAGGATCCCGGTCTCGGAGCTCCTGATCGCGTCGCGCGACGAGCGCGTCGGAGGCGATCGAGGTCCGCGTCGGTCCCGAGGGGCTGCACTGTCACCGCGCGCGAGCCCGAGCCGATCGCCCAGGGTCACGCAGTCCGCGCCGTGTCCGTGTTCGGGTCCCCGGTGACCAGGAACTCAGGACCAGGGACTACGGATCGAAAATCTGGGAGAAGGAGCCGCCTCTGCGTTCAGTCCGCGGACGTGGATTGCCGGCAGCCGCGGCCGGCTCGCGCTGGCGGCGCGGCGCGAGAGGCTCGCGCGGCCGCGGTACGCGCGGCCTGCAGGCATCCTCGCCGCCTGCCGCCGCCGCGATCGCGCCTCGCTCCGCTTTCGCCGCCACTCCGGCACGCCTGCCCGCCGGCGTGCCTCGCCTGCTCCCGACGCCCGCCGCGGCGACCGCGCCCGACGCCCTCCGCGCCCGCAGGAGCCGATCGTCGGAATCCGCGTCGTCGGCTACCAGACCGTGTCGCCCGACGACGATCGCGCCACTACCTCGGCGTCAAGGTCGGGGACCCGTACGACCCGGACAAGATCCGCGACAACTTCCAGACGCTCTGGGACGTCGGCCTCCTCGAGAACCTCTCGGATCGAGGCGGAGCGCGGCGCCGGCGGCGTGACGCTCGATCGTCACGATCGAGGAGCGGCCGACGCTCAAGGACGTCGAGTTCACCGGCAACAAGAAGTTCTCCACCACCCAGATCCGGGACCGCTTGAAGGAGGCCAAGCTCGAGGTCCGGCCGGGCGCCCGCTGTCGCTGCGGGAGATCGCGAAGATCGCGCTCGGCGATCGCCGACTACTACGTCGAGCAACGGCTACCGCAGCGCGACGCGTCGATTACCGGATCGAGGACATCTCGAAGACCGAGAAGAAGCTCGATCTTCGTCATCGACGAGGGCGACAAGATCAAGATCGCGTCGATCCACGTTCGACGGGCAACCACATCGTTCCGCGCAGCAGCGCCTGCGCAACGCGATGCACAAGACGAAGGTCAGCACGCTGGTGGCGCTTCCTCTCCGAAACGAGCACGGTCTACAGCCAGGCCAACTACGACGCGGACGTCGAGAGCATCAAGGGCGCTCTACCAGTCCAAGGGCTACAAGGACGTCGTCGTCAAGGACCCGGTCCTCGACGTCTTCGTCAAGAACCCCAAGGACGCCGCGAAGAAGCAGAAGAAGCGCGGTCCGGATCACGATCCCGTCGTCGAGGGCGACCAGTTCTTCACCGGCAAGATCCAGATCATCAAGCGTGGACCAGACCGGCCAGCCCGACAGAGCGCGGACGCCCGCTGGTGATTCCGCGCGAGGCGATCCTGCAAGGAGTTCCGGGAGCCTGCAAGCCCGGGCTCGGTCCTGAACCGCGACCGCCTCGATCGAAGGCGCTCGTGCGGATCGAGTCCCGGTACAAGTCGCGCGGCTACATCTACTGGTTCGCGGATCCCAGCCTACCGCGAGGTCGGCGACCACCGTCGTGGACGTCGACGTGAAGCTCTTCGAGGGGGAGAAGTTCTATCCTCGGACGCCTCGAGGTCACGGGCAACACGACGACGCGCGACAAGGTCATCCGCCGCGAATTCGCCCTGGACGAGGGCGACGTGATGGACATGGATGCCGTCAAGAAGAGCGTCCAGAAGCTCCAGCAGCTCGGCTACTTCAAGGTCAGCGAGGAGCCGCAGTTCTCCGTCCGCCCGCAGGAGAAGAAGGTCGGACCTGACGCTGAAGGGGACCAGGAGACCTCGCGCAACGAGGTCCAGTTCGGCGCGGGCTACTCGGCGCTGGACGGGTTCTTCGGCCAGTTCTCGTTCCAGACCCGCAACTTCCTCGGGCGCGGCGAGATCATCGGCGCCTCGGCGCAGATCGGCAAGGTCTCGAACTACTACGACATCTCCTACACGGTTCCCTGGTTCATGGACCGGAACCAGTCCGTGGGCGTCTCGCTCTACTCGCCGCAACGTCAACTACCTGAACATCGACGAGAAGCGCAAAGGGCGGAAGCCTCGTTCTTCGGCAAGGGCATCGGCGCTCTTCGACAGCTGCGTCGATCCTCTACCAGTACGAGGACGTGACGGCGAACTTCCCGGTGCGCGGCGCGCAGACGCCGCCGGGCCAGCCGGCCGCCGCCCGACAAGTTCACGGAGACCACGGGGACGACCTCGTCCTTCACCCCGGGGTACCGCTGCGACAGCCGCAACGATCCCGTTCGACCCCAACCAGGGGTTCCGCTACTACGACCGTCCAGCTCGCGGGCACCAGCATCGGAGGCACCGACAACTTCGTCAAGCCTCTGCTCGGGACGTCGAAATACTTCCCGCTTCGGTGGCCGAGGCGGACCTATTTCGCCGTCAACATGGAGGGCGGCTGGTCGCCGCCTACGGCGGGAAGGGATCCCGATCTTCGAGCGCTTCCAGATCGGCGGCGAGCAGAGCCTGCGCGGGCTTCCGGGCGGGGGCCGTCGCTGCCGCTGACAGGACAACAACGAGGTCTTCGTGGACGAGTTCGGCGCGGATCCTGGGCGGGAACAAGTTCTTCGTCGTCGAACCTGGAGTACGTCTTCTTCTCGGTCGGGCCGGCGCAAGCTTCTCGTCTTCTCCGACCTCGGCAACGTGTACCACGAGTCGCAGAGGTTCGACATCTCGCGGGTCCGGACCGTCGGCCGGCATCGAGATGCGGGTGTTCCTGCCGATCTTCCAGGCGCCTCTGCGGTTCATCTACTCCTGGAACCTGCACCCGATCACGCCCGATCGACCAGTTCGGCTTCCCGATCAACAGCCTGTCCGAGCGCAAGTCCGGGTTCGACTTCTCCATCGGCCGGACGTTCTAGGAAAGAATGGCGCCGCCCGCCGGGCGGGTTTTCTCCTGAACGGTGAGTTTTGCTACTATTGGCGGCTTCGCAAAGAAAGAGACTCAAGAAGGAGACTCCATGAGACGCGTATTGCTCACGACCATGGCGGCCGGCTTCGCGTGGCGGCCATGACGGCTCAAACCACCGCCCCCGCGGCCAGCGCCCTGCGCCGCCCAGGCGTCCGCCTCGTCCCCGGCCGTCGGGGCGGGAGGGTCGCACGATCATCGACGCCCAGAGGCTGGCCCTCGAGTCCGCCCCCGGCAAGGAGGCCTATGGCCGCCTCCAGAAGATGCAGGCCCAGAAGAAGGACGACCTGGACAAGGTCGAGAAGGAAGCCCGGGACCTCGTCCAGAAGCTCACCGACCAGGGCAGCTCCATGCCGGCCGACAAGCTCGGAGCAGCTCCAGAAGCAGGCGGACGACAAGCAGAAGGCCTGGAAGAGGATGCAGGAGGACGCCCAGAAGGACCTCCAGGAGGCCGAGCGCAAGGAAATGGCGGCCCTCGAGAGCCGGATCGGGCCGATCGTCAAGGACTTCTTCAAGGGAGCGCCGGTACTCCCTCGGTCCTCGATTCGCGCGCGCGGGATCATGTACGCCGACGAGGCGGTCAACGTGACGGACGAAGTCCTCAAGCGGATCAACACGAGCGTCGCGCTGCCCAGGCCCGCCGACAACAAGGCTTCCGCCGCGACGACGGCCCCGCTAAGCCGGCCGCCCCCGCGGCCCCGAAGCCGACCCCGGCCGCCAAGAAAGCTTCGTAGGAATCCCGGCTGTCCCGGGCTCGTGTCGTCGGGGAGGGCCTGGCCCCTCCCGCCCGCGTCGGGCCTCTGTCGGGTAGTATCCTGCCGCGTGAAAAAAGACTTCATCAAAGAAGCTTCCGGCTTCCGGGCAGGCCCTGGCCCGCGCTTCTTCACCCTGGCGCAGGTCGCCAGCGACGGTCGGCGGCCGCGTCGCCGGTGACGCCTCTCTCCGCTTGACCGGCGTCCAGGGTCTGGCCGAGGCGCAGCCCTCGGACCTCTCCTGGATCGGCGATGAGCGCCTTTCTCCGCCAGGCGGCGGAAAGCCGGGCCGGCGCCCTCATCGCCGCCTCCGAGGATCTCTGCGCCGGCAAGCCCGCCGTCCTCTGCGCCTACCACGGTCTTGCTTTCGCGGCATGGCTCAACGCCTGGCACCCTCCGCGCGAAACCCGCGCCCGGAATCGCGAGAGAGCGCCCGCGTGCATCCGACAGGCGAGCCTCGGCAAGGGGTGTCTCCGTCGCCGCCGGCGCGACCGTCGAGCCGGGAGCCGTGATCGGCGCGAGGTCGGTCCTGGGAGCGGGCTCCTACGTGGGGAAGGACGCGGTGCTCGGAGAGGACTGCCTGCTCCATCCCAACTCCGCCGTCCTCGAGCGGTGCCGCGTCGGCGCGCGCTGCATCCTTCACGCCGGGGCGGTCGTCGGCTCCGACGGCTTCGGCTACGTCTGGGACGGAGCAGGCGCACCGTAAGATCCCGCAGGTCGGGATCGTCCGGGTCGAGGACGACGTCGAGATCGGCGCCAACGCGACGATCGACCGCGCCACGCTCGGCGAGACGGTCATCGGGCGGGGAACCAAGATCGACAACCTGGTGCAGGTCGGCCACAACGTCGTGGTCGGCGAGCACTCGCTCCTCTGCGGTCAGGCGGGGATCGCCGGCTCCACGCCGGATCGGAAAGCGCGTGACGCTCGCCGGGCAGGTCGGCGTCTCCGGACCACGTCGCGATCGGGGACGGCGCGATCGCGACGGGCCAGGCGGGAATCGTCCGGCAGGGGCCGACGTCGAGGCGGGCGCGGTCGTCTCCGGGATGCCGGCGACCCGGCACCGCGACTTCCTGAGGAGCGCCGCGCTGGGTCGCCCGGCTGCCGGAGCTGGCGCGGAGGCTCGAGCGGCTCGAAGCGCGAGCTCCGAGAGGAAGAGAAGGAGACGTAGCCGTGGATCTCGGAATCGCCGAAATCCTGAAGATCCTGCCGCACCGCTACCCGTTCCTGCTGGTGGACCGGATCCTCGAGGTCGAGCCGGGCAAGCGCGTCGTCGGCATCAAGAACGTCACGTTCAACGAGGAGTTCTTCCAGGGCCACTTCCCGGGCAACCCGGTGATGCCCGGCGTGCTCGATCCTCGAGGCGATGGCGCAGGTCGCCGGCGATCGGGCTCCTCGGACATCGATGCCCGGACCACGAGAAGAAGCTCCTGTACCTCTCGGCCGTGGACCGCTGCAAGTTCCGCCGGCCGGTCGTCCCGGGCGACCAGCTGCGGATCGAGGCCGAGATCGTCTCAGCTCAAGAGCCGGGTCTGCAAGTGCCGGGCGGTCGCGACCGTGCGACGGGCGATCTGCGCCGAGGCGGAGCTCCTGTCGTGCTGGTGGACCGCCCGTGAGCGACGGCGGTCCATCCGCTCGGCGATCGTTTCGCCGGCGGCCGCAGCTCTGGCGAGCGGCGTCGAGATCGGCCCCGTACGCGGTCATCGGCGCCGGACGTCGAGCTCGGCGACGGAACGACCGTCGGAGCGCACGCGACGATCGAGGGCCGGCGGTGCTCGGCGAGGGCAACCGGGTCTTCGCGCACGCGGTCCTCGGCTTCGAGCCGCAGGACCTGAAGTACCGGGGCGAGACGACCGCGCCTGGTCATCGGGCAACCGCAACGTCTTCCGCGAGTTCTCGACGATCCACCGGGGGACCGCGGCCGGCCACGGCGAGACCGTCATCGGCGACGACAACTACTTCATGGCCTACAGCCACGTGGCGCACGACTGCCGCATCGGCTCGCAACAGCATCCTCGCCCAACTGCGCGGCCTCGCCGGGCACGTCGAGGTCGGCGACCGGGTCGTCGTCGGCGCCTTCGTCGGCGCGCACCAGTTCATCCGGATCGGCGAACCATGCGTTCGTCGGCGCCTACGCGCAGATGCGCCAGGACGTCCTGCCGTTCTGCAAGACCGACGGGCATCGACGACGAAGACGTACGGGATCAACCGCATCGGCCTGCAAGCGCCACGGGTTTCTCCGACGAGCGGCTGAAGGCGCCTCGAGAGAGCGTACCGGCTGCTCGTCAAGTCAAGCTCAACACGCAGCCAGGCCCTCGAACGGATCGAGGAGGAGCTTCGGCCGGCAGCCTGACGTGGAGTACCTGGTCCGGTTCATCCAGTCGAGCGAGCGGGGCTTCCACCGAGTGAGCTGGCCCGAGCTGACGTCGCGGCAATCGGTGCGACCTGGCCGTGGTCGGGTGTTGGCCACCTCGGACGCCACCACGCCCGCGTCGCGGCGTCGCTTCCCGGCGTCGAGGTCGTCGGGCGTCCACGACCACCACGACGGCCGCGCCGAAGAGGTCGCGCGGGAATTCGGGCTGACAGATGCTGTCGGGACTCGAGGCAGGTCGCCGGAGGCGGACGCGGCGGTCGTGGTGGCGACGCCGACGAGTCTCGCACGCGAGATCGCTCGGATGCTTTCTCGAGCGAGGGCGTGGACGTGCCTCGTCGAGAAGCCGATGACCGCCGAGCCTCGACGAGGCGGACCGGCCTGGTCGCGCTCGCGCCGGGCGAGAGGCGCGTGATCGGCCGTCGGCGCACGTCGAGCGGCACAACCCGCGGTCGAGGCCGTCCTCCTGCGCTGGCCCGGTCGCCGGTCTTCATCGAGGTGGCACCGGCTGGGCGCCTTCACCGGCGCGCAGCCTCGACGTGGACGTGGTGCTGGACCTGATGATCCACGATCTCCAGATCGCGCTGTCGCTGGCCCGGCGCGCCGGTCGAGCGAGATTCGGGCGGCCGGGCATGCCGGTCCTCACGCTCCGGGTCGACATCGCCAACGCGCGGATCGCATTCCGAGGGCGGGTGCGTCGCCAACCTGACCGCGTCGCGCGTTTCCGCCGAGCAGGATGCGCAAGCTCCGGGTCTTCGCGCCGTCGCTCTACTGCTCCGTGGACATGCAGGCCCGGACGGTCGGCGCCTACCGGCTCTCGCGGGCGGGGCGGAGCCGGAGATCGCCTCTCGGGCGAGGTCGCCCGTCGGCCCGGAGAGCCGCTCGCCCGAGAGCTCGCCGACTTCGCCGCCGCGGTCCGGAGCCGGCGCGACCGCTCTGGTCTCGGGCGAGCCGGGCCGGGCGCGCTCGGCGCTGGCCGACCGACGTGCTGCGACGGCGATCGAGGCGGCACCGCGCCGGTCGGCGGGCGGCGTTCCGGCGTGATCGCCGGCGGCGCGCATCGGCCTCGATCGGCGGCAGCGGCGTCTACGACCTTGCCGGCGCTCGAAGGGGCTGCGCGAGGAAGCGGCTCGAGACGCCCGTTCGGCAGGCCCTCGCGACTCCTACGTCACGGGACGCTCGGCGGCGTTCCGGTCGCGTTTCTTCCGCGGCACGGCCGCGGCCACCGGTCTCGGCCCGACGGAGATCAACTACCGCGCCAACATCTGCGGCTTCAAGATGCTCGGCTGCGACGCGATCCTGTCGCGTCTCCGCCGTCGGAAGCCTGCGCGAGGAGTACGCGCCGCGCGCACGCCGTGGTGCCGGACCAGTTCATCGACCGGACGCGGCATCGCGCCGACACGCTTCTTCGGCGACGGGATCGTCGCCCACGTCGCGTTCGCCGGATCCGGTCTGCCCGGTGCCTCGCGGATCCTCGCAGCGAGCGCGCGAGGCCAGAGGCCTCGACGGTCGCACGCGCGGCGGCACCTACGTCTGCATGGAAGGCCCGCAGTTCTCCACGCGCGCGGAGTCGGCGCTCTACCGCTCCTGGGGCGCGGACATCATCGGCATGACGAACCTGACCGAGGCCGCGCCTCTGCGCGCGAAGCGGAGATCTGCTACGCGACGCTCGCGCTTCGTCACGGACTACGACTGCTGGCGCGAGGCGACCGAGGCCGTCTCGGTCGAGGTCGATCCTCGGCGATCCTGCTCGGAGAACGCCGACGCGGCGCGGCCGCGCGCTCGCGGAGCGCCGTGGCGCGCGTGGACCCGGCGCGCGCCTGCGGATGCCGCGACGCGCATGCGCTACGCGATCATCACCGACCCGAAGGCCATCTCCGGATCCGCGCAGGAACGCCTGCGTCCGATCGCCGGACGCTACCTGTGACCGCGGTACGGACGGGACGCATCGTCGTCACGGGCTCCGGTCGCCTTCGACTACCTGATGACGTTTCCCGGGCGGTTCGTCGAGCACCTGATCCCGGACCGCATGTCGCGCCTCTCCGTCTCGTTCCTGGTGGACGAGATGCGCCGCGTCCCGGGCGGCTGCGGCCCCGAACATCGCCTACTCGCCTCGCGCTTCTCGGGAGACGCCGCTCCTCTTCGCGACGGCCGGGCGCGACGCCGGCGAGTACCGGGACCGCCTCGCACGGCGAAGGGCGTGGACGTCTCGGGTCTCGCTCCTGCACGACGACGTCTTCACGGCTTCCTTCTTCGTCTCCACCGACCAGGACCAGAACCAGATCGCGTCGTTCTACACGGGCGCGATGGCGCGCGCGCGCGACCTCTCGATCGAGTCGCTCGAGGCGTCGCTCGATCGCGCTCGTCGTCATCTCGCCCAACGACCCGGCCGCGATGGCGCGCTACGCCGGCCGAGTGCCGGTCGCTGCGGATCCCGTTTCTCTACGATCCGAGCCAGCAGGTCGCGCGGCTGACCGGGGAGGAGCTGCAAGGCGGGATGGACGGCGCGTCGCTCGTCATCGTCAACGACTACGAGTTCGGGATCCTGACGCAGAAGACGGGACTCGTCGCGCGAGGAGATCGAAGAGCGGATCCCGGTCCTCGTCGTCGACCCACGGCGCCGGAAGGCTCGACGATCTCCGTCGTCCGGCGGTCGGGCGGCGTCCGCTGCGAGCAGGTTCCCGCCGCGAGGCTCGAAGCGAGGCCGTCGACCCGACCGGCGTCGGCGACGCCTTTCCGCGCCGGTCTGATCCGCGGCCTGCGGATCGGCGCGCCGTGGGAAGTCGCCGGCCGGATGGGGAGCATCGCGGCCGTGTTCGCCCTCGAGGCCGCTCGGACCGCAGCCCGGTCGCTATCGCGGCAGCGAGTTTCATCGAACGCTACGAACGCAACTTCGGCAGCGATCCCGTCTTGGAGAATTTGGATTCGTGATTTGTGATCAGGCGTCAGGCGGACAAGACCTTTCAGCCCAAATCGCAGATCACCAATCACAAATCTCGGTGATAGCATCCGCTCTTCAGTAAGAGGTACCGTTCCTTGAGCACTCGCCGTTCTCTCGCCGCATCGCTCCCGCCTTCCAGCCCGAGTGGAAGTCGAAGGGAACCTGGACGCGGCGGGCCTGCGAGTTCACGCGTCGTCTGCGCGCGCTGGAACCCGACGAGTCACCGAGGCGCCTGCTCCAGTCCGCGCTCGCCACGCTGCGAGCGGCACGGCGCGAAGGGCAACCGGACGTCGCGGTGGTGCGCGTGCCCGGCGCCTTCGAGCTGGCCGCCGCGGCGCGGCGCCGTCGATCCGCGCGAGGAAAGCCCGACGCCGTCATCGTCCTCGGAGCGATCGTGAAGGGTGAGACCACGCACACACGAGGTGCTCGGCCACGCGGTCGCCGGGGCGCTCGCGTCTCTCTCCGCCGCGACGGGCACGCCCGATCGGGTTCGGCGTGCTGACCTGCGACACGATGGACCAGGCCCGCGCAGGACAGCGGCAAGGGCGCGGAGGCCGCCGGAGGCGGCGCGATCCAGATGGCGAACCTCCACCGGCAGCGCTGTCCGGCGCAGGGGCTGATGGGCGCCCGGCGAAAGGCGAGGGAGCTCGCCCTGCAGATGCTCTTCGAGAACGACGTCGCCGGGACGCGGCGCGGACGAGATGTTCCGCCGCTCCGCGGACCTGCAGAAGGCGCCGCAGTCCGTGCGCGACTTCACCGAGCGCCTCGTGTCGGGCACGCTCGCGCACCGCGACGACCTCGACGACGATCATCTCGAAGCAGGCGGACCACTGGAGGCTCGCCCGGATGCCGATCGTGGACCGCAACATCCTGCGCCTGGCGCTCTTCGAGCTGCTCCACGAGCCGGCGACGCCGCGCCCGGTCGTCATCGACGAGGCGCTGGAGATCGCGAAGCGCTTCTCGACGCCGCGCTCCTCCCAGTTCATCAACGGGATCCTCGACGGCGTCCTGAAGGCGCGAAGCGCGAGGCGGCGCGAGTCGTGAGGCTCCGCGCGGCTTCGCTCGCGCGTCGGCCGCGCTGGCCGTTCCTGGCGGCCGTCGGGCGCCGACGAGCAGCGGGCCGTCTACCGGGCGAGCGGCGCCGACGCCCGGCTCTTCGACCAGTACGACAACGACGGCTACGCGCTGGAGGTCCGCAGCGGGCCCGGCGGCGAAGCGACGCTTTCGGTGAGGGTCTCCGATGGGCCGCTGGAGAGCGCGGCGCCGTTCCCGCCGCGGCGGCGCCGCGACGCGTCGCTCGCCGGCCGCGCCGAGCGCGACCAGTTCGCCCGCAGCCTGACGTCCGGAAGCCGGCACGCAGCGGACGCCGTCGCGCGGATCCTCGTCGGCGTCGGCGTCGCGAGGTCCGCTACGACCTGACCGCCTCCGGCTCCAGGATCCCGGCAGCGGTCTTCGCCTCGCGGCGCGCCTACTGCGTCGGGTTCGCCGGAGCTCGCCGTGGACCTCCTCCGCCGCGCCGGGATCCCGGCCCGCACGGTCCAGGGCATCCTCCGGACCGAGCCGGGAGCCGACCGGTACGAGAGCGGCGCATCGGCGGCGCTCTATCACCGCTGGATCGAGGTCTTCTATCCGGACCGGGACTACGTCTTCTCGATCCGATGCGCGTCGATCAACGGCGTGGACGCCAGCTACATCCCGTTCGGGAAGCGCGCCCTGTCCCGTCCGAAGGGCCTCGCGCCTGACCGCCATCTCCTGAAGGCGTCCGCTACGCATCGATCCAGGCCGGCGAGGAACCATCCACATCCGCGTCGAGAATACGCTAGCGGCCGACCCGCCGGCGGCGAGTCCGCTCGAATCGCTTCGGTCCGAAATCCGGGTTATATTGCGCGGCTCCATGACCGAGAAGTTCGACCCGCCGAGATCGACGTGAAGTGGCAGCGGCGCTGGGAGAGAGACAGCGCGTCGCCTACGTGGACACCGCGCCGTCGCCCGGCGACGAAGTTCTACATGCTCAACATGTTCCCGTATCCGTCGGGCAGCCGCCTCCACGTCGGGCACGGCCGCAACTACATCCTCGGGCGACGCGCTCTACCGGCGCGAGCGGATGGCGGGCCGCGACGGCGCTCAACCCGATGGGCTGGGACGCGTTCGGGCTGCCGGCGGAGAACGCCGCGATCGCGAGCGGCGTGCATCCGCGCGAGTACACGCTGGGCAACATCGCGCGGATGAAGGAGCAGCTGAAGAGCGCTCGGGCTGCTCTACGACTGGTCCAAGGAGCTCGCCTCCTGCGACCCGGCGCTACTACCGATGGAACCAGTGGCTGTTCCTCCGGATGTGGGAGCGCGGGCCTCGCGTACCGCAAGACCGCGCCGGTCAACTGGTGCCCGGGCTGCCGGACCGTGCTGGCCAACGAGCAGGTCGTGGACGGGCGCGTGCGAGCGCTCCGACGACCCCGTCGAGATCCGCGACCTGACGCAGTGGTTCTTCCGGATCACCCACTACGCGGACCGGCTGCTCGACGGGCCTGACGGGCTGCCGCACTGGTCGGACCGCGTCAAGACGATGCAGCGCAACTGGATCGGCCGCTCCGAGGGCGCCGAGATCCTGTTTCGCGGTCGAAGGGCTGCCCGAGCCGGTCGCGGTCTTCACGACGCGGCCCGACACGCTCTTCGGCGCGACCTTCCTGGCGCTCGCGCCCGAGCACCCGGCGGCGGCGCGCTGGCGGAGCAGTCGCCGCGCCGCTCAGCGGAGATCGACGACGCTTCATCGAGCGGGTCCGGCGGGAGTCGCGCCTCGAGCGCGAGGCCGAGGGCGGCGAGAAGGAGGGTCTCGACACCGGCTTCTCGCGCCGTCAACCCGGCGACGGGCGAGCCGATCCCGGTCTGGCTCGCCAACTTCGTCCTTCCCGAGTACGGGACGGGCGCGATCATGGGTGTCCCGGCCCACGACCAGCGCGACTTCGAGTTCGCGCGCCGGTTCGGTCTGCCGATCCGGCCCGTCTACCGGACCGAGGGCGGGGAGCTCGACCCGCGCGACGATGACCGAGGCGCTGCCCGACACCGGCGGTGCGCTCTACCGCTCCGGGCGACTGGAACGGGACGCCCAACGGGCCCGGAAGCGATCCGCAAGGCGCGTGGACTGGGTCGAGGCAAAGGGGTTCGGCAACGGGACGGTCGGCTACCGGCTGCGCGACTGGCTGATCTCCCGCCAGCGCTACTGGGGAACGCCGATCCCGGCGATCCACTGCGCACGGCTGCGGCGTCGTCCCGGTGCCGGACGAGGACCTGCCCGGTCCTGCTTCCCGAGGACGTCGACGTTCCAGGGCGCCGAGGGCAACCCGCTCGAGAAGTCGCGAGGCGTTCGTGCGCGTGACGCTGTCCGCGCTGCGGCGGACCCGGCGCGGCGCGAGACGGACACCATGGACACCTTCGTGGACTCGTCCTGGTACTACCTGCGCTTCCTGAACCCGCAGCGACGACGAGCAGCATGGTCGACCCGCGCGCGCGCCGCCCGCTGGATGCCGGTCGACCAGTACGTCGGCGGGATCGAGCACGCGATCCTGCACCTGCTCTACGCGCGCTTCGTCTGCCGGGTCCTGAAGGACATGGGCCTCGTCGCGACTCGAGGAGCCGTTCGACGCGCCTCTTCAACCAGGGAATGATCACGCAGCTTGAACGCCGCGACCGGCAAGATCGAGAAGATGTCGAAGTCGCGGGGCAACACGGTCTCGCCCGACGAGCTGATCGCACGGTTCGGCGCGGACACGGTGCGCGCTCTACACGCTCTTCATCGGGCCGCCCGAGAAGGAGTCGGAGTGGTCCGGAGGAAGGCGTCGTCGGAGCGTGTCGGTTCCTGAACCGCGTCCACGAGCTGTGCGCGCGCGTCCTGGACGCGCCGGCCGGCCGGCGAACAGGGCAGCCCGAGGACACGCCGCTCGCGCGCCTGAGCACCGGACGATCCAGAGCGCGTCACCGCGCGACGCCGCCCGGTTCCACTTCCACACGGCCGTCGCCGCGCTGATGGAGTTCCAGCGCGGGATCGCCGAGGCGCGTCGACGACGGCGATCGGAGAACGCCCGCCGCGGCTCCGACGCGGCGGTCGCAGACCCTGCTGCAAGCTGCTCCACCCCATCGCTCCGCACCTGACCGAGGAGTGGTGGGAGCGGTTCGGCCACGAGAAGACTGCTGCTCGAGACCGCGCTGGCCGCGATTACGACCCGGAGCTCGGCGACGACGCCGCGCGTGACCTGGTCGTCCAGGTCAACGGCAAGGTCCGCGGCCGGCTGGACGTCGAGCGGGGCGCGGCGGAGGAGGAGGCCGTCTCGCTCGCCCGCTGCGACGAGCGCATCCGCCCCTGGCTCGAGGGCAAGGAGATCTCGCGGGCCGTCTTCGAACCTGACCGGCTCCTGAACCTGGTCGTCCGCTGAGTCGAGAGCTGAGAGCCGGAGCGAGGTTACGGCGGCGAGCAGCTGCCGTGGCGGCGGCTCTGGCCACGCTCGCGCTGCCGCGGCTGGCGGGTGCGGCTACACGCTCGTCGGGCAAGACCTCGACGCTGCCTCGCCAACATCAAGGTGATCCAGTTCCAGACCCTGGATCAACAAGACGTCGCGCGTGGGCGTCGAGCAGCGTCTCTCGAGCGAGGTCGCGCGCGAGCTCGCCAGCCGCGGCCGGTTCAAGGTCCAGCCGCAGATCGCGGGCGCCGACGCGGACGCTCTCGGGCGAGGTCACGGGTTTCGACTTCTTCGCCGTGGCGTTCGACACGAGCGGCCAGCGCGCAAGGAGTACCAGGTGCCGGATCACCGCGAAGATGTCGCTGCAAGATCGGTTCCCGACGAGAAGGTGATCTGGGAGAATCCCGGCCTTCACCGTTCCAGGACAACTACTCGCTCACGACGACCGCCGCGGCGTACGTGGACCGGGAGAACGAAGCGATCGACACGCGGCATGCCGGCCGTTTCGCCGAAGAGCCTGCGTGCCCGAGCCTGCTCGAGGGGTTCTGAGCTGGACCTCTTCAGCGGCGGCCTTGGCCAGGCGGGACTTGTAGCGCGGCGGCGGCGTTGCTGGTGGATGACGCCCTTCTTCAGGGCGCGCGTCGATCTCCGCGTACGTCCTGCGGCAGGGACTCGGCCCGCTTTCTCCGGGTCTGTCTGGCGGTGCTTCTTGACGGCCGTCCGCAGCCGCGCGCGCGACGCTCCGGTTGCGGGCGCTGGCTCTTGGCGGCCGTGCGGATTCTCTTCTCGGCGGACTTGATGTTGGCCATGGCTTTCTGAATGGTCCTTTCTCTGCCGATTCGAGTCGCCAGTCGACAGTCGACAGTCAACCGGAGTTCCGGCGCCGACTGTTATCGGCGCCTCGACGCCCATCGTCTTGAGCTTCGCCTTGCGCGAGGCGCGCTTCCTCGGAGGTGGGGAACTCGTGGATGACGTACTGGAGCTGGACGACGCGCCTCGGCCTTCGGGCCGAGTCTCCAGCCAGCGCGTAGCCCTTCATGCAAGCCCCGCGGCGGCCTTGTCGCTCCTGGGCCACTGCTTGCCGGAGCTTGTCGAAGTCGGCGATCGCGTCCGGCCACTTCTTCTGCGCGTAGTAGCGACTCGCCGATCCAGTACTGCGCGTTGTCGGAGAGATCGGTGTTCGGGATAGGCCGCCAGGTAATCCCTGAACCCGGAGATCGCGAGCGCGATAGCGGCCCTTTCGTGTAAGTCGGCGTAGGCGCGTGTCGTAGAGCTCGGCCGGCGACGGGATGTCCCGCCGCGCGGCGCGCGACGACGGCCGTGTCCGGGGCCGCCGGCTGGAACCGGACCTCCGGGAGCGCCGGCGGGCGGCGGGGGCTCGCGGCCGCCCCTCGGAGGCGGGCGAGGATCGCCCTGCGTCTCGGCGATCTGCTGGGAAAGCTGAGAGAGCCGCCGGTTGGTGTCCTCGAGCTTGGCCTCTGAGGCTGCTCCATCTTGGTCGTCAGCTCGTCCGAGCTCGCACCGCGGCGTCGGCGTTGGACTTCAAGCAGCTGGTCGGTCTGCTGACGACGTTCGTGGTTGAGCCTTGACGACCTCCTCCTTGCTCGAGGACTTGCGCTCGAGTGTCTGGATCTGCTTCTCGATGTCGTTCATCTGGCGGTGCAGGCCGTCGATGTCGCTCGAGGACACGCAGGCTACCGCCGGCAACGAGCGCGCCAGTGACGAGCAGCCAACGCGAAACGAAGCGGTAGGGACTCCGCAAGCACTACTTGGCCGTGATCGACGAAGTGCGCCGCGGCGGTTCTGCTGCCAGCAGCTCTTCCGACGCCTGGTTGCAGAAGGGCCGCTCCTTGCCGTAGGAGACCGTCTTGACTGCGCGAGGCGTCCACGCCGAGAGAGACCAGGTACTCCTTGGCGGCGTTGGCGCGGCGGTCGCCCAGCGCCAGGTTGTATTCGGCGGTGCCGCGCTCGTCGCAGTGGCCCTCGATCAGGAACTGGACCGAGCGGGTACTTCTTCAGCCACTCGGCGTTGGCGGCGAGGCGCCGCGCGGGCGTCGTCGCGCAGATCGGCCTTTGTCGTAGTCGAAGAACGCGTCCTTCGAGATACCCGCGCGCGGTTGATCGCGGCGATCGTCCGCCGGAGAGGCCTCCGTGCGTGACGTCGCCTGCTTCGGAGCGGCGTCGGCAGGAGGCGGCACGTTCGTCGACGGAGGCTGGCTGTGGGCTGCTCCGTGGCGTCGTGGCCGACGCGGTCGTCGTCGGCAGGCTTCTTCGGGCAACCGACTGCCATCAGGCCGCAGCCGCGGCCGCCAAGAACGCGAGGAACGTCGTCCCAGTCCGACTTCTCATTGTACCTCTCCTTGTCCCGTTGCGATCCGCGAGCGCAATGTCGTGACCGCGCGGCAGCCCGAATATAGCAGATTCACGACCGACAGTCTATCCTTCAGGGCATCCAGATCGGCTGCAGGTTGTTGCCCGCTTCGGTCAGCAGGCGCTTGTTCTCGCCGTTGGCGTCCATCGTGTAGATCTGCGTCGAGCCGCCGCGCTTGGACTGGTAGACGATCTTCTCGCCGTTCGGGCGACCAGCGCGGGTGGCCGTTGGCGCCTCTCGGACGTGACCTGCACGGTGCTGCCGGTCGCGAAGTCCATCGACGCAGATGTTGAAGTCCCCCTCGTTGCGGCAGGCGAACGCGATCTCGGAGCCGTCCGGCGACCAGGCGCCCTCGTCGTTCCAGTTGCCCGCGTAGCGTGACGCGGCGGGCGCCGGTCCCCTCGGCGTCCATGACCCAGATCTGGGGCGTGCCGGCCTGGTCCGAGGTGTAGAGGATCTGCCGGCCCGTCGGGGACCAGTCGGGGAGGCCTCGAGGCGCGTGCGGTCGTCGTCAGCCGGCGCAGGTCGCTGCCGGCCGTGCTAGGTCACGGTAGATGTCCGAGTTGCCCTGGGCCGACCCGACGAAGGCGATCTGCGGGCCGTCGGGCGAGAGCGCGGGCGAGGCGTTCAGCTCCAGGCCGGTCGTGATCTCCTGCGCGCCGTTGCCGTCCGCGTTCATCATCCAGATCTGGGGAACCGCCGGACGTAGCTCGTGTAAGACGACCTTCCCGCCGCGCGCGTCCGGGTTGATCGCCAGCGACTGGTGCGTCGTCAGCCGGCGGACGTTGCGGCCGTCGAAGTCCATCGCGTAGATGTCCTTGCTCCTTCCGCGGCGCTGTCCTGGTCGGAGACGAAGACGATCGTCGAGAGGAAGATGCCGCTCTTGCCGGTGATACTCTTGACGAGGTCGTTGGCGAGCGTGTGGGCGATGCGCTCGACGTAGAGACCTCCGCCCGAGTAGCGGCGTCCCAGGATCGAGCTGGTGGGCCTTGAGGTCCCAGACCCGCGCCTCGACGTTGACCTTGTCGCCGACGACGTCGGCGCGCGTGTCCACGAGGATCTCCGGCGCCGGTTCCACGCCAGCGGTCGGCGATCTCGGCGGTCGTCGGGATCGCGCGAGTCCGGCCGCCGGGTAGTGCGCCGGGTCCGCGATGACGAAGACGCCCGTGTATTCGAGGTCCGAGCGAAGCGTCGCGGTGAAGGGGTCCACGAGCTTGGTCTGCATCGCCGCGACGCCGGGCGTCGAAAGCGCCGGAACGGCGAGCGGGAGCTTGCGGCCCGCCGCCTCCTTCGTGATCTTCAAGGACCATCTCCTGCCCGGCGACTGCGGGCTGGCGGAGCTGGGGCCTGGCTGTCTGGAGCGGCGAGCCTCGATGCAGACAAGGCAGGCGCGGCCAGGGAGAGTCATGCATGGTGTTCTCCGGTTCTCATTCGAAGATGAGGTGGACGCCGAGATACCGCCCGCCGAACTCCGGCGGCAGCGGCGGCAGCGGGCGAGGACGCCATGACCGCGGCGCGAGCGCGGCGCGGTCCACGTAGGGCAGGCCGCTCGAGCGCTCGATCTGGGGTCGGTGATCGTCCCGTCCCGCTCGATCGCGGAAACGGATCATCGGCGAGATCGGCACGGACTCCGCGGGCTTGAACCAGTTCATGCCGATCGTGACGAGCATCCGCTCGACGTAGTACGAGATAGTTGAAGTCGGGCTGGTCGAAGGTCGTCCTCCGACCCCGACGTTGCCTCCCGTCCCGACGGCGCCGCCCGTCCCGGGCGTGCGCGGAGGAGGGCCGGCCCGGCAGCGGCGGCCTGGCTGGTTGGGCTGCTTCGGACGGGCCGGAACGGACGGAACCGCGGCTTCTTCTTCTTGTCTCTTCTCCTTGGTCGGAAGGAGCAGGGCCTTGGCAGACGGAGGGCGGAGGGGAGGCTCTTCGGGCGGCTTGATGATCTTGGGCTTCTCCGGCGGCTTCTTCCGGCGCGGGTGCGGCGGCGTGCTGCCGCCGCTGGAGTGCCGGCCTGCACCAGGCGCACGTTGACGGCGCGCGGCGTGACGAAACGGACCGGGTGGTGGAGCGCCGAGAGGACCAGGGCCGCCGCGATGGCGCCGTGGAGGAGGAGCGCCAGCGAGTCGCCCCGATGCCCCACGGCACGATCTCGCTTGCTCGTCTTTCTGCGAGGACCTCTCCGACCGCGTCCATGAGCTTACCTGTGGCGTGTCTTTCTTCTTCGATCCCGACGTGTCCGTGATGAAGCCGAGGTTCTCGATCCCCATCCGGTTCAGCACGTCCAGCGTCTCGACGACCGTGCCGTACGGACGAGGCGCGCGGTCCGCCTTGAGGAAGACGGTCCGGTCTTTGCGGGTCCGCAGAGAACGCGCTCAGCTGGTCGCGCAGCAGGCCGCGGGCCACCGGCGTCTCGTTGATGTAGTACCGGCCGTCGGCGCGTGATCGAGAGGATGACCGGGTCGTCGACGCTGGACGGGAGGTTGGTCGTCTCGGTCTTGGGCAGCGAGACGGAGACGCCCTGGTGGAGCATCGGCGCCGTGACCATGAAGATGATCAGGAGCACGAGCATGACGTCCACCAGCGGGCGTGACGTTGATGTCCGCGAGGTGGTCGTAGGGATCGCCGCTGGTTCTCTGGAAAGCCATCTAGAGAATCCGGCTGAGGTTGAGAGTCGAGGGCAAGGGCAGCCGGGCTCCCGCGAGGTTGCACTTGACGCTGAACACTAATCTCTCAATGACCCCGGTTCCTGACGTGAAGTTCCGTTCGGCCAGGTTGATGAACTCCAGGGCAGAAGTCCTCCATTCCGGCCCGCCGCTGCGCGCGACCTTGCCCATGAAGTAGTTGTAGAAGATCAGCGCGGGGATGGCGGCGCGCGAGGCCGGCGGCGGTGTTGATGAGGGCCTCGAGATGCCGGGCGCGACGCGCCGCGATCGAGGTCGAGCCGGTCCGCCCGATGGCGCGGAACGACTGCATGATCCCCCAGACCGTTCCGAAGAGGCCGATGAACGGGCAGGCCGAGGCCGTCGTCGGCGAGGAACGTCATGTTCCTGCGTCAGCCGCGACACCTCGACGCCGATCGCCCGCTCGAGCGCCCGCTCGACCCCGGAGATGCTCTTGATGACGAGCTTGCCGCTCGGGCTGCGCCTGCATGGCGATCGTCGGTCACGGGGACTCGTCCGGCCGGACGGCCTTGACCTGCGCGTCGAGCTCGGCGTAACCCGCCTTGAAGAGGGTCGTCAGCGGAGTGTCGGTCAGCTGGCCGGCGATCGTGTTGACCTCGGAGAACCGCTTGGACTTGCGGAAGAAGGCGATGAACTTGTCCGACTGGCCGGGAAACCCGCCGAAAGACGGATGTACTTCGCGAAAATGATGATCCAGGAGACGAGAGAAGAAGAGCAGCAGGATGCCCAGGACGACCTTCGCCGTGGGGCCGGTGTCCCGGAAGAAGATGGTCAGCGGATCCTGACCTCCGGGCAGGTTTTCGGCCGGACAGGCTGAAAGTCAGCGCCGCCAACATGGACCTTCGACCGTAACATACAGAGCCGAAAGCGTCAAAGGAAGATCGCGGCAAACGGAGATCTGGGAATGGACATCCAGCGCGGCGCGGTTCTGGTTGCGTGAGGATCGTGTCTCGGCGCCCGCTGCCGCTTTGCGCGGCCTTGTCGCTCTCGCACGCCTGCTGACCGCTCAACCCTTCGACATTTTCCGCTCGAGAAGATCGAAGCCCGGCATGAAGGGCTACGGCGTCACCGACATGGGCGACGGCGGCGGGATCCAGCGGTTCGACGTCGAGATGCTGGGCTCCTGAAGCGCTACGCGCCCGGCCAGGACCTGATCCTCGCCCGCGTCGACCGGCAGCAGGCCTGGAGAAGGCCGGGATCATCGCCGGCATGAGCGGCAGCCCGATCTACGTCGACGGCAAGCTCGTCGGCGCGCTGGCGTACGGCTGGCCCTTCTCGAAGGAGCCCGATCTGCGGGATCACGCCGATCCAGAGCATGCTCGACATCCGCCACGCGCCGCCGCGCGCCGCCGGTTCCGATCCGGTCTCGGCCTCGGCCGCCTCGACGGCCGTCGCTCATTGTCGGCCTTCAGCACCGGGCAGCTTCGTCGGGACGCTTCGACGGAGCTCGTCAAGCCCTTCCGCGGCCGGCTCCTCGGCCGATCCGATGGCCGGCCGCTGCCGATCCCGGTCTCCTTCGGCGGAAGGCTTCGCGCCGGGCCGGCTGTTCACGCGCATCGCCGAGCCGCCAACTGGATGAGCGTTCCTTCCGGCGAGCGCGCCGCCTCGTCCGCCGGCGGTGGACCGCCCGCTCGCCCTCTGCAGCCGGGCTCGGCCGTGGCCGACGCAGCTTCTGTCGGGCGACATGGATCTCTCCGCCACGGGAACGGTGACGTGGGTCGAGGGGAACTCGGTCCTCGGCCTTCGGCCACCCCTTCTCTCGATGGGCCCGGTCGACATGCCGATGGCGCAGGCCGAACGTGCTGACGGTGCTGCCGTCGCTCTACCGGTCCTTCAAGTCTCGCGGCGACGGGCCCGGTGCTGGGCTCGATCACGCAGGACCGCTCGACCGGCATCCTGGGAACGCTTCGGCACGCAAGCGCCGATGGTGCCGATCACGGTCCGCATGTCCTCGGACCTGATCCCGCCGCAGGTCGTACCACTTCCAGGCGGTCCACAACTCGATGCTGACGCCGATCCTGACGGCCGTCGCGATCGACAACGTCCTGACGACGCTGAGAAGCGAGCGGCGAGCGCACGCTCGTCTGGAAGTCGGCGATCCGCACCCCGGGCGCGAAACGTCCGATGGAACTCGGTCTCTCTCGGGCCTGACCGCCCGCGAGGAGGCCGTCGGCTCGCTCGCGCTCCTGACGAATTACCTCATGGCCAATGAATTCCACGACCTGACGATCCTCGGCGTGGACGTCGAGATCACGCACTCCGACCGGTCTGAAGCGCGCCCGCATCGTCGCATGTCGAGGCGCAGAAGCGAGAAGGTCCAGCCCGGGAGACGAAGTGCCGATCTGGGTGGACGTCGTGGACTTCCGCGGAGCAGCGCGCCGGGTCGTCCTGAACCTCGAAGGTCGCCCGGACACGCCGCCGGGGCCGCTGACGGTCTTCGTCGGCGACGGCAACGCCGCGACCGCCTACGACCTCGCGCAGATCCCGCCGGATCCCCAGTCGCTCGACCAGGTGCTGGACTTCCTGGCGCGCATCCGGCCGCCCAACTCGCCTGAACCTCCTTGTCCTACCGCAGCGCGCCCGGCGCGATCGTCGCGGGCCAGGCGCTGCGAGGCGCTTGCCGGGCAGCGTCGCGCTCGATCCTGCGCGACCGGGGCCCGGCGAGGCCTCGACGCCCGAGCTTTCGCACATGCGCCTGCAGTCGGTTCTCCGTCGAGCAGCCGACTCCGATCAACGGATCGGTCCGCCTGCGGATCGACGTGGAGCCGAGAATCTGGTGACCGCCCTGCGCCGCGCCAGCCTCTCCGGCCTCGCCTCTCCTCCTCTCAGCTCGCGGGGACTCCGCGGCCGTCGCGGCGGCCTCGCGGATCTGGGTCTGCGATTCCGCGTCGGACTTTTCGTCCGGGGAAGCGCGCGGGCATCGCCGTCTCCATGGACGGCACGCTCGTCCTCTCGCGCGACATCCCGGCGCGTGGACGGGATCTCGAGGCGACCTCTTCACCGCGGTGCGCGACAAGCGACGGCAACGTCGCTGATCGGCACCGGCAACGAGGGCAGGCTCCTCAAGGTCACGCCAGGCCGGAAAGGTCGAGACCGTCGCGACGCTGACGGAGAAGGAGGTCACGGCGGTCACGGTCGCGCCCGACGGCGCGATCTACGTCGGCGCCTCGCCCGGCGGCAAGGTCTACCGGATCGAGAAGGGAAAAGCGGTCCTCCAGCTACGAGACGAAGGCGCAGTACGTCTGGGCGCTGGCGTTCGCCGGGAAGACGCTCTACGTGGCGACGGGCATTCCCGGCGAGATCCACCGCGTCCTCGAGCGGCAAGGGCGAGCGCTCCACGCGACCAACGACGCCCACGTCCGGACGCTCTACGCCGACTCGAAGGGGAGGTCTGGGCGGGGACTTCCGGCTCGGGGCTCGTCCTGCGGGTGGACCGTCCGGGCTCGTGACGACCGTCTACGACTCTTCCAAGCTCGAGGTCACCTCGATCGCCGGCAGCGCCGACGGCCGGGTCTGGGTCGCGGCGGGCTCGGCCGAGGCGCCGACATCCAGCCAGGAGCCGATCTCGGCTCCGCAGCCCGTGCCCTCGGGTCGTCCGTCGCGCCAGAGCCAACACGCGCGAGGGCGAGGAGGTCCAGGAGAAAGCGGAAGTCACGATCTCGGTCGGCCAGCCTCGGCTCGGCCCCGCCCAAGCCCGGCGCGCGGCAGGGCGGCTACTCCTCGGAGGTCCTGCTCTTCGAGGAAGGGGAGCCGCCGCGGACGGTCTGGACGAGCCCGGACGAGATCGTCTTCGATCTCGCGGCGGACGGAGAAGGCCAGGCGGTCCTGGCGGCGACCGGCCCGCACGGGAAGCTCTACCGGGTGGGAACGAACCTCTGGGCGCTCGAGCGGACATTCGACGAGAAGCAGGTGACCGCGCTTGCCTGGCGGCGCGGTCGGCGACCAACGCCGCGAGCGCGATCTACCGCACTGAACGACGGGCCCTGCTCGGGCGAATACGTCTCCGCCGTCAAGGACACCGGGCGGACGAGCCGCTTCGGGGCGTTCCGCTGTGGACGCGGAGATCCCGTCGGGGAGCAGGCTCGAGTTCGCCTTCCGCAGCGGGCGAGTCCGGACTGCCGGACACGACCTGGAGCCAGTGGTCGCCCTTCGCTGCCGCGTCGCCCCAGATCGCGAATCCCGCGCCCCCGGGACGCTACCTCCAGTGGCGGGCGAAGATGAGCTTCGGAAGGCTCGAAGGTCCCGGTCGTGCGGCGCATCGAGGCCGCCTACAAGAACCGCAACGCCGCGCCGGTGGTCGAGAGCTTCGTGGCGCTCGGCCCGCCGAGGTCCTGGCCCGGTCGGCCACCGGCGGGACCAACGTCTTCGAGACGACCGCGCCGGACGAGAAGGGATCTTCACCAGCCTCGACGACTCCAAGACCGAGCCTCCGCCCGCGTCGCCTGCTCCGAGGAAGGGTACCGGACGCTGACCTGGAAGGCGACCGACGCCGACAGCGACACGATGAGCTACGACCTCGAGTTCAAGCCGGTCGGGTCCCCGCGGTGGTTCCTGCTGAAGAAGGGGCTGCGCGAGTCGTTCTACTCCTTCGACACGACGGCGCTCCCCGACGGGGAGCTACGTCTTCCGGTCTCACGGCCGCGGACCAGGAGTCGAACCCGGAGGAGCCGAAGACGTCCCTTCCGCGAGACCTCCGCCATCATCGATCGACAACACGCCGCCCGTCATCCGCAGGCTCGGCTCGAGCCTCGGGACCTTCGAGTTCGAGGCGAAGGACGCGGCCTCGCCGATCTTCGAGGCGGAGTACAGCGTGGACGCGAAGGAATGGATCCGAATCGAGCCCAAAGACGGGATCTCCGACTCCCCGCTCGAGACCTACAGTGATCAAGCATCGACCCGAAGTGGAAAGGATCGCTTCCTCCTCATCCGGGTCACCGACGCCGCCCGCAACACCGCCGCCGCAGCTTCACGCTGCCTTAGACGGGCGTCTAAGGTCTAAGGTCCGTAAAGTCCAAGGTCGCGTCTCGCGGGCCGGTCATAATGTCCGGCGACGTGAAGAAGGCCCTGCTCGTCGCGACTCCTGCTGTGCCGCGGCTTGCCGCGGCGAGGCAACCGGAGGCCGCCGCGCGCGCCGGCTCCGACACGCGGCTCCGGCCGCCGCCTCCCGAGCCGGTCCTCGGGTTACATCGACGAGTCGCGGCAAGGAACGCCGGTGGACGGCGGCGTGCTCCGCCGGCGTCTCGTCGGCGAGCCGGCCACGTCTGAACGCCGTGCTGCAGACCGACCCTTCCGGAGCAGCAGGTCCTCCAGTACGTCTCGCGCAACCTCCTCGACTTCGACTCCCGGCTGCGACCTCGTGCCGGGCCTCGGCCGAGTCGCTTCGAGGTCTCCGCCGGACGGCAGGGAGCTTCACGCTTCGAGCATCCGGGACGGCGCGGTCTGGGAAGACGGATCGCCGGTGACGCTCGCGCGACGCGGTCTTCACGATCCAGCAGGATCGTGGACCCGACCGTCGCCCTCCACGCTCTTCAAGTCGGTCTTCGAGGGCCTCGAGTCCGTCGAGGCGGCCGACGACGAGGTTCCTGCGTCGCGAAGTTCCGCGAGCCGTACGCCTTCCACGCGATGGCCTTCGTCCTGCCGATCCTGCCGGAGAAGCGGTACGCGGAGAAGCGACTTCGTGAAGGCGCAGGAGAACCGCGCAGCCGCTCGCCAACGGGCCGTACCGCTTCGTCTCCTGGAAGGCGCAGGACTCGATCGTCCTCGAGCGCAACCCGCGGTACTTGGGGCCGCCGGGCCATTTCGAGCGGGTCGTTCTCCGGATCCTCCCGACAGCTCCGTGGCGTTCCAGGCGCTCCTCGCCGGCGATCTCGACGAGACCTGATCGACGAGTCGCTGAAGGAGCGCGCGCGCCGCGGATCCGGCGTTCGCGCAGTGCTGCCGCGCTGGTCGAGTTCTACAACCTCGACTACAACTACATCGCGCGTCAACAACCGCTCGCCGTTCTTCTCGGACGCCCGCGTGCGGCGGGCCGTGACGATGCTCCTCGACCGGCCCGCGATCGTGCGGAGCATCTTCCGCAGCTCCGCGCGCATCATCTCCGGGCCGTGGGCTCCCGACTCTCCGGCCTACGACGCGTCGGTCCGCTCCGCTGCCGTTCGATCCCGGCGGCGCGCGCGCAAGCTCCTCGACGAGGCGGGCTGGCGCGACACGCAACGGCAACGGCACGCGGACCGCGACGGGCCGGGAGTTCGACTTCGAGCTCCTCGGTCTCGTCGGGCTCGAACGATCGGCCGGCAGATCGACGAGATGCTCGCGGCGGAGCTCGCGAAGCGCCGGCGTCGAGGCGCGCGTGCGGCCGCTCGAGTGGGCTGCCGTTCGTCGAGCGCATCGACTCGGGGCAATTTCGAGGCGGCCTCGCTCGCGCTGGTCGCGCGTCGGACCCGAACCCGACCCGTACTCCGTACTGGCACTCCTCGCAGTTGCCGCCGCAGGGGCTGAACAGCGGCTACTACTCGCAACGCCGAGGCGGACCGCCTGATGGACGAGGCGCGGCCGGAGATGCGACGAGGCGCAGCGAACCGGATCTATCACCGCCTCCACGCGATCTTCCGCGACGACGCGCCGGCCGTCTTCGTCGTCGAACGCCTCGGCGAAGTACGCCTTCGCGCAAGGACGTCGCGGGCCTCGCGACCTCGCCGCTCGGGTTCTCGGGATCTGGCCGGGGCCGCCGGCATGGTGGACGGACGCGGACGGCGCTGCGTGATCCGCTACGTCGCGACGGCGGCTCGCTCTGCGCGGTGCCGACCCTGGCGGGCATCGTCGTGCTCGTCTTCCTGCTGCTCCACCTCGCCCCGGGAAGCCCGGTCACGGCGCTCGGGGGCGAGTCGGGCCGCCGGGTGTCCGGCACGCGGCCGCGGCGGAGATGCGCCGGCTCTACGGGCTCGACCGGCCGCTTCCGGAGCGGTTCGGCCAGTGGATCGGGCGGGTCGTCCGGCTCGACCTGGGGGAGTCCTTCGTGGACCACCGGCCGGTCGTCCGACGCGCATCCGCGAGGCGCTGCCCGTACACGCTGACCTTGAACGGCCTCGCGCTGCTGCTGACGCTCGCGCATCGCGATCCCGCTCGGCGTCGAGGCGGGAGGCCGCCCCGAGAGCGCCTTCGACCGGATCTCGGGCGCCGCGCTCTTCGCCCTGTACTCGACTGCCTGTCCTTCTGGGCGGCGCTGCTGCTGCCAGACGCTCTTCTCGGTGCAAGCTGCGGTGGCTGCCGCTCTACGGCGTCGCGTCTCGACCCGGCGCCGCCGGGCCTGGCCGGGCTGGCCGACCGGCTCGCGCACCTCGCCCTGCCGGTCGTCTGCCTGACGTACGGCTCGCTCGCGTTCTGTCGCGCGGCTCGTGCGGGCCGGGAGTCGCCGAGGCGCGCGACGCGCGACTACGTCCTGGCGGCGCGCGGCCCGCGGGCTCTCGCGGCGGCGAGGCCCTGTGGACAGCACGCCTTCCGCAACGCGCTCCTGCCGCTGATCACGCTGCTCGGGCTCATCCTGCCCGGCCCTCCTCTCGGGCAGCGTGATCATCGAGCGGATCTTCGCCTGGCCCGGCCTGGGCGCGCGCTCTACTTCGACTCGATCCTCTCGCGCGACTACCCGGTCGTCCTCGCGCTGTCGCTGCGTCGGCGCCGTGGCGACGCTCGCGGTCACGCTCGCGGCCGACGTCGGCCTGACGCGGTGCGCCGACCCGCGCGTGCGCGACGGGACGGCGTCCGTGAGCGCTCGTTGCGGAGCCTGCCGGCGGAGCGGCGAGCGTCGCGCTCGCGTCGTGCGTCCTGCGGCTGTGGATCGTCGCCGCGTTCTCGCCCGCTGCTTCGCGCGCCGGCGTCGGACATCCGGCTGGAGAACCGCCTGCTGCCGCCCTCGGCGGCGCACCTCTTCGGGACCGACGACCTCGGCCGCGACCTCTTCGCGCGCGTCGTCGCGGCGACGCCGATCTCGCTGGCGATCGGGCTGACGGCCGCGGCCGTCTCGCTCCTGCGTGGGCTTCGCGGTCGGCGGCATCGTCCGGCTACCTCGGCGGCATCACGGATCTCCTGCTCTCGCGGCTCGTCGAGGTCGTGCTCTGCTTTCCGGTGCTCTTCCTCCTGCTCGCGCCTGGCGGCCTTCCTGCCCCCATCGCCGGCGGCGGTGATCCTCGCGATCGGCCTGACGACGTGGCCGGGGACGCGCGATACGCGCCGGGCCGAGATCCTGAAGGCGCGGAGCCTCGACTACACGCGCGCGCGCGAGGCCGCGGGCGCCTCGACCAGCCCGCATCCTCGTGCGGCACCTGCTTCCCGAACGTGCTCGCGCCGCTGCTCGTCTCGGCGGCGTTCGGCGTCGCCTGGGCGATCCTCGCGGAGGCGGCGCTGTCGCTTTCTGGGCGTCGGGCTGCCGGCGCCGGCGATCGTCGTGGGGAGGGATCCTCTCGGCGGCGCCGGCCTACATCGAGGAGGCGCTGGTGGATGGCGCTCTTCCCGGGCCTCGCGCTCTTCCTGACGGTGTCCGCCTATAATCTCGCTCGCCGAAGGGCTGCGCCGAGCGACAACCGAGAGGGGCGGGCACCGATGACCGAGCGCATCGCCCTTTATCCCGGCTCCTTCGATCCGCTGACCAACGGGCACCTCGACATCCGTCTCGCGCGCCGGCGCCTGGCCGACCAGGTCGTCGTCGGCGATCCTCGAGAACGACGCGAAGACCCCGCTCTTCTCGGTCGCCGAGCGGATCGAGATGATCCGCGAGATCGTCGGCGACGACGGCCGACGCCGGTCCGCTCCTTCTCGGGCCTCCTCGTGGATTTCGCGCAGCGAGTCGGGCGCGACGCTGATCGTGCGCGGGCTGCGCGCGGTCTCCGACTACGAGTACGAGCTGCAGATGGCGCTGATGAACCGCCGCCTGGCGCTCGTCCATCGAGACGGTCTTCCTCATGGCCAAGGAGGAGTACTCCTACGTCTCGAGCCGCCTGGTCAAGGAAGTGGCGCGGCTGGGCGGCGACGTGTCGCGGCCTAGTTCCGAGTCGGTGCGCAGGCGTCTCGCCGAGGCTGGACAATGGACTTGTGAGGTCCCGATGCCGGGATCAGTCGAGACTCCGCGTGCGCGTCGTCGCGCCGTACGCCGAGACGGATCGGATGGGGATCGTCTACCACGCGCCACTACATCGTCTGGTTCGAGATCGGGAGGACCGATTACTGCCGGGCGGCGGGCGTGCCGTACCGCGCGCTGGAGGACTCGGGGCTCTGGATCCTGGTGACGGGCGTCGAGTGCACGGTACCGCCGGCTCGGCGCGGTACGACGACGCCGTGCGGGTCCGGTCGACGCTTGCCGGAGCTCGCCTCGCGCGGCCTCGCCTTCGGCTACGAGATCGTCGACGAGGAGGACCGGCTCCTGGCCGAAGGGCTCGACCCGGCACGTCTTCGCCGACATCGCAGGGCCGGCCGCGCCGGGCGCCGCCGGAGATCCTCGAGACGCCTGGAGCGTTCCGGACCTACGCAGTAGCTGCCTGGGGCTTCGACCGCCGTACCGTCAGCCGCGATCGTCCAGAGGATCTTCCATCCCGCGCGGAGCGTTCCGGAGACCGTTCCCGTGATCTTGGAGACGCCCACGCGGCGGCGGTAGGAGACGCGGCACCTCGGCGATCCGCAGGCCCTGCCCGGACCGCCTTGACCTGCATCTCGCAGGTCCAGCCGAAGTCCCGGTCGCGCATCTCCGAGCCGCCGGCAGCGCATCCCACCGGATGGCGCGGAACGGGCCCATGTCGGTGTAGCGGTGTCCGTAGAGAACGCGGATCAGGAAGCAGGCGAGGCGGTTGCCGAAGCGCGCCTGCGGCAGGAGCGCCCCCGGCTCGGCCGCCCGAGCGTCCGCGAGCCGATCACGAGATCCGCGCCGCCGCGCGATCGCCGCGAGGAGGCGCCGGCATCTCCTCGGGATGGTCGGAGTAGTCGCCGTCGAGGAAGACGACGACGTCGGAGGCGAGGCCTCGAGCGCCGCGAGCCCGGCGAGGCAGGCGCTGCCGTAGCCGCGGCGCGCCTCGCGGACGAGGCGCACGGGGAGGCTGCTGCGCGACCAGGTCGGTGCCGTCGGTCGGACCCGTTGTCCACGACGACGATCTCGGAAACGAGGTCCCGCGGGATGTCCGCGACGACGAGCGGCAGCGACTCCCGCTCGTTGAAGACCGGGATGACGACGGACACCGTCACGCGACTTCCTCGGCGGGATCCGCGGCCTCGTCGACCGGAGACGGCGAGGCCGCTCGAGGATGAGGAGCCCCGCCACGACCGTCCGCAGCGTCGGGCGCTCCCTCAGGACGAGCGACCGCCAGCGCCGAGGCGATGAGCGGCTGGAGGAAGACATAGACGGCGACGCGCGACGCGTCCGGTCCGCGCGAGGGCCCAGGAGTTCAGAGCGTAGGGCACGACGGTGCAGAAGAGGACGACGCCGGCGAGGCTGGCCCAGGAGCGCGGAGTGACGGCCGCCGGCGAGAACCGCAGGCGAGCGCCGGAGCGCCGCAAGAGCGAGGATCGCGGGCGCGCCGTACGAGGAAGACGCCGCGAGACGACCGTCAGGACGCTGTAGTGGGCCAGGATCGGCCGCGACAGCACGAGGTAGAGCGAGTACGCGATGCGCGTTGCCGAGCAGAAGCAGGTCGCCGCGAACGTACTGGCTCCGCCAGTCGAAGTCTCTCGACGTCGACGAGCACGAGCGCCCCGGCGTCGCCGAGGAAGACGCCGACCGCCGCGGGGACCGTCAGGCGCTTCCTGCTTGAGGATCACGGCCGACGCCGAGCGTGAAGACCGGGATCGTCGCGGTCAGGATCGTCGTGTTGATCGCCGTCGTCATCGACAGCCCGAGGATGAAGAGCACCTGGTTGAGCGAGACGCCGAGGAGCCCGTAGAGGAGGACCGTTGCTGCGGTCGCCGGACGCGAGCCTCTCCGCCCCGACAGCTCGCCGGACAGCCTCGAGCAGCAGCGCGGCGCTGGCGACCGCAGCGGCACGCCGAGCGGCAGCGGCGGGATCGCTCGTCGAGCGCGAGCTTGCCGAGCGTCGGGAACAGGGCGAAGCCGGTCTGGGCCGCGAGGAGGGCCAGGTGCACTCGCCAGGACCGCGTCGGCGCGCCGGGAAATCGCCGGCGGTCGTCACTCGAGCGAAGGGGAGGCCGCGACGACCGCGGCGAGCGCGGGGATCGCCGCGACCGAGGCGACGCGCCGATCGCCACGGGCATCGCGGAAGGCGAACCCGAGCCCGATCGGTCCGAAAGCCGGGGAGACGCGCGAGGCTCGTCACCCGTCCCCTGCTCGACCTTGCCGGGCTCCGGCTCCTCCGGCCGCTTCAGGAGCGTGCCCGGCGCGATCGCTCCTCCGGAGAACCGAAACCCGACCAGCCGGCGGTTGACGCGCCCGTAGGTCCGCATCCGCGCCACGATCTCCTGGCCGACGTAGCAGCCCTTCGTCGTCGAGATGGCGGAGTCGAGGCCCAGCTTCGTCGGCGAGGTTCGTCGCAGTCCACGTCCTGTCCGAACCGCGGACGCCCCGCCTCGATGCGCAGGACCTCGGCGGTTCTCGCTCGATGAGCTCGAACGGATCCGGCGCGCTCGAGGCGCCCGCCGACGTCTCGGACGCTGCTCGCCGGCGACGAGGATCTCGGCGGCAGAACTCTCCCTCCGCGGGAGCCGCGTGCGACGTCCTCCGCTCCGCGCCGAGAACGTCCGCCGCCGCCAGGCCCGTACGAGGCCGAGCCGGACGACCTCGTCGCGTCCGGTCGGCGATCTCCGACCTTCTGGAAGATCGACGAACTTCTTCAGATGCGCGAGGGCCGCTCTCGCTCGGACCGGGGCAGCACGAGCCGCCGCTCGTCGCCGGGAGGCCCAACCAGTCGCGCCAGGAAGAGGAGCTTCCCCTTTCGGCGTCAGCGCGGCTGCCGGCCGAGCCTCTCCCGGACGCGAGTCCACCGGACATCCTGCGTGAGCTGTCCCTGGAGAAACGCGATGCTCGTCCGGGCCCTCAACGTCGCAGGACCGCGGCCGCGTCGCGCGCGATAGGCGAGGCGCTCTTTCGCCGCGCGGTAGTCCGGCCGTGGCGATCCGGACGCCGATCGAGCCAGGCCTCTTCATCCCGGTGAACCGATGACCTACGACCCGATGCGCTGACCGCACGGTCCCCTACTTCGGGCCGATCTCGGCGCGGATCGTCGGCCTTCGGCGCGTCCGCAGATATCGAGCGTGCGCATCCGCGTGGAGATCCGGATGTTGTCGTCGAGCTTCCCGGCGTCCACGGTGTCCGCTGCGGTCGCTCGACTTCACGATCTGGCCGTCCTTTGCCGTAGATGTCCACCCAGAGCGGATCTTGCACTTCGTACGGCCCGCGGTTCTCGACGTGAAAGTCCCACCAGACCCAGGACTTGTCGTCCGGGTCCTTCGCCGCGCGCCTTTTCGATGTCCTCGTCGCTCGGGAAGTTGCGCAGCGTCACGGCCCTGGACCGAGCAGCCGTCGCGAGGACCCGATCTTTCGCGTCGCCTCCGTGCGGGATCGGGATCGACTTCTCGAACTTTCCCTCGCTCGGCGCGACAGGAACGCGCCTCCGGCAGCAGGAACAGGCGAGCGCAGTCTTCCATCCTCATGCGCCCTTCTCCTCCCGGCGTATTATGCACCGCATGAGCATCCGCGAGGACCGGCCCGAGCTGCACGTCATCGACATCTTCATGATGTCGGTCAAGTGCGGCAACTGCGACACCTACCAGACGATCGTGGGGTTCCAAGAAGCACCCGGACAAGAACGTCTACACCTACGAATGCGAGAACGACGCTCTGCGACCCCGAACGTGACGCGCACGCTCGTCGAGGTCCCGAAGCACCTCGACAACTCGACTCGCCGCGCGGAGGAGCTTCCGTACTACGCCGGCGACGACGCCGAGCCGGACCGGAGCTTCCTGTGAGGGGAGCCGCCCGTCGGCGGGCCGGATTTCCTCGTAGAATCAAGCGTTTGATGAGCGCGCAGCGGTCATCCGGGCTGCCCTGCGGTGACTCGCGCCGGACCTTCTGGAGAGGCTGCGGGCGAGGCTGGCCGTCTCGCCGGCCCTCGGCGTGGCTCGGGTGCGAGCCTCGAGGAGATGTCGCTGGACCGGGCGGTGCTCGCAGCTTCCGTACCGGAGCGAGATCACCAACGGCTCGGGGACGGTGCACGGCGGGATCCTCGCGACGCTGGCCGACACCGCGGTCGCCTTCGCGCTCTCCACCAACTTCGACGGCAAGATGGGGTTCGCCACCTCCGACCTGACGATCCATCTTCTTCCGCCGCGCCCGCGGAGACGTCTGCGGCGCAGCGCGCGGATCGTCAAGAAGGGACGCGCGCGTCAACGTCGGCGAGGTCGAGATCGTGGACGCGGGAGCGTGGAGGTCGCCCGGGTCCTCACGGCTTCCTGCTGACGACGTCCTCCTTCGATTACGCGCCGGAAAGGAATTCATGACAGACGACACCGACTTCGTTCCCGGCCCCCGACGAACGGGGCCAAAGAAGGCGCAGGCGCCGCCGCGGCGGCGTCGCGGCACCGCACAGAAACGGCGTCCGTGCCGCGCAGAAGAGGAACCGCGCCCAGCCCTCGAGCCGCGCCGCCGCGCCGTCGTTCGATCGCGCCGGTCGCGCCGCTCCGTTCGCGCGCGGCCTCGAGCATGGCGGTCACGTCCGCGCCGCCCGTCCGCGCCTCGGTCGAGCAGCGGCTCGGCGCTCTTCATCGACTTCGAGAACATCGCGCTCGGCGTCCGGGACGCGCAGTACAAGAAGTTCGACATCAACCTCGTGCTCCAGCGGCTGATCGAGAAGGGACGGATCGTCTACAAGAAGGCGCTACGCCGACTGGACGCGCTACTCCGAGTACAAGCGGGAGTTCCACGAGGCCGGCGATCGAGCTGATCGACATCCCGCAGCGCGGCTACTCGGGCAAGAACTCGGCCGACATCCGCATGGTCGTGGACGCGATGGACCTCGGCGACCTCGAAGGCGCACATCACGACCTTCGTGATCTGCTCGGGCGACTCCGGACTTCTCGCCGCTCGTCTCGAAGCTGAAGGAGAACGACAAGAGCGTGATCGGCGTGGGCGTCAAGAACTCGACGTCCGACCTGCTCATCTCCAACTGCGACGAGTTCATCTTCTACGAGGACCTCGTCCGCGAGACGCGCGCGCTGCCCGTCGATCGAGAACCTGCCGGAGAAGAAGCAGGAGCTCTTCCGGCTGATGCTCGACTCGCTCCAGGCGCTGCGTCCGCGAGAACTACGACGTGATCTGGGGCTCGATGATCAAGCAGACGATGCAGCGCAAGCAGCCGTACTTCAACGAGTCGTACTACGGCTTACAAGTCCTTCTCGGAGCTCCTCGAGGACGCCCAGCGCCTCGGCGCTCCTCTCGATGAAGAAGGACGCCAAGAGCGGCGGCTACATCATCACGCCATAGGCGAGTCGAGATTCGACGGTTCGACGTTCAGCGTTTCGTTGGTCGACTCCGACCGTCGAACCTCGCACGTAGAACGTAGACCGATCCGGTCCAGATTTCCCGGAAGAAGAACCGGTCGAGAACGGAGAGGCGCTCGTGCGCGGTCGAAGTCCGGCTCCATCAGCCAGAGCGCCGCGACGATCGAGGAGGCCAGCGAGTTTCCGTCCTGCGGCGTGAAGCAGAAGCCGACGAGCTCGCGGTCGCCGCTGACCGCGACCGTCGGCGACGGCGACGACGGCCTGCGACAGGATCCGGCCGTAGTAGCCGTGGTCGCGGCCGAAGGAGAAGATCTGGTTGGCCGAGCGCTTCTCCGTCAGCGCGATCCGCCGGTTGGCGCGCGAGCTGCTCGAGACGCCCTTCCCGCGTCGTCGGGCTGCGTGAACTCCAGGTCGAACCAGAGCGAGTGCATGTACTGCGTGTTCAGCTTCATCGCCGAGGAGAAGAGCTGCGGCTTCCAGCCGATCGTCTCGAGCAGGCGCGCGGCGTCGCGGGCGTGGTGCGTGCCGTACGCTCGGGTCGTCGTGCTTTCCGGCGGAGGGAGCGGCGCGAAGCCCGAGTCCTGCGAAACGTCGTTGGCGCGGCGCATGCAGACGAAGCGGCCCGCGCTCGAGCGTCGACGCCGCCGTCGCCGTCCGTCGCCGAGCGTCTTGACGAGCGCGGCGATGTTGTGGGTGTTGCAGGAGACGATCTGGAGGAAGCGGTCCTCGCCGGGCACGAGCGCCTCGTCGTTGATCCCCATCGCGTACATCTTGCCGAAGCCGAACTCGCTCCCCTGGGCGAGGAAGCCCATGCGGCCCGGAGAGCTTCTCGTAGAGTCTTCTTGTTCTCGTTGCCGGCCGGCGTGCAGTCGATGACGACGGTCGCCCGCTCCAGCGCCTCCTGCGCCTCGTAGGAGACCGTGTGGCCCGAGCGCCTCGAAGTCCGCGACCTTGTCCGTAGTCGACGGCGAGCTTCGCGCCGCGCTGGAGCAGGTGGTTGACCTTCGCCCGCTCGGTCGTCATCGGCGTGCGCTTGTGGAAGGTGATCTCGTCGATGCCGAGGTGCTTCTGAGAAGTCGGCGAAGAGGCCGATGAGCGGCTCGCCGATGGTTCCGGTGCCGACGACGTGTACGATCTTCTTCATGGGATCTCCTAGTCAGCCTTTCACGGCGACGCCGGCGAAGGATACGATGAGAGCGGCATTCTCCAATCGCGGCAGTCGCGATCGTGGCGTCCAGGCTCGAAGCCGTGACGCTTCGCGGGGCCGGCCGGGCGCCTCGAAGGGCCTCTGGAAGGAGGGCCGCGCGGCGCCCGGATCGGCAGCGCCGTCTTCGCCCACCCGCACCCGCTCCACGGCGGAACGCTGCACAACAAGGTCGTCTTCCGGCGCGGCGCAGGCTCTGACGGCACGCCGGCTACGGAACGCTGCGGTTCAACTTTCGCGGCGTCGGGCTCTCGGCAGGGCGCACGACGACGGGCGGGGCGAGGTGGAGGACTTCCGCGCGGCGCTCGACGAGGCCGAGCGCTCGGCGGGCTTCCGATCGTGGCCGGCGGGTTCTCCTTCGGGGCCGGCGGCGGCGCTGCGGGCGATCGCCGGCAGACGCGCGCGCGTCGTCGCGCTCGTCGCGGCCGGCCTTCCCCTCGCGACCGATTCCGGGGCGAGAGTCTGCCGCGGCCCGCGGTCCCGGCGCTCTTCGTCACGGGAGAGCGGGATGCGTTCGGCCTCCGGCGCTCCTCGCGGGTTCGTCGGAGACTCCGGGCACGATCGTCGATCGTGCCGGGCACCGACCATTTCTTCGAGGGAAGCCTCGACGAGCTCGAGCGCGGCGATCGGCCGGTTTCTCGGCGGCGCTTCCCGCCGGCGGCGGTGGCGACCGTGACGGCCAACGCGCTGCTTTCCGAAGCGCGCGCGGCGGACGACCTCCTCGCGCTGGCGCGCCGGGTCGCTCGAGGCGCACTTCCGCGGCGAGCCGCCGCCGCGCCTCGGCTCGGACCGCGCGGAATGCTTCGGGCAGCCGCGCGGCCTCTTCGTGACGCTTCGCAAGCGCGGGCGAGCTCGCGCGGCTGCATCGGCACGCTCGTCGCCCGAGGGCGACCTGACGCGGATGGTGCCCGGAGTTCGCGCCTCCGCGCGCGCCTTCGAAGATCCCGCGGTTCCCGCCGCTCGACCGCCGGAGAGCTGCCGGAGCTGCCGCATCGAGATCTCCGTCCTGACCGCGCCGGCCCCAGCTGGAGGACCCCGGAGACCATCGAGGTCGGGCGCGACGGCCTGATCCTCGAGGCGCGCGGGCGGCGCGGGCTGCTCCTGCCGCCAGGTCGCCACCGAATGGGGCTTCGACCGCGAACGTTCCTCGTCGGAGGTCTCCCGGCAGGCCGGCCTTCCGCCCGACGCCTGGCAGTCGCCGGGCGTCCGCCTGCTGGCGCGTTTCAGGCCGAGGTCTTCGTGGAATCGGCGATATCGATGAGGACAGGGAATCGGGAACCGGCAGAAGAAGGTCGTCGGCGCCGCGCGCAGGCTGCGGGATTCCCGCCTCGGCGCCGAGGTTCCTCCGCCGAGGGACGAGCTGGCGGAACAGCAGCAGCGCCGCTGGCGACGGCGGCGTTCAGAGAATCCACCGGCGTCCCGCATCGGGATCGTGAAGCGGCGGTCGAGGTAGCGATAGGCTCCCGGCCGGCAGCGCCGTCCCCTCCGAGCCGACGACCAGGACCGGAAGAGGCCGGCAGGGGAGACCGTCGAACGGGTTCTCTCTCCTCCGGCGGCGACGGCTCCGCAGATCGGTCCGTCCGGCCTTCTTCGCATCGGCCGCGAAAGGCTCGAACGAGACTCTGCCCGGACACGGGGATCCGCAGCACGCTGCCGGCGCTCGCCCGGCACCGCGCGCGGGTGGAAGAAGTCGGCGGTGCCCGGCGCGGCAGCCACGATCCGCGGCGCCCGCCGCCTCGCCGACTCGCACACGATCGCCCCGAGGTTGCCGGGGTCCTGGATGCCGAAGACGAAGACGACCGGGCCCGGCCGGCCGAGGACTCCGAGACCGCGACGTCGCGGCGCCGCACGACCGCGATCAGATGCTGCCTGGCGTCTTCGACTCCGGGGCCAGCCGCTCGAGGCCTCCCGCGAGACCTGCCGCGGCCTCGCCGAGGAGATGGCCGCGAGCTTGCCCGGCGCGGACGCTCGAATCGTGGTGGTAGACACGTGCTCGAGGGGAAGCCCGGCCGCCGCGGCCTCGAGGATCGCCTTCTCTCCCTCCAGGAGGAAATGTTCGTCTCTCCTCGATCGAGCGCCCGACTTCGCGGACGAGCGGAAGTTCGACGGCGACTCGATCACGGCCACGGACAGGCATGCTATAACCGGCGCGGATGAAGCCTCTTCGGGAACGGCTTTTTCCTAGCAATACGTAATA